>Ga0074044_10000628_pt1 | contig 33470 bp, 31 predicted proteins | sample BogForMeECP23OM1_FD_94443 | JGI IMG/M metagenome (GOLD analysis project Ga0074044, IMG submission 94443) | Bog forest soil microbial communities from Calvert Island, British Columbia, Canada - Bog Forest MetaG ECP23OM1 | ecosystem: Environmental > Terrestrial > Soil > Wetlands ...
CCACCATCGTGCACAACAGGCAGAAGCAACAGCCGAATTAAGTTGCAGTTTGACACTTCGGGTAAAGTTCATTAGCGTGGCGTTGCTGAAATCTTGCACTTCATTTTTATTCAATCGGTTCATGCAGCCCAAGGGGAGGGCAGCCATGGTTCCGAACGAATCAGTTAGCAAAATGTTCCGGGTAGTCGCGGTTACGGCCGGATTGCTCGCGCTTGCATGTCATCAAGCATGGTCGGCCGCAGCGGCCAACAAGGTTTTTACCGAGAGTTGGCAGGACACGATAGTAAAAGCGAAACTGTCCGGAACTACCGGGTTTGTCTACCGCGAAGTTTCCGGCGGCAAGTTCTCCGGTAGCGGGACGATCGTGCCGTCGAGTCTGACGAGCGGGACTCTTAGTCCCAGACTGCTAATGAACGGCACGCAGTTCGACATCTCCTTGGGCTCGTTGGGCGTTGGTCCGGGTTCCGTTTCCAGTTCGGGTTGCTTTTCCTGCCCGAACGGTTTCTTCTTCAGCGGCACGATCGACTCATCCTGGAAGATAGCAGGAAACAGCAAGAAGATGACCGCCACCACTTCACTCTCTACGCAGAAGTGCAACAACCAAGGGCTCGGCTGTAAGCCCTTCACCTATGAGACGATCGGGCTGACGGTTACCAACAAACCGCAACTTACGGTCACCATATCCGCAACGACGGGATCAGATTTCAACGGTGATATTTTCGCGAATTCCATCTATGCCGAGACTTTGGACGAAGCCGTGGCTTCTGCGGGTACTCAAACGATAAACGCTTCCACCAATGGCAAAAACGTCCTAACTCTTCGGATCGACTTGGGCACCTTCACCTTCAACCCCGAAAATAAAAGCAATGTGAGTGTGGCTGGCACAGTGAAAAGCAAACCGGGAGAAATTAATCATTCATCGACTGGCAAGCTTTTGTCCACTATAGCGCTTACAGGATTTTTGACTCCGTAGATGGCCGCAAGCCTGGAGAGTGCCGAGCGACGGCGATTTGGCGGATGCGGAAGCTCTGCCGAAGCAAGTGGACTGAGAGCTTGTCCATGACCGGGCAAGCCGTAAAGCACGGCAGGCTTTGGCGTCGAACCGGGAAAAAGTCATCGATGTCGAGCGAATGCCGCTGTCCCGAGTAAGCTACCCGTCTGTACAACCGATGCGCCGGGCGGAGTCTTCGCGAAGCGACGCGGTCCTTATCTTTGTCCATTTGTACAAGACCGGCGGCACTACTCTTAACCGGATCATCGAATGGGAATATAAGCTGTCCCGGATCGGTCAGGTGGAACCGACCTGGTGGCGTTGGTCCTATCGGAGAATCATGCGCTGGCCACGGCCACGACTGGCCCGCATGGAGGTATTCAAGGGCCACATGCCGTTTGGCCTGCACAGACTATTACCGCGGCCTGCAAACTACATAACTGTTCTCCGCGAACCGGTTGAGCGCGCCATCTCAGACTACTACTACGCGCGGCGGTTCGGCGGCCACCGTTACCATCGCGCCGCACATCGGCTGAGCTTCGAGGAATACTTCATACAGAAGCACGAGCACAACCTTCAGTCGAGAATTCTAGCGGGGCCGAATTCACACGAGCTCTTCCCGAGCGTGTGTGACGATGCGATTTTGGCCCGCGCCAAGGAGAACCTGGCCGGTCAATTCCTCGTGGTTGGGGTGACTGAGCGCTTCGACGAGACCCTGGCGCTGCTCAGAGTTATTCTTGGCTGGAAAGTCAAACGGTACAGGAGTTTTCGAGTGGCTGGTAATCGGATCTCGAAGCAAGAAATTGCGCCTACGACTTTGGCGCTGATCCAGGAGTGGGAACGATTCGATATCGCCTTGTATCACTATGCTGCATCGCTATTCGAAAAAGCGATTGCCACGCATCGTGAGTCTGTTGAAGCAGCGCTGCTGTCGATTCGCAAGGCTAGAGACATGACGCCTCTGGAGTCTCGCTACTACTGGGTGTCTTCCGTCGCTCGCGCCGCGATCTGCCGCGCTCACTCATTGCTGTGAGCATGCGGCGGCGGGGTCGCCACGAATGCGATTACAGCGGGGGAGCGCGCCAAGCATCGTACTGACAAACCATAGCAGCCCCAGTGCAATCGCAGCGCTACGATCCAGACCGGCCATGCCGAAAAGCACCGGATGTGCGCCTTCGCGAACTCCCCCGCCATTCACGGTTAGCGGCATGCTTACGCAAGTAACCACCAGGACATGCCGACGATCATCGCGAGGAAGAAAACCGTCACGGCCGCGCCGCTAAAGCGGCCAAGACCCGTTTGCGGACTGGGCGGGAGGCTACCATTGCGCGGATGTCCTAGCTTACCGAGTCGTGCTTCCTCCTGCTTTGCCAAGTCGAACCTGGGAGCTTTCGGCGGTGGCTCGCCAGCAATTTTGAGTATGTACATGTTGCGAAGGAGCGCCCTTCCAGCCTGGCCGCCAGTCCTACCCCAGAAGCGGCACGATATCTCTGCACCGGGGTCGGCATAGGACGGACGGAAATAGACGTTAGTCGTTTGCCAGCTGCCTCCATGGGGTTGAGCCGCGGAAAAAACGGTGCGCCAGCGGTCAGAATGCACCTCGAGTTGTGCGCCGGTGCCTGCGTGGGCGTTCGCGTCGGCTCGAAACTCTCCAGTAAACTCATACCAGCCCGGAGAAAGGAGGCCGACCCTGTAGCTCACACCTGAACTCACAGTCAGCCAGGACAGATTATCGCTGCGAACCCTGATCTCGACAGACCCATCATTGATCCGATTGAAGCTGACTTGGGCGGCGGACAACGCGCCGAAGACCGACCAATGGTCGGCCAAGTTCTCCTTCAGCAGATCGATTTGATCGCCGGAGGCGGATTTTTCTCTGCACGATAGGTCTGCAAGGTACGAAAGTCCGCAGATAATCGCTGCCGTCATCGCGGCCGCAATGACGAGTGCCTGCTGAAACAGCTTGCGGCTACCGCGCTGCGCCATATCCAACCCAACTTGCAAGTCCGCGTCCATGCAACCACATGCGCGCTGTGTAACCGGCTTCCGAAAGCGGAATACCCATCCACAACGGAAGGAAGTACGCAAACACCAACAGTGTCGCGGAGAGGAATATCAGACACACAAACTTTCCCTCCCAGTCTTCAGCGCGCCGCCTCAAAAGCAGGTAAACGATCGAGATTGAACAAGCCGCGAATCCGCCCCAGACAACTCCCAGCCCGAGAATAAGGCACGGCAGAAGCGGCGCTAACAGTACGAAGTGCTCCCAGCGTCGCGCGGCTCCATTCCAGCACTCCTCGAGGGCACCCGCTAAAGTTACAAGGCCGAAATATAACGCCGGCATGTAGCTGTAAATGAAGAGGTAACGACGTAGCGGGATCCACATCGCGAGATACGCCAAGTAGCCGGCGGCCAAAAACATCCAGGCCATACTTTTCTGCGTGTATCCGCGAACCATTGCAATCAGAATCGCTGGGAGGACTGCCCACCAGAGCAAGGGGTTTCCCCCACACCAAATTACCTCGACGGCGCCATTGAGCAGGTCCCTCTTCCAATACGCATAGGGATGAAGAAGAAAGGGCCAGCTCCAGAATGGCGAAGCGTTGGGAAAGCTGAATGGCAACCCTGAATTGTAGTTAAACACTCGTTGGTGATAAGCCACCAGATCGCCGATTCCGCGCCATACGACCCAACTGTAAGTCATGAATACTGCCAGATAGACCAACAATACGATGCCGACGACAAGTCCACACGCACCGATAAGCTTTGCGGTGATCAAATGGGCGAGGCGAGGGAAAGGCCGCAATGGGACTGGACCTACCACGTTGACGGCAATAACTATGAGGCAGAGCAGCACGGCCACTTCGGAGATGGCCGCCTTAGTGCTCACGTAGAGTCCCAGGAGGAGGCTCATAGCCAGCAGCTGAATCCGCTGCGTCCGTGGAGCTGGATTCTGGACAAAGCACCAAAGCATCAGATAGGCCCAGGCTCCCAAGGTGATGTACACGATGTTGATCATCGCCAATCTAGACGCCACCAGAAACATGCCCTCGCAGAGCAGCAGTGCGGCAGCGATCGAGGCAGCGAGCTTTGAACGAAACAACCTACGTGCCAGGAGATAAGTTATCGGCACAAGCGCTGTGCCCATCAATGCATTTGCGGCGCGCCAACCCCAAGGATAATTGCCGAAAAGCGAAACGCTGAGCGCTACCAGCAGCTTGGCGGCGGGTGGATGAGTGGAATAAGGCGGCCGCCAGCCGTGCAAGAACGAGTGTGCCTGCCGCAGAACCTTGGTTTCGTCATAAACCGGTTCTGCGGGGCTGCCAAGATGCCAGAACCGCAGCGCCGCCGCGACGACTATCGACGCTGAAATCGCGGCGCTGTCGAGGCCCGACCACGATGGCGAGCAGCCCTTTGCGTCGTTTGTAGGGCAAGCGTCGAGAGATTTTACCGCGGTCGTCGGCCTGACCCCAGTCACTAGGGCACCGAAATGGTCGAAAGGACAATACCACTAGTCGGGAAGGCGGCCACGATTGGGTTGCCGGTCGTCGTGCTGACCGCTGAAGGACTGGCCAACGCTATTCACCGGTCCCGCTTAGCGGGATCGTCTGGTTCGCATTTGCCGCGTTGTCAAAGACAGTTACCATGGAGGATACGAAGCCCGGCTTAGCCGGAATAAATTCCACCGTCAGGTTGCACTCTTTGTTCGGGAACAATTGCAGGGGGCAGTTCGTGGCCGATCCGGCAAACCCGAATACCTGCGGCGTGGTCACTTGGACCATAAATGCCACCGGGCTCGCAAAGGTGATCGGCGGCCCTTCCTGAGCCGAATTGCTCAGTGTGAATGTCACCGATTTGGCGTGCCCTACTTTTACATTGCCGAAATTATACGACAGCGGATTGATATTCAAGTTTTCGGGAACCGGGGTCGCGGTCGCAGTGGGGGTCGGTGTCTTTGTGGGCTTTGGTGTCTTTGTGGGCTTTGGTGTCTTTGTGGACGTTGGTGTCTTTGTGGTTGTCGCGGTCGATGTTGCCGTCGCTGTCTTGGTCGCGGTCGCGGTGGCGGTGGTGGTGCGAGTCGCTGTTGCCGTGGGGGTAGCCGACCTGGTCGGCGTAGCTGTCCTGGTTGCAGTTGCCGTTGCGGTGGCCGTGCTAGTCGCGGTCGCGGTGGCTGTTGCGGTTGCGGTTCGAGTGGCGGTTGCAGTGGCGGTCGCGGTGCGTGTCGCAGTCGCGGTGGCCGTCCTAGTTGCCGTTGCAGTACTGGTCGCCGTTGTCGTTGCAGTCGCGGTCGGCGTAGCTGTCCTGGTTGCAGTTGCCGTTGCGGTGGCTGTGGCCGTGCTTGTCGCGGTCGCGGTGGCTGTTGCGGTTTGGGTTCGAGTGGCGGTCGCGGTGGCAGTCGCGGTCGTGGTTGGAGTTGGCGTAGCTGCTGCTGTCGCCGTCGCCGTGGGTGTGGGCGGGGTCAGCGCAATACCGCGCGGGATGTTAAGTCCGGTGTTGGAGCCGCTGATCGTGCCCGAGGGCATGGCGGGCCCGCTGCTTCCGGGCGGGTATTCAAGGATGTCGTTCGCGGTGTTCGCCACGTAGATGTTGTCGGCCAAGTCCACGGCGACCCCTTGAGGACTGAGAAGGAGGGTCTCAGCTTCGGGACCGGAGATGGTGGCGGAGGGTAGCGCGTCGCCGGTGCTGCCCGGGGGGTAAATGGTGATGCTCCCATTCTGCAAGATGCCGCCGGTCAGATTCGCCACGAAGATCTTTCCGGCCGCATCCACCGCGATACCCTGAGGACCCGAGAGACCGGTGTCTGGACCCGCGATCGCTGTGGCTGGGACGGCGTTGCCGCTGCTGCCGGCCGCGTAGACGGTGATACTGCCGAAGGCCGATGCGCCTCCGATAAGGTTCGCCACATAAATTCGGCCGCTTGCGTCCACCGCGATGCCGGCGGGAGCGGCAAGTTGGGTGGCGGGCCCGGCTATCACCGCGATCGGCGCGGCGTTTCCGTTACTCAGTGGAGCATACTCCGTCACGGTATTGGCGAGGTTCGCGACGTAGATGTTCAGGTCGTTGTCCACCGCCACGCCTTGCGGCCCGGCGAGTTGCGTGGTCGCGCCGACAATGACGGCGGATGGCAAAGCGTTGCCGCTCGAGGAAGGAGGATAAACGCTGATGCTGCCGCTCCCGCCGGGGCCAGCGGCGAAATTGGCGACGTATATGTTTCCGGCCGCATCAACCGCGATCGCGGTCGGTGAGAGCAGCCCGGTGGCCATCCCTCCGATCGAGACCGAGGGGAGCAGATTGCCAAACATGCCAGCAGGAAATTCTCCAATCGTGTCGCTGTTGGCGTTGGTCACGAAGAGATTCGGCGACCCGGAAGCCGCGGCCCAGCGAGCGCCGATGACGCCGGCGGCCATCAGCAATCCTGCTAGCGCGACCAACGTCCATGCGGACGTTCGCCATCCCGCGTTGCGGCTTCTTACCGTCATTTCCCCGCGATGATGGCGATGATTGAGGAGGCCATGGGGAACGATGAAGAAGCGCTGTCAAGGCGATCGATCACGGCGTGAACCCCGAGGCGATCGCCAGGCACGAGGTCTGATTCTGCGTCAAGAAGGCAGTCAGCACCTGACCCGTACACTTCTTGTTGCAATTCAACTGCTTCGAGCCGTAGGTTTTCATATTCTTGGCGATCAATTGCCCAAGTTGCACAAAGGTCAGGCCTTGCAGCGAGGTAATCGACTGCGACTGGCTGACGACCTCCTGGTTCGTGAGGATCAGCGCCGCATAAACGTTAGGATTGATGTTGGTGGGTAGAGTGCCGATAGTCGCCGTCCCGATACAGGCCAGATAGAGCGCGGCCTGGTTTTGGTTCAGGGCAGATTGGGCGTTGGCCCCGCCCGTGCCGAAAGCTATCGCGGCGGCCATCGCGATCGCGCACAAAAGTGTTTTGGTCACTGCTCGGCTCCGTTCTTCACGCGTTGTATTCATCTTAATTTCGCCTCATGGAATGACTGCGACACCCATCGGGCGGGCTAACTGCGTGAGGGAGCCGGCGATCGTCGTCAGCGGCGCGGCATTGCCGGTGGCGCCCGAGGCGTACACCGTCACGCTTACGTTATTGCCCTCGTAGCCGCCCTCGTTGGTAACGTAAATCAGGCCGCTGCTATCGATTGCGATCCCGTAGGGGGTGTTCAAGCCGGTGTTGGGGCCGCTGATGGTATTGCTAGGCGTAGGGTTGACGGTGCCGGTGAGCCCCGGCGGAAACTCCGTGATTGCGTCGGTAGCCGCGTTCGCTACGTAGATATTCCCTGCAGAGTCAACTGCGATGCCGGCTGGAAACGCCAGTCCGGTGTTCGACCCCACGATGACGGCGCTTGGCGTCATGTTGCCGGTGCTTTGGGCGGGATAAATCGTCACGCGGTCGCCATTGAGGTCGTCAGCGTCATTGGTGACGTAGATGTTCCCGGTTGCATCCAAAGCGATCCCGGCGGGGAAGCTCAGCATGGTCAGGTCACCGTGGAGAATGCCGATGGGAGTAAAATCATCCGCGAGCGGGGAAAAAATCTCCACCTCGGAAGGTTTGGAAATGGAAAGGTAAACGTTTTGACCGGCTGAAGAGGAATCGCCGTCGCTTTGGCCGCTGTCCAGCGCGATACCTCTGGCCGAGTCTGCATTGCTGATACTACCGATGTCCGTCCCGATAGTGCCGCTCCCTGCCGCATAAACTTCCACAGGTTCAATGGAGCTTCCGATATTTAGGTTCGTGACGAAGATATTTGCGGCCTTGTCAAGGGCGATTCCTGACGGTTCGGCCATCGTGCCATTGGTCGCGCCGTTGATAACCGCGCTCGGGGTGGCGGAGCCGGTGCTCCCTGCCGGATAGACGGTTACGGTGCCGGCGTTATCGTTCTGGGCGCCGTCCGCCACGTAAATGTTCGCCGCGGTATCGACGGCAATTCCCGGACCGTCCAGGGCTGTCGTCGTGGCGAGGATCGTATGGATCGGGGTGGCGTTGCCGTTGCTGCCCGCCGAGAACTCCAAAACGGTACCGCTGTCAACGACGTAGATGTTGTTGCTGCTGTCCAGCGCAACGCCGGTCGGATCCGATAGCCCCGTGTTGGAGCCGAAGATCATCTTGCTCGGGCTAACATTGCCGCTGCTCCCCGCAGGATAGACATTAACGCTTGGGGGGAAGCTGGAGCTGCCGAAGAACTCGCTGTCGTCAAGGACGTAGATAAGGCCGTTGGTGTCTATCGCAACGCCGACCGGATCGGCCAGCTCCGTGTTGAAGCCGCTGATCGTGGCGATCGGAGCCTGGTTGACAGTGCCGGTGAGCCCGGCCGGATAGACGGTCACGGTGTTGTTGGCGCTATTGGCGACGTAAATTTTGCCGTGGCTATCGACCGCGATGCCCGCCGGAAGGTTTAGGCCCGTGTTGGAGCCGCTGATCACGATGCTCGGGGCGGCGTTGCCGCTGCTGCTCATCGGATAGACGGTTACGCTGTCTTCGTCGCCGTTGTTGCTGCCGTCGTTAACGACATAGATGTTGTTATTGGTGTCCAGCGCAATGCCGCGGGGAATGTCCAAGAGGGTCGCGGCGCCGCTGATTACGGAGCTCGGCCCGACTTGGCCGGTGCTTCCGGCCGAGTACACGGCCACCGAGTAACTTGGGTTTTTGTCGTCTCCGGTGTTGGTAACGTAGATGTTCTTGCTCGCGTCAACCGCGATGCCGGTGGGGTTGCAAAGCAGCGGCTGCGGGAAGGTCGGGATGGCGTTGCCGGTGGCGGCGATCGGATAGCTCGTGACGTTGTTACAGGGAGGATTCGTGACCAGGATCGCGTGAGTCAAAGCGGCTGGAACGGGTGGCGGGGGTGGAACCGTGCTGCCCGACAGGAGCGCCGAAAGCATCACGCGGTGCGGGTTCCCGGCGGCGTCGTCTTGTATTTCGAGTTTCGCCTTGATCGAATCCTTGCCGGGTTTGCCCGCCGCAGATGGCGGGTGGGCGGCGACGAAGAAGCGGCAGGAGGAATGAGCCGCAAGCTGACCCAGGCAAGTTTGAGTTTTGGTCGCAACGAAATCGCTGCTGTCCACTGAGATGCTGGTGATGCTCAGCGGCACTGCATTGGGGTTGGTAATCGAGACGGGTTTGGCCGCGCTCGGCGCCCCGGGCCGCACCTTGCCGAACGAAATCTCGCGCGGCTCCCATTTGATGCTGGCTTTGATGCCGCGGCCGGATAGCTCGACCGACTCGGCCGTGCCGCCGGAGTTATCGGTGACGGTGAGCGTGGCGGTCCTCGTGCCCAACCCTGTGGGCGTGAAGGTTACTGTGACGGCACATCCCGCCGCCAGCGGCGCACCGATGCAATTGCCGTGTTGATGGACGGCGAAGTCGGCGGCGTTGGCTCCGCCGATGGAGATGCTCTTAATCCTGGCAGGCCGTCCCGATTTCTCTGAGACCGAAATCTTGAGGCGCTTTGGCCAGCTCCGCTCTCCCGAAACTCCAAATACTTTGTCCGGGAAGGCTAGTCCTTTTGGCGTCGCCGCAGCGGCATTGCCAGTGCTGCCGGATGCGTCGTGCGCGAGAGCGACGGCGGCAGGAGTGGCCAACATGATAGAAAGAGCCATCGCAAACCGGATCCGTTGCGTCCGCGAGATGATACGGTCCATGTCACTTCTCCTCACTCCGACGACGGTTGCCACACCCTTGCAGGATCGCCGTGATGCGGCTTCTGTCGAAAGCCTTGATTGGGAACGCACTCATCGAATCCCGCCTCGGGCCGGATCTCTAGAACAATCCCGACTCCACAAAATCGAACTGCTTGATGAAGCTGATTTGACCGAACCCTCCGGAGTCTCCATAACCGCCCTGAAGGTCGATTCCGAACCCCCACTTGCGCAAGTAAATACCCAGATCCGGCCCGCCCTGTCCGCCGACAGTGGTGATTTGTCCGCCCTGATAAATCGCGCCGCCGCCACCGGCAGTTACCAGGTAGCTGGCGGTCGAAACAGCCACCATTCGCAAATCAATCTCGGCGTTGGTTACATGGTTCTCGTAGTCGTGGCTGGCGCTGAACGAGAAGTTCAGCGGATGATGGGTGTGGCTGAAAAGCCAGCTCGAGAAGTCTCCCTCGATGGTTGCAGCGTGGCTGCTGCCGACGTCGCCGCCGCCCAGCAGCGTGAGAATCGTTCCGGGATAGAGTGCGAATTCGCCGCCGCCTTGCAGACGCGCGAAATTGAGCCGATCCTGATGCGTAAAGGTCGCCGGGGCAAGCGGATTGTTGAAGTGATCGCCTACCCACAGTTGATAGCCGGTGACCCGTCCTACGACTCCGAAGTAAGGATTGGTGGTTTGCTGGAGTTGCAGGCCCTCTTGTACGGCTCCATATTTCTGGCTGCCGAACCCGCCGCCGAAAAGGATGGCGTCCAGAATCTGCGGACTGGCGGCTTCAAAAAAGCCGGGATAAAGATTCTGCAGTTGTGCGCGGGCGTTGCCCGTCCAACCCAGTGCGCAAGCCAGAACCAGGAGTCCAACAATCCTGAAAGTCCGCAACGTCTTGGGCTGGCTCGCCATCCTAGGGTCCTAGCACCGGGCTGAGACCGGAAGGCGGCGCAGGGGGAGGAGGGGGCGGAGCTGAGCCGCTGCCCGCCGCAGGTGGCGGGGCCGAGAAACCGACTGCGGCAGCGGCTGCGCCGCCTCCGGCGCCACTCCTGCCGCCGCCAGCCCCTCCCGGTGCAGCCGCCCCCGCGATTCCCAGAGGTCCGGCGTTGAGCGGCGGCAACAGACAGGGAACAGTCGTTTCGTAGCCGGCGCCCACTTCAACGACTTCCGTCGGATTGGCAAGATTGCTGACCGCGACCAGTCCTTCGCGCACCCGGACGTCGGTGTAACGCTGGCATCCCTGGTATCCGGGACGGACTGTTCCCTCGATATAGGTGGTATCGAAGTCCGTGCCGCGAACGGCGGTGATAGCATTGGGGGTGTGAATTTCGAAGCTCTGAGGCCGGCCGCCAAGGAGCGGTACTATCGACCTCATGCCACCTTCCGCCAGGTCGAGCCGCGTATTGCGGAAAGCGCCGGCAGTCGTCACATTCTGTTCAAAAGTGAGGTTGGTATTTTCGGCAAGCGTTAGAGTAATTCCGCTGGTCAGCGTGACAGTCGCGCTTGAATTCGGGGAGGTCACGAGCTGGTCGTGAAGTTCAATTGAGGTTCCCTGCGCGGCGCTTACGGTCACGCCGGATCGCTGGATTTGCGCGGAACCGCTGAGTTGGGTAACTGTTCCGACGATTTGTTGCGCGCGAGCAATGGCCGGGGCAAGACACACCAGCAACGAAACGAGGGCGAAAAATACAGCCTTCCCGTCCGTGCGTCTCGACATCTCTCGACCCCCGGTCGCGTGAAAGGGAAATACTAACTAATGGTCAGACGTTATTAGTAGAATAAGATCTTAAGGTCAAGCGTGAACGTTTACTCCGCTCCTGAAAGGCGCGGCCGCGGGTTGCGATTGCCTGGCTATCGGCACGAGGGCAGGCGCAGAGTCGTCGCCCGCAACGCTTTGCGGATGTCGCCCAGAGCCTCTATGGGGTCAGTGAAACAGAGCAGCGCATAGCCGAGCAGCATAGTGTTCACCAAGCCAAGTGCGGCGAACGCGCTCAGGCCGTGCAAGGCGTTCCACACCGTGACGAACGCAAAGAACAAAGGCAGGAAAACGGCTGCCGCAAAGTAGGAAGGCGGTGGAGGCGTTCGCTTGCTGGATTTGGGCGTTCGCGGAAAGACTCGTCGGCGTCCGCTCCAATGCCACCGTAAGGCCCTCAGGCTTCCCTCGATACTCGCCGTAATCAACAGCATGCTGAGCGCTTGCACGCGCAGTGCGTCGGTCCAGGTGTGGCCGAGGTGTAGAAGGTCGCGTGCATAGAGTAGGTAAAACGGCGCCAATGCCCAAAGCCACCATCCACTGGCCGGAGCGTTGACCATCGCCAGGATAGGTAGCAGGAACAATCCTAAATTCACGGCGGCGACCCCTAGATAGTGAAGCCGCAGGAGCGCTTCGGGAATTCGCCTGGCGCGGTCCGGCGCCGCGAGCAGATAGCGCAGCAGTTTGGGAACATTCGTAAGGCCCCCGCCAGCCCATCGGCGTCGCTGATTCAGCAGTGAACCGAAATCTCCGGGCGTACCTGCATACGCCAGGATCTCCGGATCGGGCAGGACGAACACCTCCCACCCGTGGGCGAGAAGGTCGATGGTTGTTTCAGTGTCTTCGACGAGTGTGCGATCCCGGATGTACCTTTTGATTGGAAAGCCGCGTTCCTGTCTGACTTCGTAAATTTGCTCCAGCGCCGCGCGACGAATCATCGCGTTGTCGCCCTGCCAGAATGCCGCGCCATCCCGAGAACTGCCATGGACGAACACTCGATAGACATCCGTTTGGGCGCCGGCGGTTCGCTGCAATCGCGAAGGGCTATTGGGGATGGAGAGCGAGTGAACTTGCGCAATCCCAACGCGTTCTCCCGCCCGCGTCATAACATCAAGCAATTTGAGCGCGTAGTCAGCGAGCAAAAGCGAGTCCGCGTCACAAATGATGAGATACGCGGGGTCAGGCACGCGCAGCGTGGCGGTTCGAAGGTCGGACTCTTCCAGATGGACGCCATCGGGCCTGACGACCTCGCTGAGATTTCTGCCCAGCAGGCCGATGTAGCTGTTGAGGTTCGATGCCTTGTTCTTGACCTGCGACAGATTGATATATCGCTTGCGCTCGAAGCTCGAAATTCGCGCTGAGAACAAGCCCGCGAGCCGCCGGTATTCGTGGAGCGCGTCAGCCTGCGAAAGCTCCGTTCCTCCGCGCCATTGAGACGCCATTTCCCGGGCACGCACACGATGCTTGCCGGCCGGCTCGCGGAGGATCCGCTCCACGAACAACGCCGCAACATGGTCCCCGGTCTCGAAACACGGCACCTGTTGATCGAGCCACTGTGCGGCTCGGCGATAAAGAGTCGCGATGTGGCGGGCCTCTGCCCGCGGGGCGAATCGATTGCGATCGCATCGGCGGCAAAAGGCGGCAAGCTCGGCCGCCAATCTGCGCTCCTAGGCTCTGAACAGGCTATCGATCTCATCCACCAGCCGGCGGGTCGCGGCAAGCTCCAGGGCCGCGGCTTCGTCAGCGGGGTCAGGGGGATTGTCGATGAGCAGCATCACGGTGTGGCTGGGATGCTCGACCAGCGCCGCCGACATCAGGGTCATTCGCAGAACATCGACGGGCTCGCAGTAGGCAGGCACCAGAACCACCAGCCCGGCTTGGCGGTCACAATCGTAAATTGTTTCCAGCCTTTTGCGGCTGGGTGGTTCCCAAGCGGCAAAGGACTTCAGGTAGCCCAGGCGGCACCATTCATAGATCAGCTGACCCCAGACAAAGAACGTCACTACCGCGACGACGGCCGCGTCTTTGACCCCGAGCCAGATGCTGAAGCTGCCTGCCCGCTGTATGAGATCGCGCACCGGATCGAAGACTCCGAACGTCAGAAAGGTGAGCGCGGACACGATTCCACACCAGGTGTACAACGTCTCACGCGCGACATCGTACCGCGGTCCGGCTGCAATCGGGCTGAAGCTATGCACGAATTCGATTTTAGGGACTGCAGCCATCCTCGGCGCGGGATTCTAGTCCAGAGATTTCGGCGTTGCCACGAAAACCAGCCACTTGTGGTTAACACTTGGGAGCCACGTTTGTAAGACAGATCGCTCCGCGACATTCCAAGCCGGCGCGCTCCAGGGACGTACCGATGGGGTTGCCGTGGTTGGAGGCTTCGCGCAAAACTGCGGCTTAATCGGCAAGCATCCGGGGTCGGAAATGCGCTGCGCGAAATGTGGTTCGGAAAATTCATCCGGCAAGAAGATTTGCGGTGAATGCGGTTTCGCGCTCGAGCCGCCATCGGTGAGCGTCGTGATCATCTCAGACTATGCCAGCGGCCTTGAAGCCGGTTGGAACGACCTGCGCACAACTCTGAAAGCGCTCGCGCAACAGGATTTCGAGGAGCCTGCCGATTTTATGCTGGTCGAGTCAACCGAACTGGCACAGCAGGTTCCCCCCGATTTCGCTGCCATCCTGCCGGCGCTGCGGGTGGTCGCGGTTCCGCCGCGGACTTCATATGAACTGAAGAACGCCGCGGTTCAGGCGGCCTCGACCGAGTTGGTGGCGATGCTCGACGGCGACTGTGCACCTTCGACTGATTGGCTGCGCCGGCTGGTGGAAGCGATGCGGGCGCACCCGGACGCCGCGGCGATCAGTGGCAGGACTGTCCACGCCGGCAACGGCCTGGTCAACCGCGCCATGGGAGCAGCCAACCGGGCCTACGTGGAAGTTGGTCACGCTGGCCCAACCGGTCGGCTTTCGAGCAACAATGCCCTCTTCCGGCGCTCCGCCTACCTGGCCCATCCGCTGCCGTTCGGACCGTTCGCCAGCCACTTGCAGTCGGAAGCCATCGTGCGCAGCGGGGGGCGGCTGTTCTTCGAGCCAAGCGCGCGGGTGGCCCATGCTTATGAGGGCTGGGCAACGGAGTGGGACTTCCGGCGTGGCTGCGGATACGGCGTGATCCGAAGCTGTCGCATCGATCCGCGTCTGCCATACGCGTGGCTGACGCGCCTGGGCTACCTCTCGATTCCGCTGTTCGTCGCTCGGCATATCCTGAGCGGTTGGTCGTACTGCATTCGTCGAGGACGCGACCATGGCCTCGTTTGGTACGAGCTGCCGATCGCGTTCGCGCTCGTCGCGGCCGCGTCCTGCATGGAAGTACCCGGGATGCTGAGCGCGTTGCGCAACGAAACCAGCGCCGGCACTCCATTTCGTTAAGCTGGAGCGGAACGGCGGGTGTTGCCTGGCTGGTTGACGACGCCCGCATGGAGCAATCGTCGCGATGAAATGGCCGGCCGGATTCGAACCCGACAACGCATCCGTATACGCGCGCAACGAAATTACGATTGCGGCCCCGCCTGAGCGCATCTGGCGATGGCTCATTCGCGCCGCCACGTGGCCCGAATGGTACAGCAACAGCGCGAACGTGAATTTCGTTCGCGGCAACCCGCCCGACCTTGCGCCCGACACCGAATTCAGATGGAAGACGTTCGGCGCCACCGTCGCCAGCCGCGTGATCGTCTTCGAACCGCCGCACGAACTCGGATGGGACGCGCGCGGCGTGCTGAGCGCCTACCACGGCTGGCTAATCGAACCGGACAGCCGCGGCGGATGCCACGTCATAACTGAGGAATGCCAGAACGGCCTCGTGCCGAAGCTCGCGTGGTGGTATCTGCGCCCGATGCTCGAGCGCGGCCATCAGAACTGGATCGAAAGCCTCAAGCGCGTCGCCGAAGCAGGGGAGCCGTCGTAGCTAGTCGTCCGCCAGGATCACCTCGAAGGCTGCGGTGTTGTCGCGGATGATTCCCGTCGATTGGAGAAATCGTGCCAGTCGAAGCATCGGAGCCACGTACCAGTACTTGCGCTCGACCAGGCCGTTGACTTTTTCGCTCTCCTGCGCATCCGTAATCGCGCGCACGTTGCCGCTGAAGACTTCGTCGCCAACCCGAAGCGAGATGGCGGGCCGCGCCTTCACATTGCGCACCCAGTTGCGCGCGGCATTTGCCGAGACCAGGTACAGCCGGCCGTCATCGACCAGGTACCAGATAGTCACTTCATAAGGGCGGCCGCTCTTGCGTCCATAGTGAGTCAGACGCAGCGTCTGCCGGTCTCCAACCCGCCGCAGCCGTTCGAAAGATTTCGATGCCATCGTCATGCACCTCGAGTTCGGCCATAGTCCTCTCTGAGCAGGGCCATCATGAGCACGTCGCGATACCTTCCGTCCACGAAACTCTCCTGCCGCAGCAGCCCTTCGCGGACGAAGCCGCATTTCTCGTAGCATCGCACCGTCTGCATCCGGCTCCATTGCGCGCCAGCTAGTCGCGCGCTCGGCTACTGAGTAACGGTCTCCATCACGCGGCCGCTCGCGCTGTCAACGATATTGACTTCGACCGGCGATGAAATGTTGTTGTCCTTCTTGGCGCTGTCGATCCCCGCCTTCAGGTCGCCGAGGAACCTGGCTTTCGCAAACGGGGGCATTTCGTCCATCGGAAAGTTGTCCATCAGGACCCGCGCTCTGAGCTTGCCGGGCCACTGGACGGAACCGACCTTCGGTCCCGCGATCGGCAGGCCCCTCACCATATCTTCGAAATCGTCGTGAAAATCGTTTTCGCCTGCCGTTGACGCCGCCGACGGCGAGCCGGATGCTTTTGCCGCCATCGCTGCCGACGCCGCGACAGAAGCGGCCGCTGCCGTATTCTTCGCTGCCGGCGCTGCGGGCAGCCTTCGAGAGATCTGCGAGGTCGCCGGCGGCGCCGCAGATGCGGCCTGCATCGCTGCGCTCGCCGCGGGGGCACCGCCAAGCTTTGCGATCAGATCCCTCACTTGCGTGCGCGCAGCGTCGTCGGGCGCGAGCGCCATCGCCTGCTTCAGCGCGGCAGACGCGTCACCGGGTCTATTCTCCTGCGCGTACGCGACTCCCATGTTGTAATACGCCCGGAAAAATCCGGGCTTCGCGGCGATCGCCTTCTTGTACTGCACAACCGCCTGATCGGGGTTGCCCGTGTAGAGATACATCGTGCCGAGGTCGGTGCGAACTTCCGGATCGTCCGGCTTCTTCTTCAGATAGTGCTCGTAGGCGGCGATCGCTTCGTCGTAGTGCTGCTTGTCGTAGTCGATATCGCCGATACCGCGGAGCGCGTCGAGGTTGTCAGGCTCCAACTTGAGCACGTGGCCGTACGCTTGCTCGGCCTTTCCGTAGTAAGTCTGATCGAACATCGCCGCGCGCATCGAGACTGCGCCGAATCTGTTCCACGCCGCGACGTCGCCCGGTTTCGCGTGCGCGTCTTTTTCGATCTTGTCGATAAAAGTGCGAGCTTCTGTCGGCAGCTCGATCGTGGGATGTCCCGGCGGCAAGCCGCCGTTCTGACGTCCACCCGCCGCCGGATTCGCGGTGACGTTCTGCTCAGGCGGAGCCGCATTCGGCGCGGCGGCGGGAGCGCCCGCGCTCGGGGCGTTGGCGGCGGACGGCGCGGCCGCGATTTGTTCCCGCGCTGCTTCGGGCGTCAGTCCGATGATCCACTGACCCCCCCAATTGATGATCGCGGCCGCCGCCAGACCCAACACGGCGATCGCGACGAACACGAACACGAACGCGGTGGTAATCGTATTGCGCGCCGGGTTCGCGCCGCCCCTGACGCTGCCCGCTTCTCCCGCGCCCATTGCTGCAGCGGACAGCGCGCAGCCGCATTCCACGCAGAACCTCGCGCCGGCCAGCAGTGGCGCGCCGCATTGCGGACAAAATCGCATCAGCAAATTCCTACATGACCGCTTGATCCCCGCGCAACACGCCGCAGATTCGGGTTCCCGCTTTCCCGGCGCCTGTTGTATAGTCCAGCTCACAAATCTATTTTTGCGAGGCAACCGACTATGCAGCTCTACGATTCATTTGGACCCAATCCGCGTGCGACGCGCATGTTCCTGATGGAGAAGGGAATTACGATCCCGAGCAAGGATGTCGATCTGATGGCGGCGGAAAATCGCAGGCCGCCCTACACCGATCGCAATCCCGGCGGACAACTGCCGGCGCTCGAGCTCGACAACGGCAGGTGCATCGGCGAGACCGTCGCGATTTGGGAATACCTCGAGGAGAAGCATCCCACGCCCGCGCTGATCGGCACGACCGCCGAGGAACGCGCCGAGACCCGCCAGTGGCAGCGCCGAATCGAGTTGCAGATCACCGAGCATCTCTACAACGGCTTCCGCTACTCCGAGGGTGCGCAACTGTTCAAGGATCGGATCCGCATCCTGCCCGAGGCAGCCGCCGGCCTGAAGGCAGTCGTGCAGGACAAGCTCAAGTGGCTCGACAAGCTGCTCGAGGGCAAGCAGTATATCGCCGGCGATCGCTTCACGATCGCCGATATCATTCTGTATTGCGCGCTCGACTTCGGCGGCAGCGTCAATCAGAAGCTCGATCCGTCGCTGAAGAACGTGAACGCATGGTTCAAGCGCGTCGATTCGCGTCCCAGCGCCAAGTCGAGTTTGCATCCGGCGTCGGCGCAAACCGGGATGAAGGGTTAGCGGGCGAGATCGCTTTTTCGATGCCCGGAAATCCCGAACAGGTGACCGCGCAGCTTACCGCCCTGGTGCGGGTGAAGACCGGCGACGCCGGAGCGCGAGTGCATTCGCTTGAGTCGCTGCCCGGGCACGCCGGCTTCAGCTACAGCTTTATCCTCGAGCGCAGCGCGCCCGGCGCGGCGCCGGCGGGACGATTCGTCGTACGCATCGCGCCGCCCGGCGTCAAAATCTCGGGCCCCGCTGACATCGTGCGGCAGGCACGCGTAATGGCGTCGCTCGCCGACACGCCGGTCGCGGTGCCGCCGATCATCTGGTACGGCGACGAGCGCGAGTTTTTCGATCGGCCGTACTTCATCGGCGGCTTCGTCGATGGATTCAAGCTCGGCGAATCCGGCCTGCCTGCCGAGCACCTGAAACGCCTGGCGCGCAAGGGGATCGCGACGATGGCCGCGCTGCACAACGTCGCCTGGGAGCCGCGCCGCGCCGCGTGGGGCGAGCCGTTCGCACTGAGCGAGGAGCTCAAGCGCCTGGACTACCTGCTCGACCGCCCGACGCTCGATCCCGCCGTCGTCGCGCGCGCACCCGAACTGCGCGAGCGTCTGCGTTCGAGCCTGCCGGCCGATGCGCGCATCGGATGCGTCCACGGCGACTTCCAATGGTCTAACGTGCTGTTCAACGAGGAACGGGTGGTCGCGCTGATCGATTGGGAAATCTCGCTCGTCGGCGCAACGCTGCTCGACCTCGGGTGGATTTGCTTCTTTTCCGATCCTGCGAGCTGGGTCGGCGCCGATGTCCGCGGCTCGATCCTCGGTGCCGACGAAATCGTCGAGGCGTACGCCGAATTCGCGGGCTTTCCGGTCTCCGTGGCGGAAGTGCGATGGTTCCGCGCATTCGCGGGCTACCGGTTCGGCGTGATCACCTGCTTCAACCTGATGCTACACAGGCGCGGCAAGCGCCACGATCCGTTATGGGAAGATACGGCGCTGTCCGCCCCGCGAATGTTCGAGCGCGGCCTCGAGTTGCTCGGCTGACCGGCGCGCGCCTGCCGGCACCTCCTGGGTTTGGTGTCGGGACCGGGTTGTGCTGGAATTGCGTTCTGCCCTTCTCGATCGGAAGCCGGAGGCGGCGAAATGGAAAGTGCAGCCAAGCGGCAGCCTGAAATTCAGACCCCCGAGGAAAACCACCCCGCGCTGAACGCGATCCTCGGCGCCAATCCGTTCGTCGGTCTTGACGCCATGCAGGTGGTCGGAACCTTGACGACCCTGCTCACGAATCTTGCGTCGCGGCCCACCACCGTCGCCTCGCGAACGCTGCAACTATGGCTCGAGCTGGGACAGATCGCGGCGGGCGCTTCTTCCGTTGCGCCCGAAGCCGGCGACAAGCGCTTCGCCGATCCCGCCTGGACGCAGCACCCGGTTTATCACCGCCTGATGCAGACCTACCTCGCGTGGCGCACCGCGATGCACGATCTCGTCAACCAGGATGAAAGCGTCGAGTGGCAGAGTGTCGAGCAGCAGAAGTTCGCGGTTACCCTGATGACCGAGGGGCTCGCGCCGACTAACGCGTTCTGGCTCAACCCCGCGGCGCTCAAGCGCGCCTTCGACACCGCGGGGCAGAGCCTGGCTTGGGGGCTGCGCAACTACATCGGCGACCTGTGGAACAACGGCGGGATGCCTTCGACGGTGGACAAGCGGCCGTTCGAAGTCGGTAAAAATCTTGCGCTCTCGCCCGGCGCCGTGGTGTTCCGCAGCGCGCTCTGCGAGGTCATCCAGTATGCGCCCGCGACGGACAAAGTTTACGAGCGCCCGCTGGTTTTCATCCCGCCGCAGATCAACAAGTTCTACATCATGGATCTCGCGCCGGGCCGCAGCTTCATCGAGTACGCGGTCAAGCACGGACTTCCGATGTTCACGATCAGTTGGCGCAACCCGACGCCGCGCGATCGTAACTGGGGGCTCGACGAATACGTGACCGCGTGCAAGGACGCCATCACCGCCGCCTGCGAGATCAGCGGCAGTCCCGATTGCAACGTGCTGGGCGTATGCGCCGGCGGCATCACGACTTCGCTGACGCTCGGGCATCTGGCGGCTTTGGGCGACAAGCGAGTCAACGCCGTGACGCTGCTGGTGACGATGCTCGACACGAGCCTGCCGTCGATGACCGGGATGTTTGCGACCGAGGATGCGATCAAGGCTGCGCGCGACCGCTCGGCTGAAAAGGGCGTGCTGGACGGCGCCGACATGGCGCGCATCTTCGCCTGGCTGCGTCCGAACGATCTGGTGTGGAACTATTGGGTCAACAACTATCTGATGGGCAACGATCCGGCGCCGTTCGACATCCTGTATTGGAACGCCGACTCGACCAATCTTCCGGCCAAGCTGCATGCCGGCTTTCTCGATCTGTTTCTCAGGAATCCGCTCGCGCGCAGCGGCGACGTCTCGGTGCTGGGCACGCCGATCGATTTACACGCCGTCAAGAACGATCTCTACCTGGTGGCCGGCATGACCGACCATATCTGCGCGTGGCGTGCGTGCTATCGCGCGACGCGGATGTTCGGGGGACGAATCGAATTCGTGCTCGGCTCCAGCGGCCACATCCAGAGCCTGGTCAATCCGCCCGGCAACTTCAAAGCCCGCTACTACATCGGAGCGCGCCTGCCCGAAGATCCCGACGAATGGGCCAAATGCGCGGTCGAGAACAAGGGCAGCTGGTGGGATCACTGGATCAAGTGGATAGCCGCGCGCTCCGGCGGCGAACGCCCCGCGCCAAAGTCGCAGGGCAGCGAACTCTACAACGCGGGCGAACCAGCCCCAGGCCTGTACGTCCACGAACACCATTAGTTTGTTTTTCCTCGCCCGGTGAGGGGGGATGAAGGTTGGCGACCGTGTTCGTCATCTCGCCGCCAGCACCTCCGCCAGATGCCGGACTTCGATCTTCTCGCCCGCGCGGCTCAACCCCCCGCCAATCTGCATCAGGCATCCGCAATCGTTCGCAACCACCACCTCCGCGCCGCTCTCCTTGATGCGCGCCATCTTGTCGTCGAGCATCGACGCCGAGATATGCGGGAACTTCACCGAGAACATTCCGCCGAAGCCGCAACACTCCTCGCGATCGCGCAGCTCGCAAATTCTGATTCCCGCCACCGCGCTCAGCAGCGCCATCGGTTCATCGCGCACGCCCAGCTCGCGCATCAGATGGCACGACGGATGATACGCGACCGGCCGCTCGTAACGCGCGCCGAGGTACTTCACCTTCAGCACGTTGACGATGAACTGGGACAGCTCGAACACCCACGGCCGAATCGCCGCCGCTTTGGCTGCCAGCGCGGGATCGCCGGCCAGCAAATCGCCGTAAAAGATCTTCAGCATGCTCGTGCATGAGCCCGACGGCACGACGATCGGAACGCCCGGTTCGACCGAGCTGAGAAATCGCCGTGCGAGATTGAGCGCATCATCGCGGATGCCTTCGTTGAATGCCACCTGGCCGCAACAGAACGCGCCGCGAACGGGCGTCACTTTGAGCCGCAGGCGCTGGAGCACGGTCGCCGCCGCGTGGTTGACCTCGGGAAAAAATTCCTCCGCCAGGCAGGTTGAAAACAGCTGGACCTCAGTCATCTTACGGCCACACCACGATCACGTGCAGCGATTTCGGGCCGTGCACGCCGAGCACGATTCGCTTCTCGATATCCGCGGTGCGGCTCGGGCCGGTAATCAGCGTCAATCGATTCGCCGCGACGCCGCCCGGCCCCAACTCGGCCAGCACCGCCGCGAGATTTGCCATCACGCGATCGATCTGAACGATTACCAGGCTGGCGGGCGGCAACAGCGTCAGCGAACTCGGACGCTGCGCGCTTGAAACCACCGCCAGCGTGCCGGTCGAGGCGATCGCGAAGTCCGCCTCGGCGATACCCAGGCCGGCATCTGCGACCCGCGCGTGCATCGCGGCGCGCTCGGTGTCCGCGACCGGCACGGTGCGAACGATCCTGAAGTCCGCCCGTTCGAGCGCCTCGCCGATTGCGTCCATGTCGCTGACGATGCCTTGGCCAAGGGCGACCGTCTGCGCGCCGATCTCGCCGGCCAGAGCGACTATGCGATTAGTCACCTCGGCCGGAGTGAGCATTCCGAGAAATTTGCCGTCGACCTCTTCGAGTTCGCGCGCAAATGTCGATGCGATCTCCGCGCGAAGCGCCGACTGCGCCACGGGCACCACCGCGCTGGCGGCCGCGGCGTGCGAGTTACTCCCCGCGCCGGCGCCGAGCGCGTCCTTTACGGTCGCGATTATTTTGTGAAGCTCGGCCACGTTCAGCTCGGCGGGCGCTTATGCGGCCGCGGCCGCGGAAAGTCGCGATACTTCGTCCAGTTGCCGAACGGTCCCGGCATCCGGCGCAGGTAACCATTGTGCGCGAATGGTTTCAGCACCATCGCGGCCAGCATTCCAAGGGCTCGAATCGTGCGCGGATACCGCGCCGCCTGCGCAAACCGCCGCGCTCCCCGCCGCGCCCGCTCGATCGCGCGCGGCCATTTGAGCGGATGCTCGCCGGTGCTCTCTTTCCAGCGCAGATGGAGCAAAATCCGCGGGATGTCGATCTTTACGGGACAGATGTCCTTGCACGCGCCGCACAGCGTCGAGGCGAACGGCAGGTAGCCGGCGGCGCCGCCAAAAAGATTGGGGCTGACGATCGATCCAATCGGGCCCGGATACACCGAGCGATACGCGTGGCCGCCGAGGCGACGGTAAACGGGGCATACGTTCAGGCACGCGCCGCAGCGGATGCAATTCAACGCCTCGCGCAGAACCGGATCCGCAAGCATCGAGCTGCGCCCGTTGTCCAGGATCACAACGTGCATCTCGCCCGGCCCGTCGAGCTCGCCCTCGCGCCGCGGCCCGGTGATGAAACTGGTGTAGGTCGTCAGCTTCTGCCCGGTCGCGGTGCGCGCCAGAATTTCCAGGAAGTGGCTCAGGTCCTGGAGCCGCGGGATGACCTTCTCGATTCCCATCACGGCGACGAACGTCTCCGGCATCGTGCTCGACAGGCGTCCGTTGCCTTCATTCTCGACGATGATGAGGGTGCCGGTTTCCGCGATCGCAAAGTTGACGCCGGTAACTCCGAAATCCGCGGCCAGAAAAATCGCGCGCAATCGCGAGCGCGCTTCGGCCGTGAGTTTTTCCGGCTCCGCGGTGTACGCGATGCCGAACTTGTCGCTGAAAAGCTGCCCGATGTCCTCCTTGGATAGATGAATCGCGGGCGTGATGATGTGCGACGGCCGTTCGCCGCGAAGCTGCACGATGTACTCGCCAAGATCGGTTTCGACGGCGTCGATCCCCGCGCGTGCGAGCGCATCATTGAGGTCGATCTCCTCGGTCGTCATCGACTTGCCCTTGACGACGTTCTTCGCGCCCCTGGCCTTCGCGAGTTCGACGATATAGTCGCGCGCCTGCGAGGCATCCTCGGCGAAGAACACCTTGCATCCGCGCGCTTCGAGCTTGGTGGTCAGCTCGATCAGCAATTCGTCGAGATGCGCAATCGCGTCGGTCTTGATTCGATGCGCCGCGTCGCGCTCGTCGTCGTACGGCGGGAACTCGGCTTTGACCTGCGCGAAGTGATCGAGATGCCGCGCGCTGGCGCTCTCGAGCTTGCGCCGCAGCTCATGGTCGCCGACGGCGGCGCGGCTCGACTCGAAGAAATCGCGGGCTTTCGGAAATTCAGCCATCGAGATGTCGCGCGTCAGTTTATCAGCGCGACCTGGCGGATCAGGCGCAGCACCGCTTCGCGCGCCGAATCGGCGGCGGGATGCTCGGGCGCCTGCGACAGAAAACTCTGGAAGTCGTCGAGCGCCGGCTTGAAGCATTCCAGGCGCTCGAACAGCCCGCCGCGCTCCACCAGCTCGTCGAGCGCGCGCGGTTCGAGCAGGATGATGCGATCGAGCGTCGCCAGTGCGCGCGGCCAGTCCGACGCGCCCATATAGATGATCTTCAGGTTGCGAAGCATCCGCGCCAGGATGTGGCGCGCGCCGCGCGACTTCAGCATCGCGGGATTCAACTCGACCGGTTGTCCGTAAATTTGCGTGAGACGCGCCCGAATCTCGTCGAGCGCGAGAATTTTTCCGCCGGCGTACGGATCGATGATCAACTCGCCGCGCTCGTCCACCGCCTTGACCAGGAAATGCGTCGGGAACGAAACCCCGTAAAGGTTGATGCCGAGCCGCCGGCCCACTTCGAGATACACCACCGAAAGCGTTATCGGAATTCCGAGCCGGCGATCGATCACGTCATTCAGAAACGAGTTGCGCGGATCGTTGTAGTTCTCGGCGTTGCCCTCGAAGCCCTTCAGCTCGAACAGGAAATGCGACAGCAACTGGACGCGCTCCACGGTGTCCTCGCCCGCGCGCACGATTGGTTCGGCTTCGCGCGCGAGCGTCGCGAGCTTGGCCAGATACTCTTCGAGGTCGAGGTCGGGATACTCTTCCTTCGCGATCAGCAGCGCGCCGCGCGCCAGTGGCACCGGCTCCCTGGCCGCAAGCGTCGCAAATTCCCGCCGTGCATCGTTCATTGGGTGGGCACCGTTCGTAACAGTGTTGCCTTGCGCGAATGCTTTGACAAGCGCCCGCGATCAGTTTGTTTCCAGCGCCGCCGCGGCCTCATCGCGTACCGCCGCGTCGCAGTCACCGAGCGCACGCTCGAGCGCGCGCCGCGCGGCGCTTCCCCCGATTTGTCCGAGCGCCCATGCGGCGTGCGAGCGGATCAACGGCTCACGCTCGGTCTCCAGCGCGCGCGCGAGCGGCGCCACCGCGTCGAGATTTCCCGTGTTGCCGAGCACGACTGCGACGTTGCGCAGCAGCCCGCGCCGCTTGGCGCGCTTCACCGCGCTCACGGTAAAGCGGTGGCCGAACTGTTCGTCGTCGAGCGCCAGCAGCTCGGGCAAACGCGGCATGAGATCATACGCGCCATCGTTATCTGCTGACTCGCCGTTCCATGGACAGACGTCGTTGCAAATGTCGCAGCCGAAGATCCAATTGCCGAGCCTGGACCGCAACTCGCGCGGAATCGCGCCGCGATTTTCTATCGTCTGATACGAGATGCACAGATCCGAGCGCATCACGTAGCCGTCGGCGAGCGCGCCGGTCGGACACAAATCGAGGCATCGCCGGCACGACCCGCAATATTCGCGGTAAGGCTCGGTCGTTTCCTCGAATTCCGCATCGGTGAAAATCTCGGCGAGAAAAAAGTATGAGCCGTGCTCGCGGTTCAAAAGCATCGTGTTCTTGCCGAACCATCCGAGGCGCGCATCCGCAGCCCATTCGCGCTCGAAGATCGGGCCGGTGTCCACATACGAGCGCGTGATCGAGCCGGGACGAAGCAGCGAGAGCACCTCGGCGACTGCGCGCGCCTGCCGCTTCACGACGTCGTGATAGTCGCGGCCCAGCGCGTACGCCGCGATTCTGCCGCGCAGCTCGCTGCGCCAGTCAACGCTGGGAGTCGCGCGCGCGGCGTACGGATAGCCCAGACTCACGACGGACTTGTAGCGCGCGTCGAGGCGGCGCGGGTCGAACCTGCGCTCGGGCTCGCGCGCCAGGTAAGCCATCGTCGCGTGACCGCCGCCGGCGAGCCATCGGCGATAAAATGCCTCGCGCTCGTCGAGCTGGCGAAGCCGCGCAAATCCAACCAGCACGAATCCCAGTTCGCGGGCGGATCGCGTCAGTGTTTCACGCAAAAGATCCATCGCGCTGCCAAAACGTTAGCATCCGGCAGGCATTTCCGCTCCGGCAGAGTCGGATGCATTGACTCCGTTTTTGCGGTACGATTAGTTTCTTGGCGGAGCGCAGGATCGACGGGTAAGCGCTCCTTACCGGAGGGTTGCAGCAAAATGGCCGAAGGACTTCATATCGAGCATCACGGGCACGAGCACGAGCATACCGGGCAGGCCCAGGCCGAGCGAATCGACACCGGGTCGCTGCCCGACGTGAAGCTCACGCCCAAGGCGATCGAGATGGTCCGCAAGATGCAGGCGAAGGAGGGTCTCGGCGCGGGGCACGGGATGCGAATCGGCGTGGTCGGCGGCGGATGCTCTGGGTTTCAGTATTCGTTGAACTTCGATGCGCGGAAAGAGGGCGACCGGGTGACGGATTTCGGCGGGGTGCTGGTGTTCGTGGACGAGATTTCGCTGCCGTACATCGCGGGCACGACGCTGGACTACGTCGAAGGATTGCACGGCGCGGGATTCCGCTTTGACAATCCGCGCGCGAGCCGCACTTGCGGATGCGGGTCGTCGTTCAGCGCCTAGCATCAACCAGTCATTGAGATACGAGGCCGCTCCGCTCGGGGCGGCCTTTTTTATTCCAGCGGGGGCTGTGTTAAACCCAACCCGCGATGCTCGCGGGATTGCTCTACTGGCTGTCTCCGGCGCGCCGGCGCTTCATGCGGCAGCTGGCGAAGCCGGGACTCGACGCGACGCGCGCACGATTGACCGAGGCGGGATCGCCGCGCGCGGTGCAGTTTATCTCGACGATTCTCGACGCCAACGCCGACTTCCTTGCCTACGCGCTTTCGCCCAAGGGGCCGCTTAAGATGTATTGCGATCGCGCGACGCCCGCGACGGTGGCGGCGTGTATCGCCACGATGCTGATCTATTCGGTAAATCTGTTTGCGCGCGACGAGATGACCAACAACGAGAGCGAAATGATCGCGCTGCTGGCGCAGCTGGCGGGCGTCAAGCCGACCCAGGTGATGCTCCGGCGCGACGCGCTGCGCAAGGCGCCGCGCTCCGAGGAGTGGATGGTGCTGACGTGGCTCGCGAAGGACCTTGGCGCCGAGCCGCCGAAGTACGACGCCGAGCTTGAGCGCGCGTTCGGATACAATTATCTGTCGTACATCGATCAGTACCGGCCGACGCTCGAGCGCGAGATGGCCGCGGCAGAGACGCGCTGAGCTTCGTTCGATACCGATGGAGAGAACGCTGTGCAGATGAAAGACTTCGAGGGGCGCGGAGTTATCGTGACTGGCGCGACGCGTGGAATCGGCAGGGCGATCGCGCTGGAAGTCGCGCGGCGCGGCGCCAACGTGTCCTTCAACTACCTCAAGAGCGATCGGAACGCGGCCGAGCTCAAGGCCGAAATCGAAAAACTCGGCGTGAAGGCGCTCGCCTACAAGGTCGATGCCGGCGATTTGAAGAGCGTGCGCGAGATGGTCAACGCGACCAAGAAGGAATTCGGGCAAATCGACGGGCTGGTCAACAACGCCGGCATGACGCGCGACAAAGTATTCGTGATGATGTCGGAAGAAGACTGGAACGAGGTCATCCGGGTCAACTTGACGGGCGCGTTTAATTTCGCCCGCGCGGCGGCGTTCATGATGATGAAAGCGAAGCGCGGATCGATCCTGAATATCACGTCGGTCAGCGGGCTTATCGGACTCCCGGGTCAGGCGAACTACTCGGCGGCGAAGGCGGGACTGATCGGACTTACGAAATCGGTGGCGAAGGAAGTAGGGCGGCTGGCCGTTCGCGTCAATGCGCTCGCGCTGGGCTTCATCGAGACCGACATGACAGCCGCACTCCCCGATGAGAATCGCGCACAGGCGCTCGCGATGATTCCGCTCGGCCGCTTCGGCAAAGTCGAGGACGTGGCGCCGATGGCCGCATTCCTGCTGAGCGACGCGGCGTCATACATCACGGGCGCAGTAATCCAGGTGGACGGCGGCCTCGCGATGTAATCGCGCAGCAAGTGACGAACTTAATTGTAGTGAAACCCACGGTGGGTTTCACCGTGTCCCCCAGGCGCGGGCGCAGCTCAGGATGTCGATGGGGATGCCGCTCTCGACCGCGCGATATTTTTCCCAGAAGCTGGAGTCGATCTGCCTGAGCGCCGGCGGTTCGCGCCGACGCCATCGATTGCACGCGCCGGGGCCGCCGTTGTAGGCCGCGTATGCCGAGCGCGCCAGATGGCTCGCTACGGGCACCGCATCGAACTTTGGCTGCATCGACGCATAGCGCATCATGCGCGCGAGAATCTCGCATCCCGCGCCCGCGTTGTAGAGAACGTCCCACTTCAGGCGATCGATATCGTAAAATCCGCGCCAGACGTGCTTGTTCACCTGCATCAGGCCGATGTCGCCAGTGGCGGATTCAAGCCATCGGATGCGCGCGCCGTCGGTCACGAATTGCCGCCAGCAGCTTTCCTCCCACGCGGTGCTGAGCACGAGCGTTACGTAGGTGTGCGCATTGCCGGCGCCGACAGCGCCCTGGCCGAGTTGGTGCTCGGCGCTTAGATTGAGCATCAGGCTGATGTCGCGGCGATAAGAGTCGGCGTTGGCTTCGGTGACGACGAGGCGGGCGAGGCGGCCGGCGACCTCCTGAAGCCGGGGCATTCGCGCGGTGTCTTCTTCAGCGGCGTCGGCATCGCGAGGTGAGAGGATGGAGAGGATTCGCATCAGGAGCGGCGACCTGACCTTGTGAGCAGAACCCTCACCTGCCGAGCCACGCTCGGCGGCCTCTCCCGTAACGTAACGGGCGAGGTAGTCGCGGAGCAATCGCGCAGAGGGTATCGGCGATGGAGTGGCAGTCGGGGTCGGGGTGGTTGCGCCGGTCGAGCTCGGAGATGCGCCGGGAGTGGATGGCGGTATGTCCTCTTCATGGATCGGGTGGTTGGTCGATGGCGGCTCGGGAACGGCGAAGAGTTTTTTCAGGTCGGGGTCTTCGCGGTAGTTGAATTGCAGCGGATCGCCGGTCGCCGCGGGCGCCATGATGTGCGCGAGGCGCCGAAGGTCGGCGGCGGAAATGCGCATGCCGAGCGCGGGTGCGGCCTGATCGAGTGCAAACAGCGCGTCGCCGGCCGAGATGAACGACATGAATTCGAGCGCGTGCGCCCCGAGCATCCCGCGCCGGGCCGCGGCGCGCACCGCGTCGTGCAACTGACGCCATTCGTCGAGGAACAGAGCGCGCACCGGATCGGGCTCGGCGCTCTCGGGCGGATTATTCAGCGCCTGGACCAGGCGATAGCGGCTGTCGAGCAAAATTTGCAGCAACTGGTCGCGGAACTGCCGGTCGCCAACCGCGTCGCCGAGCTGTTTGATCGAAAAAACCAGAAACGCATCCCATTGATCGAGCGTGTCCTGGAAGGCTTTGAGTTCTGCGGGCGTAGGCGAGGACGCGGCGCCGGGATTCGCGGCGGGAGTAGGGACGTCGGGGACGGTCATCACGAGCGTGACGCGGATGCCGTCGTCGAGTGCGGCGATGTTCGGCTCGGCGGTGAGACTTGCGACCGATGCGCGAACGCGGTCGGCGGCGTCAGCAGGAAGCGAGTCGGAGATCATCGCGGCGAGCTGCGCAACGGCGGGATGGAGATCGTAAGAAAAGTCGTCGAGCCGCGGAATGAGGTGGCTCTTGATGAGGTCGAAGCCCTGGCCGACGAGCTGCGTTTTCTGATGGGCGGAGTCGTAGAGATTCAAATCGGTGAAGTGAAATTTGAGCTGGAGGCCCGGCGCGACGTACGGGACGCCGAGCGCCTCGACGATGCCGCTCCATTGGATGGCGCCCAGGCATTGCGAGCCCAACGCGACGCCCAGCCCTAGGCTGTTGGCGGTCTCGAGCCTGACGGTTGCGGCGCCGCCCGCGGTGGCGCGCGAGAACTCGGGATTTTCGGCGTACAGATACTGGCAATCGTCGAGACCGTTCCAGAGCTCGGCGCGTCCGCCGGGCGCGGTGTAGAGTTTGCGCTTGAGCGCTTCGCGCAGCGTGACGTAGTCGATGGTGAGCGGAATGCGGACCTGGGATGCGCGGGCGGGAGCGGGGCGAGCGAGGATTGCGAAGGCGGCGATGATTATCCACAGGCCAACTGCCGAGACCTTTCCTATACCGACCTCGAGACGCGAGGCTGCCGCTCCCGCATAACGGGCGAGGTAATCGCGGAAAGATCGCGGGGAGAAGAGGCGCGGCGAGTCGGATCGTACTGGCATTTTAATGAATTACCGGTTTCAGTCACGAAGGCGACCGGGCTGCGCGCACTTCAGCCGCGCACTCGTGTCACGAGTCAACTATTATGGCAACCGCGTTCGTCCTTGTAAGCAGCGGCGCCGCTCATGATAATCGAATTGCAAGCATCACCGGAAATTTGTGGGTAAGCCCGATGAGCACTGAACGTCAGGCAGATTTTTACGAAGCGGAACCGCCCCAGGCGTCGCGCGAACTGGCGAAGCTGCGCACCTCGATCGGCTACGTGGCGCCCTTCAAGATCGTGCGGCGGCGCGTGATCGACGACGTTAACGAAGGCCGGATGACGGTCGATGCGACGCTGATAATCAAGATCGGCGACGTCGAGGAAACCGAGGCGGCGTCGGGCGTCGGCGTGCTGCATGCGCTCGATGTGGCGCTGCGCAAGGCGCTGCTGAAATACTTTCCATTCCTCGAGTCGGTGAAGGTGATCGAAACCTACCAGCATGCGACCGGCGCCTCGACCGAGGCGGATGTCGTGTCGGTGAAGAAATTTGCCGACGGCCAACTGGTGTGGACGACACTGGCCAAGTCATCGAACACGATCGAGTCGGCATGGGTATCGCTGCTCGACGGTTACGAATGGCGAATCATCCACGAGAATATGCGGCTGCGGCGGCTGCATGCGGATCCGCGGTGGTCGAAGCGCTGACCCGCAAGCGGCGAACGCAATGAGCACGGGTGAGCGAGCGGCAAGTGTCGGCAAGGCGTCGCCGGGCAAGCTGGCGATTCTGTATGATGGATCGTGCCAGATGTGCCGCGCGAGTCTGGACGGAATCCGGCAATTCGACAACTCGGGACAGATCGCGCCGCTCGATCTTCATCACGAAGAAGTGCGCGCGCAGTTTCCCGAATTGAAGCAGGAGAATCTGCTCGAGGAATTGCATGCGGTGGACGAGAGCGGCCGCGTGTTCCGCGGCGCGCGGGCGATCAACGAAATACTGCGGCGGCAACGCGGTTTGAAGGGTTACCTCGCGTACCTGTGGTACGTCCCTGGGTACGCGTGGCTGGCGGACAGGCAGTACAAGCGGATCGCGGCGTCGCGATACGCACGCGATGCACGCGGCAGGCTGAAGGCGCGGCCAACCGCGGAGCGATAGTCGCCTCCTCCACTGAGTCCCGCTATCTTTGTTTTAACATTGGGTGCAGGGGTCACCCCTGCTAAGCTTGACGCTCGCACTCGTGAAACCATTTTACATTTTCAATTCGCTGAGCCGTGCGGTCGAAGAGTTCCAGGCTCTCCAGCCACCGGAGGTGACGCTGTACTCATGCGGGCCGACGGTTTACCTGCCGCAGCATCTTGGGAACCTGCGCGCGTACGTCTTTGTGGACAGCCTGCGCAGGGCGCTGGAGTTCAACGGCTACCGGGTGCGTCACGTGATGAACGTGACGGACGTCGGGCACATGACGGGCGACGTGGACGAGGGCGAGGACAAAGTCGAGAAAACCGCACGCGCGCAGGGGAAATCGCCGCTCGAGGTCGCGAACTATTATTTCGAGCAGTTCCGGCGCGATTGCGCGGCGCTCAACCTCGAGCCGCCGCACGTGTGGTCGCGCGCAACCGATCATATCGGTGACATGATCGCGCTCACCAAAAGAATTATCGAAGCGGGATTGGCGTACGTCGCGAAGAGCGGCGTGTACTTCGACGTCGAGAAGTACCGCGGGGAGAATCGCGAAGGCCGGCTCTCGCGCCAGAGCCTCGACGAGCAGAACGCCGCGCAACGCCTCGAGCATTCGGCGGACAAGCGTAGCCCGCACGATTTCACGCTGTGGGTGCTCGACCAGCCCGACCATCTGATGCAATGGGACAGTCCGTGGGGACGCGGCTATCCGGGCTGGCATGTCGAGTGCTCGGCGATGGCGATGAAATACCTGGGCGAGACCATCGATATTCACACCGGAGGAATCGATCACATCCCGGTGCATCACGAGAACGAAATCGCGCAGTCGGAAAGCGCGACGCACAAGCCGTTCGCGCGGTACTTCGTGCATAACGCGTTCCTGGTCGGCAAGGAAGGAACCAAGATCAGCAAGAGTGCGGGCAAGTTCCCGCTGCTTGGCGATCTTGGAGCGGCGGGAATCGACCCGCTGGCATTTCGGATTTTTTGTTACGGCGCGAAATACCGTTCCGAGATTGGGTTCAACGACGATGCGATCCACGCGGCGCAAAGCAATCTCGATTATTTTCGGGAGTTCGCGCGCAGCGTGCCGGACGACGCGGCGGCGGAGGAAGTCGAGGCGGGCGGATGGGCGGCGGAGCACTATGAGCGCTTTCACGACGCGATCAACAACGACCTGAACTCGCCGCAGGCGATCGCGGCGGCGCTGGAACTGATCGCGGAAGCATACCGGCGCAAGGATTTCCGGGCGTGGCCGACGCTGCGAGCGCTCGACGCGGTGCTGGGGCTCGATCTGCAAAAGCATCGCGAGACGGCGCGCGCGGGCTCGATCGCGGCGGACGTGCAGCAACTGATCGACAATCGAGCGGCGGCTCGCAAGGCAAAGGATTTCGTCCTTGCGGACGAGCTGCGCAAGGAAATCGAGCGGCGCGGCTACGAGGTCAAGGACAATCGCGACGGTACGGCGACCTATCAACAAAGTCGCGGCTGAACGCCTGCGAGCGAGCCCATTTCGGGGCGCAGGTTTGCCTTGAATGGTTGCGCGAAAGTCTCTTAGAATCGCGCCTTGACGCTAGAATTGTCCGCCCAGAAGGAACCGATGGGGATTGAGTTAAAGAAGTTCGACACCAGGCTGCAGGCCGAGGGACCCGAAGTACGCCACCTCGATCCGGCTGCGGCGCCGTTTTACCTGCCGATTGGCGACGAAGTGGAAATCTTCACCGCCGCGTACAAAGCGCGCCTGCCGGTGCTGCTCAAGGGACCGACGGGCTGCGGCAAGACGCGCTTCGTCGAGCACATGGCGCATCAGCTGTCGTCACTTGCCGACGGGCCCAACGAGTTGATCACAGTTGCGTGTCATGAGGATCTGACGGGCAGCGACCTGGTGGGCCGCTTCCTGATTCAAGCCGACGAGACGGTGTGGGTTGACGGTCCGCTGACGCAGGCGGTGCGGCGCGGCGCGATTTGCTACCTGGACGAAGTGGTGGAGGCGCGCAAGGACACGACCGTGCTGATCCATCCGCTGTCGGACCACCGGCGGATTTTGCCAATCGAAAAACGCGGCGAGACGATCGAGGCGCACAACGGATTTCTACTGGTGATTTCGTACAATCCCGGCTACCAGAGCATCCAGAAAAACCTGAAGCATTCGACGCGCCAGCGCTTCGTGACGATCGAGTTCACCTATCCGCCGGCGGACAAGGAAGTCGAGATTATCGCGCACGAGGCGGGAGTCGAGCAGG
>Ga0074044_10000629_pt1 | contig 33432 bp, 29 predicted proteins | sample BogForMeECP23OM1_FD_94443 | JGI IMG/M metagenome (GOLD analysis project Ga0074044, IMG submission 94443) | Bog forest soil microbial communities from Calvert Island, British Columbia, Canada - Bog Forest MetaG ECP23OM1 | ecosystem: Environmental > Terrestrial > Soil > Wetlands ...
CCCCGATGCCGAAATGGACGCCCTCGACCTCACCGGCGATGCGTTCCATCCGGATTGGAACTACACAATCAAACCCCGCCGGTTCGCAGAATCGTAGCAGTTATTGTTATGGGTGTCCTTAGGCGCCGCGGATTGGACAGTTCGGCCAACAAGACCGGCTCGAATACGAAAACAACGCCGTGAGTCGCACCGGCTTGAGAGAGCTTGAGCAAACTCAGGTTTGATCTCCGGCAAATTACCGGCAAAAAACGTTAATACGATTCAGCTCCAGACTGCCTGAATCGCCCGGTACGCGCCTATTCCCGAAAGGGCGTGACGAAGAGGCCGTCGGCCTCGACCGGCGCGTTCGGTCCGCGCGGCAGCTTGAGCTTCGAGCGCTCGCCGAGGTTGCGGGCAAAATTTCGGCGTAAGTTCCGGCGGCGCGGATGACGCGGGCTTGCCAGTCGGCGGCGAGGCCGCGCTCCCGCGCCTCGATGGGGAGCGAGCCCAGTTCGTCCCCCGTCCACGGCGTCTCCGGCGGCGATCAGGCCGGGTCGATCGGCGTTTTCAGCCCGAGGCGGCGCTCGATCGCCTCCGCGGCGTCGAGGCACTCGCCGTCGCGCATCAGCCGCCCGGTCAGCAGCACGCCGATCGGCAGCCCGGTCGCTGCATCGCGACCCGCCGGCACGCAAGCCGAGGGCAGGCCAAAAAGGTTGGAGGGGAGGACCGGCCGCGACATTTGCGCCGTCGCAGCGACATTTTCGGGAGCGGCGACATCGAACCCGACCTCAAAAGGCAATTGCGTCCAGACCGGCGACAGCATGAGCGGATATTGGGCCATGAACTGCGACCAGGCGCGCGCGAGGCTGTAGCGGACGATGAAGACCCGCGACATGGCGGCGGCGTCGAGCGGCGGCACGCCGGCGCCCGCGGTGCTGAAGAAGAACCGTCCGTCTTTGCCCATGATCGGCTCGAGTAGGTCGCTCATGGACCTGAAGTCGCCGACGAGGAACTGCGCAAAGATCGCGGCGACCTCCTCGTAGCGCGGCGGAACGATCTCGACGACTTCGTAGCCTGCGTCGCGCAGAGCCGCGCCGGCGTCCCTGACGACCTTGGCGACTATCGGATCGGTCGGGCCGCCCGGCGGCTCGGCGACCATCGCGACGCGCATTGTCGGATCTTTACGCGGCGGGTCGAGCGGAGCGTCGATCGACCAGGGATCGCGCGGATGTGCGCCGGCCAGGACGCTGAGCGCGAGGCGCACGTCGGCGACCCGGCGCGCCATCGGGCCCTCCGTAAGCATCGCCTGCGCGGCCAGCAGCAGGTCCTCCGTCGGGCCGGACCCGGCATGGGGCACGCGCCCCTGGGAGGGGCGGATCGAGGCGATGCCGCAGGCGTTGGCGGGGTTACGCAGGGAGCCGCCGATATCGTTGCCGAGGCCGAGCGCCGACATGCCAGTCGCGAGCGCAACGGCCTCGCCGCCGCTCGAGCCACTCGTCGTGCGGCCAGGATTCCAGGGGTTGCGGGTCAGGCCGTAGAGCGAACTCTCGGTGTGCATGCGCAGCCCCATGTCGGGCAGGTTGGTGCGGCCGATCGCGATCGCCCCCGCTTGCCGCATCCGTTCGACGACCGGCGCGTCGGAGGGCGCGACGGCCCCGGCGAACGCGGGGACGCCCCAGGTCGTCGGGCAGCCGGCGACGTCGATATTGTCCTTGATCGTGAACGGGACGCCGTGCAGCGGCCCGAGGGCTTCACCGGCGGTGACCTTGCGGTCCGCCTCGATCGCGTCGCGGCGCGCCTCGGCGAAAATCTTCACGACGGCGTTGACGGCCGGATTGATCGCCTCGATCCGGCGAAGGTGCGCTTCGACGACTTCGGCGCAGGAAAAGTCCTTCCGTGCGATCCCCGCGGCTATCGCGCCGGCCGAACGACTCCAGTACTCCGTCATGCCTTGGGCCTCCTGCGGTCGGCCGTGTGGAAGGGGCGGCCGGATTTGACGACAAGGCTAGCGCAATCTGGCGGTTGCCGCCAAGGAGGATCCGGTGAAAACATCGAAGCGCGCCGGGAGGTGGCCGCCGGATCGCGCCAACGCCTATTCCCGAAACGGCGTAGCGAACCGGCCGCCGGCTTCGACCGGCGCGTTCGGTCCGCGCGGCAGCTTGAGCTTCGAGCGCTCGCCGAGGTTGCGGGCAAAAATGTCGGCGTAGGTTCCGGCGGCGCGGACGACGCGGGCTTGCCAGTCGGCGGCGAGGCCGAGCTCCCGCGCCTCGATGGGCAGCGAGCCGAGGCCGCCCGCCGTCCACGCCGTCGCCCGCAGCTCGGCGCGTTGCAGCGCGTAGACCGCCCAGGCGACGATCGCCGACCATTGCGGGTCGCTCGCCGGCGTTACGGCGAAGACGGGAAAAGTCGCGAGCGGTTCGGAGAGGATGCGACTCTCCGGCGCCTTGGCCGTAAGGCGCGCGACGGCGAGGTCGCCGATCTCGCCGACCTGAGCCTCGCAGACGCCAGCGTCGTACGCGTCGTAAAGCTCGACATATTCCATGTAGCCCATGCGGACGAAGTCGAGCCGATGGGCGGCCATCCAGGCCTCGAGATTCCGGTGCGCGTTCGAGCCCTGGTAGAAGCAGACTCCTTTGCCGCCGAGATCGGCCAGACTTTTGATTGGGGAGTTTTCCGGGACCATCGCGGCGGTCGAGACGAAGACGACCGGGGGCCCGGGCGTCGTTTCGCCGGCGAGGTTCTGCTCGATGATTTCCGAGCCGTCGAGGAAGAAAAGGTCGTCCGCCCCGTCCCGCGCCCGGTCGAACGCCTTGTCGGAATCGCAGGGGCGAAACTCGATCCGTCCGTCGGGAGGAAGGAGCGCGGCCCCGATCGCGCGGCAGAGGTCGAGATAGAGGCCGGACACCTCGCGCCCGTCGGGGGACTGGCCGACGAGGCCCGGGCGCGAGACGCCGCCGCAGCGGATGACGCCGTCGGCTTTGATGCGGTCGACGACCGGCCCGGCGTCGGCGAGCGGGACGCAGGCGAGCATGAGCGCCGCGGCGAGCGCCGCGCAAAGGCGCCGCGCGCGCCTTCTCCGCGACGCGGGGAAGATGGACCGAAGCGTCGGATGGGGTGTGGAACGCAGGGATGGTTCGTTGGAAGTCCGCGGCGACGGTCGTGCAATGTGGCTGGCGTCGCAGCAGCGGGCCACACCCCATCCGACGCTCCGCGCCACCTTCCCCAGCAAAGCTGGGGAAGAAAATGGCTCGCGGCCAACCGGGACCCGCCTCAATTGTAGTCCGGCAGCGTCGCGGGCAGCGAATTGAACCCCTCCGGGATGACGTTCGGGATGTTCTGCCGCACGTTCTCCGGCGTCACCCCGATCGCCTCGCAGCCCTTGCCGCCGTAATGCGGGAACGTCTCGACGACGTCGCTCGGGATCGTCGCGAGCGAAGCCGGCAGCGGGGGCAGGGCGCCCGTCACGCGCGCCTTATCGAAGCCGGAGATGAGGCTGTCTGTGATCGCCGAGGGCGTGTCGCGCGGCCCGAGATATTTCTGCTCGAAACCGGCGCGGGCGACGGCGTTGAAGGCCGGCGAGTCGCCGTCGGCGAGCGCTTGGCTTTCCTCCGGCAGACTCGAGAGCGCGGGCAGGCCGAAGAGCGCGTTGATCGTCTCGATGACGGCGTTGTGGTCGCCCTCGGCATGCGAGACCGCATGCGCGCGAGCGTAGGGCGAAATGAGGATGAGGGGGATGCGGACGCCGCGCGCGAGCGGCAGCCCGTCGGGACCGTAGCTCAGGATCCGCGGCGGGACGTGGTCGTAAAGCCCGTCGGACTCGTCATAGGTGATGATGATTGCGCTATGCTCCCAGATCTCCTTGTTCGCCGCGATCGCGTTGATGACGCGCGCGGCCATCGCCTCGGCAAGCTGACTGTCCGAATAGCTCGGATGGTCGTCGTCGCCCGATTTCGTGCGGGTGATCTTGCCGCGTTCGGCCTCGGTCAGCCCCTTGGGGTCCGGATAGTCCGGATTCTGGATGACCGCCGTCTGCTTCGGGTAGTCGAGGTTGTAGTAGCCGCCGCGGATATAGAAGACGCCGCCGGTTGTCGGCAGCGCGCCGTTCGCCATGTCGGCGAAGAAGTCGCCTTCGCCCCGCAAGTTGGTCTGCTCGACCGGGTTGTTGGAGACGTAGCCGAAATATTGCGCGCCGTTGTGGTGGCTGACATATCCGATGTGCGACGCCACGCCGGTCGCATCCGTCGGCTCGAGGTCGTAGCCGTTCTGGTACCAGCGCCACGGGACGGGCTCTCCCCCGAGCCCGGCGATGAAGGGGATGTCCTTCCTCACGTCGGCGAGGTCGAAGGCCGGGTTGCGGTCCTGATTGGCGAACCAGTCGATCCAGCCGCCCATCATCGTCAGCGGCAGCGAGGCGAAGGTGAGGTTCGAGGCGATGTTGTTCGGATCCCAGTTTTCGTCCGGCGAGGTCGGCTCTCGGGCGCCGGCGGCCCCATCGTCGAATTCGGAGCCCCACCACGGCTGCGGGTCGTTGACAAGCGGCGGGCCTTCGGTGGTTGCGACGCCCGAATAGGACTTGCCGTTGATCGTGCCGGTGATGACGCCCGTGGTTCCGGTGTCGGTCCGGTTATTTGGGCCCGCCGGATGCTTGACCCATTGCGTCTCGCCGGACTGCCCGGCAAGCATCGCGACCGCGTTCGGGGTAGAGGGCGTGTCTTCCGTGGCGAAGATATTGTCGAAGATCGTGAACCGGCTCGCATAGCGCCAGAAGAAGGGGATCGTGGCGCAGTCGATATGCGCCATGACGAGGCGGGCGAATTGCGTTCCCTGCTTTTCGCCCTTGTCGCCGCCGGCGCTCGCATAGCGGCGCCACTCGACTTCGGCGAACCTGTCCATTTTCGCCACGCCGTCCTTCACGTCGATCTTGGCGGCGAGGCCTTTGTGGGAATGGTCGGTCGTGTCCTTGAACGAAGCGTTCTGAGCCGGGCCGACGAGGAAGGGCTGCACCGTGACCGTTTTGCCGGTCGCCGTGTCGAGGTAGGTCTGCGCAAAGCCCGGCGTGTCGGCCGGCGGACGCGGCGTCCGGCCGTCGGAATAGAGGCCGTTCGCGCCGGGGAACGTCCCGTATTCATGGTCGAACGAGCGGTTCTCGTTGAAGATGACGAAGACGTATTTGACCTTCTGGCGCAGCGCCGCGATGTCCTCCTTCGACCATTCGGCGCTCGACCAGCGCGGGTCCGAGTCGCTGACGAAATAGGGCGCGACGTCGGGCGTCGGCTCGGGCTGGGTCGTCACGAGGGGGCGGGCGTCGGAGGCGGAGTGGGCCGGGTTTGCGGCGGCGGCGAGCGCGAACGTGGCGAACAGCATGCGTTTCATGGAGAGCGCCTCAAGACCTCAACGGACTGAAGCCGCAATGCTAGCCGCCATTGGCTTCACAATCGAGGACGCGTCTCCCGCGCCGTATGGGGCGGACGGCGCGACACGTTCTGGTTTTCACAAGGCACCACGAACGGCTGAGCGCGCGAGGTCCCGCCGGCGTCGCCGATCCACAAGGCGTCCGGGACCGCGGCGAGATCCCTGCTCCCGCGAAAAAATTCCCTGCACATTCCCTGCTCGGCGCGAAAAAATTCCCTGCTCCCCGGCGCAGGGAATTTTGCCGCAAGCGACTGAAATCCAAGGTTGTTTCGCCTCGCGCGGAGAGGTTTCGGGCCGCTTTTCCCTGCAAAGTCCCTGGATGCAGGGAATTTTCCTGTCCCGCGATCGCTCTGACGGCGCGCGGACGCGTCGCCGCGCGCCTCGGGGCGCGCTTCCTCTTAATTCGGCGCTTCCGAAGCGGTGAACCGTCCCCCCGTCCGGGAGCGGGGCGAAGGGGGATTGGCGAAACGCTCAGATCACATAAGACTTCAGCGGCGCGAAGCCGTTGAAGCCGATCGAGGAATAGGTGGTCGTATAGGCCCCTGTCCCCTCGATCAAAACCTTCGCTCCGATCTCGAGCGTGATCGGCAGCAGATAGGGCTCCTTCTCGTAGAGCACGTCGATCGAATCGCAACTCGGGCCGGCGAGCACGCAGGGGCCGAGCGCGTCGTCGTCGCGCTCCGTGCGGATCGGATAGCGGATCATCTCGTCCGTCGTCTCGGCGAGGCCGTTGAACTTGCCGATGTCGAGATAGACCCAGCGAACCCGGTCGTCCTCCGATTTGCGCGAGATCAGCACCACCTCCGCCTCGATGATCCCGGCGTTGCCGACCATGCCGCGGCCTGGCTCGATGATCGTCTCCGGGATGCGGTTGCCGAAATGGCGACGCAGCGCGCGAAAAATCGTCTGGCCGTAGGTTCTGACGCCCGGGACGTGCTTGAGATAGCGGGTCGGGAAGCCGCCGCCGAGATTGATCATCTGGAGCTGGATGCCGCGCTCGGCGAGATCGCGGAAGATCGCGGCGGAGACCCTGAGCGCCCGGTCCCACATGCGCGGGTTGCGCTGTTGCGAGCCGACGTGGAACGACAGGCCGTGCGCAACGAGGCCGAGCGCCTGGGCGCGTTCGAGCACGCGCGGCGCCATTTGCGGCGCGCAGCCGAACTTGCGCGACAGCGGCCAATCCGCCCCCGATCCGTCGCAGAGAATCCGGCAGAACACTTTTGCGCCGGGCGCCGCGCGGGCGACCTTCTCGACTTCCGCCTCGCAATCGACCGCATAGAGCCGGACGCCGAGCGCATGGGCGCGCGCGATGTCCTTCTCCTTCTTGATCGTGTTGCCGAAGCTGATGCGCTCCGGCGTCGCGCCGGCCGCGAGCGACTGCTCGATCTCGGCGACCGAGGCCGTGTCGAAGCACGAGCCGAGATCGGCGAGAAGGCCGAGAATCTCCGGCGCCGGGTTCGCCTTCACCGCGTAGAAGACGCGCGTGTCGGGCAGGGCCGTGGCGAAGGAGAGATAGTTGTCGCGCACGACGTCGAGGTCGACGACGAGGCGCGGTCCGTCCTCGCGGTTGCGGGCGAGGAATTGCTTGACGCGGTCCGTCATAGCGGCATCCCCCAAGAGCGCGGAGAAGCGTCCGCGCCTGGCAAATGAAGGATTCGTCGGCGATGCGGCCATTTGCTCCGCGCGTTGGAGACGCGGCGCAACGTCGTTGACCCGCCGACGCGATCGCTCGCCGCCCCCGCCGAAGGCGGAGAACCGCCGGCGAAGGCCTCGGGCAATCAGCTGCTGCGCCGTAGCCATGACGCCGCCCGAGCGGAATTCCGCTCCGGCGTTCAGGGCCATCGTTTGGACGAGGAAAATCCCGTCCGCACGCCCGGCAAGATAGACAAGCCTCTTTGATCGCCGACCTTTGGAGGGCCGGCAGAGACCAAAAAAGCCCGGTCCGTCGTTGCTTCAAGCCGCGTCCCCCGTTGGGCGGGGTTCGCCGGTTCGCCTCCGGTTGCCGGTCTTCCACGGGCGGTTGACTGGCCTCTTGTCCAGATCCCCGCCGACCGACACGCGACCACAGGCACGTGCGTATTGGGCAAACGATTATTTGGTTGAATCGGGCCCGAGCGCAAGCGGTTTTTTCCCGCCGCCCGAATAATTTTGCGCGCTCCTCATGCGGCTGCCGGAACAGCTGTAGACGCGGCCGCTGGCCGCGTCAGCCGCGCTCCATAGAGCGTCCGGAAGGACGCCCGTCTTTCGACGGGCTATGGCGCGCGGCTACAGGGTCGGAAGCCGGCGATTTGAATCGATTCTAAAATGGACCGGCCATTCTTGTTCAGAACGTCTTCGCTTGTTATCTCAACTCCCGCAGACCTTGACCCTGCCGGCCGCTATGGCCGCGAAATTTCGGCAGGGCGGTCCGCGACGGGGCCGGATCTCGCGCCGGCGACGGAGTTCCGGATGGCTGCCGCACGAACCGCATCTCTCCTCGGCGCGGCCCTTGCGCTCGGACTCGGCTTCGCGCCGGCGGCTTTCGCCGACGAACCAGCCAAGGTCAGCGTAACGCTCAAGGATCACAGATTCTCGCCCGCTGAGCCGACCGCCCCCGCCGGCAAGCCGATCGTCATTGAGATCGCCAACGAGGACGCAACGCCGGCGGAGTTCGAAAGCAAGGTGTTGCGCGTCGAGAAGGTTGTTCCGGGCGGCGGCAAGATCACGGTTCAGGTACGTCCGCTCAAGCCGGGGCGCTACCGCTTCTTCGACGACTATCATGAATCGACGACCGAAGGTTTTCTGGTGACGCAATGATCGGCGCCGGTGGACGCGACGATTAGGGGCTCGCAATGCTCGGCGCGCTGATCATCGTCTTTCGCGAAGTCATCGAGGCCGGTCTTATCGTCGGCATCGTGCTCGCGGTGACGCAGGGCGTGCACGGCAGCAGGCTCCCCATCGCCGCCGGCGTCGCGGCGGGCGTCGTCGGCGCCTGTCTCGTCGCCGCTTTCGCCGGCGTGATCGCCCAAGCTCTCGCCGGCATCGGGCAGGAGATATTCAACGCCTCGATCCTGCTGGTCGCGGTCGTCATGCTCGTCTGGCACAACGTCTGGATGGCGAGCCACGGCCGGGAGCTCGCCGCGCAAGTGAAACAGGTGGGCGACGCGGTGCGGACCGGGAAGCGGTCAATCGTCGCCCTCGGCATCGTCTGCGCGGTTGCGGTGATGCGCGAGGGCTCGGAGATCGCGCTCTTCATGTACGGCCTTGCCGCATCGGCCGGATCGACGACGGCGGACCTCCTGATCGGCTCGGCGCTCGGCCTCATCGCGGGCGTCGGAGTGACCGCGGTCACCTACCTCGGCTTGGTTACGATCCCGCCGCGCCGGCTCTTCGCCGTCACCACGGTGCTGATCAGCTTCCTCGCCGCGGGTCTGGCCGCGCAGGCGGTTCTTTTCTTGCAGCAGGCCGGCGTCCTCGCCGTTTTCGAACAAACCGCCTGGGACACATCCGCGATCCTCTCCGACACGAGCCTCGTCGGCCGCCTCCTGCACACTCTGATCGGCTATTCGGACCAGCCGTCGGTGTTGCAGGTCGTCGTCTACGTCGCGACGCTTGCGGTCATCGTGGTCCTGACGAAGGCGTTTCAGCCGCGCCGCGCGCCGGCGCGCAGAGCCGTCGGCGCCGCGCCGGCCGAGTAGGCGAAATCCTCTCGATCGCTCACAAAAACGCCGCGTCGCGGTTATACGTCGCGGTTATAGAAGCTGACGGCGGCGCTGGCTCGGCGCCTGCTCTCCGTCGGCTCTTGCTCGCTTTGCAGGTTGATCCGGGATGGCGCGGCGGCGCACTTGTCGGAATCATCGATCGCCTCGTCGACGCAGTAGACACTCTGTGACCGGCTGCCGTCGAACGCCACGCGCCCAGAGCGCTGAACCTTGGTGACAGAGCCCGCATACGAACATGCCACGGAATCACCCTCGAATCAGCGTCGCGCTCGTGTCGCGATCAACGTAACCCTGCTGACCGGCTTCGGCGTCGAGGCGAAGGGCGTGCGCCTCGCGAGCGGCGCCCGGGCCGAGCGTCAGCCAACCTGAGGAGGCAAACGGATGAATGGCGGCGAACTGCTCGTTTCCGCGCTGGAGAACGAGGGCGTAACGCAGATCTTCGGCCTGCCCGGAGAGGAGAACCTCGCCATGGTCGAAGCGCTGCGTCGCTCTTCGATCAAGCTGGTGGTGACCCGCCACGAACAGGCGGCCGCCTTCATGGCGGCGACGCACGGCCGCCTCGCCGGGAGGCCCGGAGTGTGCCTGACGACCTTGGGCCCCGGGGCCCTGAACCTAACGACCGGCGCCGCCTACGCCCTCCTCGGCGCCATGCCGATGGTGATGATCACGGGCCAGAAGGGCGTCCTCAGCCGCAAGCAGGCGCGCTTTCAGGTGGTGGACATCGTCTCGACCATGACGCCGCTTACCAAGATGGCCCACCAGATCGTCAGCCCTGCGACAATTCCCGCCTTGGTGCGGGAAGCGTTCAGGGTGGCGCAGCAGGAGCGGCCTGGACCGGTGCATCTCGAACTGCCCGAGGACATCGCGGCAGAGCCGACGCCTGATATACCCCTGATCTCGCCGCACCCGATCGAGATGCCGGTCGCTCAACCTGCGGCGCTCGATCGGGCGGCGGCGCTGATCCGGGAAGCCGAGCGGCCGCTGATCATGCTGGGTGCGGCGGCGAGCCGGCCGCGCCTCTCGGACGCCTTGTCCGATTTCGTGCGGCGCCTGCAAATTCCGTTCTTCAATACGCAGATGGGAAAGGGTTCCGTCTCCGGCGGGTCCGGGCTCTACATGGGCACCGCTGCGCTCTCGGAGCGCGACTATGTCCATGACGCGATCGATCGCGCCGATCTGATCATCGCGATCGGCCACGACACGGTCGAGAAGCCGCCCTTCCTCATGGGGCCCAAGGGGCCCAAGGTGTTGCATGTGGGATATCTGCCGGCGACGGTCGAGGAAGTGTTCTTCCCAAATGCCGAGCTCATCGGCGATGTCGGCTCTACCCTCGAGCTGCTCGCCCAACGCCTCGAGGGCAAGCTGCCGAAAGCGGGAGCGCTCCTGCCCTTGCGCGAAGGGATTCTGACGCACATTGCCGCGCGGGCGGAAGAAAGCCGCTACCCACCGTCGCCGCAGCGCATCGTGCACGATGTGCGCCAGGCGATGCCGGAGGACGGCATCGTCTGCCTCGACAATGGCATGTACAAGATCTGGTTCGCCCGCAACTATCGCACGCGCGTCGCGAACACATTGCTGCTCGATAACGCGCTCGCGACCATGGGCGCCGGTCTGCCCTCGGCCATGACGGCCGCGATGTTCCACCCGGCTCGCCTCGTCCTCGCCGTGTGCGGCGACGGCGGATTCATGATGAATGCGCAGGAGCTGGAAACGGCGTCCCGCCTCAATCTCAACCTCGTCGTGCTGATCCTGCAAGACAATGCCTTCGGGATGATCCGCTGGAAGCAGGAAGCGGACGGTTTTCCCGATTTCGGCATGAATTTCGGCAATCCCGATTTCGTCGCCTTCGCCAAGGCCCACCACGTGAGGGGCAGTCGGGTCGAGAGCGGCGATGGCCTCGCGCCGACGCTCGAAGCCGCCTTTGCCGCCGGCGGCGTCCATCTCGTCGTGACGCCCGTGGATTATTCCGAGAACAGGCGGGTCTTCACCGACGAGCTCCGCGCTCATGCAGCGAAGGAGGGAAGGCAAGCATGATCGAGGTTGTACATACATTCGACTGACGAAGGCGTTCCAACCGCGCTGCGCGCCGGCGCGGAAGGCCGTCGACGCGGCGCCGGCCGAAGAGGCGAAATCCTAAATCTCTCGCAAAAAGGCCGCGTCCCGGTTATAGATGGTCCTTACGGCGGCGCTCGGAACAACGCCCGAGGGCGCGGCCCGACGGCCGCGCAAGTTCGACGCCCGACGCCGCCCCGCAAGCCTGCGGAGGACAGTCATGGAGTCCACATTTCATGTCTATTTCGGGCCTGAGGCGCTCGACACCCGAGTCCGGGTCCGCAAGATCGAGCCGCGCGATTGCATCGCCGCGCTGCGGGAAGGGTTCGACGATTTCCTGGCGATGCCGACCCATCCCGTCTTCGTCGGAATTTTCTATGCAATAGCGGGCATCGTTCTCGTGGGGCTGACGTCGTTCAGCAACGCGCTTCACCTCGTGTTCCCGTTCGCCACCGGCTTCGCGCTGATTGGGCCGTTCGTCGCAATCGGCCTTTACGAGATGAGCCGCCGGCGCGAAAGGGGCTTGCCCGCCTCGTGGCGCGACGCTTTCGCCGTGGCGCGCTCGCCGGCCCTTCCGTCGATCCTCGCGCTCGGCTTGCTGCTCTTCTTCATTTTCGCCGTCTGGATCGGAGCGGCGGAACTGCTCTACGTCTGGCTCTACGGGCTGAAGCCGCCCGCAGCGGCGCTGCCGTTCCTTGGCGACGTCCTGACGACCGGCCGTGGCTGGGCCCTCATCCTGCTCGGCGGCCTGATCGGGTTCGCCTTCGCGACGCTCACGCTCTGCCTCAGCGTTGTCTCGTTTCCGCTGATGCTCGATCGCGACGTCGGCCTCGTCCCGGCCGTCGTCGCCTCGCTGCGCACGGCGCGCGACAATCCCGCCGCGGTCGCGGTGTGGGGGCTGATCGTCGCGGCGGCGCTGATCCTCGGCTCGCTGCCGCTGTTCATTGGCCTCGCGCTCGTCATGCCGGTGCTCGGTCATGCGACCTGGCGGCTCTATCGCCGGGCGATCGAACGGGATCCGGCGCATGAGGTCCCGATCGCAGGCCCCGCGAGCGCGGAGGAGGTGACGAAGAACCCGGTATTGCGGTTCGTCTTGATTTTCGTGGACTTGTTTCAGTTTCTTCGTCGAAGAAAAGAGTGGAGTCCAGACGCGTCAAATCGTGAGGCGAAAGCGGGCGCCGCGAAGGAGCAAGCCGACGAGTCCTGAGGCTCGCTCCGCGAGCTCGTCAGTGCATCAACGGCCCCCAGGAGGGGTCGCTGGCGTAGTCCGGCGTCGGCACCAGGAACTCGCCATGGCCGAAAATGTCGGTCATGTAGATCTTCGGGCCCCCGGATCCGCCGGAGTCGCGGAAGAACATCACGTAGAGCCCGTTCGGCGCGAAGGTCGGGCCCTCGTTATGGAAGCCTTCGACGAGGATGCGCTCGCCCGAGCCGTCCGGCTTCATCACGCCGATGCCGAACGAGCCGCCGTTGATGCGGGTGAAGGCGATGAGGTCGCCGCGCGGCGACCAGACCGGCGTCGAGTATTTTCCTTCGCCGAACGAGATGCGCTTGGCCGGGCCGCCCGTTGAACTCATCACGTAGATCTGCTGCGAGCCGCCGCGATCGGACTCGAAGGCGATCTGCGAGCCGTCGGGCGAAAAGGTCGGAGACGTGTCGATGGCGGAGGTGTCGGTGAGCCGCGTCGTGGCGCGCGTGCGCAGATCCATGATGTAGAGGTTGCTGCTCGAGCCCTCCGACAGCGACATCACGATCTGCTGGCCGTCCGGCGAAAAGCGCGGCGCAAAGGTCATACCGGGGAAGTTGCCGACCGCCTCGCGCTGCCCGGTTTCGAGATTGAGGAGAGTGACCTTGGGTTCGGCCGAGCCGAACGACATGTAGGCCACCTGCGGAGCGGAGGGCGAGAAGCGCGGCGTGACGACGAGCCCCTCGCCGCCGCCGAGCGTCTTCACGTTGGCCCCGTCCATGTCCATCAGCGCGAGGCGCTTGCGGCGCTTGTCCTTCGGGCCGGTCTCGTCGACGAAGACGATCCGCGAATCGAAGAAACCCTTCTCGCCGGTCACCCGCGAGAACACCGAGTCGGCGATCATGTGCGCGACCCGCCGTGCGTTCGCCGCCTCCGTGGTGTATTGTTCGCCCGCCACCTGTTCGCCGGTCGAGGCGTCCCACAGACGAAACTGGGCCGTCACGTGCCTGCTGTCGGGGCGAAGCACGCGGCCGGTCAGCACGAATTGCGCGTCGATCGTCTTCCAGGCGTCGATGTTCGGGCGGACGTCCGGATTGGAGATGGTTTCCGGAAAGCTGGTCGGGTTGACCGGCAGGAGGAAGATCGACCGGGCGAAGTCATTGCTGACGACGCCGTCGATCCTGTCGCCCCCTTCCTCGCCGACGAACGGCGTGACGGCGATGGTCACGGGTTTGAAGTTCGCCCCGGCGTGGACGTAAACGTCGCCCGTTTCGGCGCTCGCCGGCCCGGGACCGGCGGCCAAGGAGGCCAAAAGGAAGGCCGCCAGAGCGGAAAAGCGAAGGACAAACAAAGAAAAAGGCATGAATCGGGGCCCGCGGCGACAACTGAGACGGTCTGCCGTCCCGCGTCATCGGGCGGCGAACTGAGGGTTGAAGTGGATGGTCTTGGTCTTCCATTGCTCATAAAAGGGGCGATATTGGGCCGGAACCGGCAGAGGGTTGCACGCCCGCACGGCTTGCATCACGCTCTTCGCCTGAGGCTTCGCAGCCGGGTCAGACGGCGGATTGACGAGCTTCGGCGGCTTCTTGAGCGATCCGTCCGGCTTGAAGGCGAGCCGCACCTGGGCGACGTAGGCGTCGGCGTCGGCGGGCTTGGCGGCCGGCTTCCAGCACCCGAGATAGGTCCTGGCCATCCAGGAGTCGAATTCGGCCTGCTGCGCGAGCGTCATGCGGGCGGGCGGCGTCGGCGGAGCGGGGGGCGGCGGCGCGGCGACGGCGGGCGGGGAGGGCGCGACGGGCGGCCGGGCGGCGACGACGGGCGGGGCGGCGGCGGACGGCCCCGCTTCGGCGTCCGGCCGGACCGGCGGGAGGGGAGGCGGCGGCTTGACCGCCCCCCTGGCGGCGACGCCGGTCGACGACGGCCAGATGCGGTCGCGCTCGAGAGCGCCTGCGCCGAGCGCGACGGCGAGCAGGAGGAAGGCGATGGAGGTCGATTGCGCAGTCATGAGAGCGAATCCCGTTCTGGGCTTGGTGGCGCGCTTACTCTAGGAGAGCGGGTCTTAACCTTGCGTTTCGCGCGGATCGAAGTGGATGGTCTCGACCTTCCACTCTTCGAAATAGGGCGCGTATTCCGGGGGGACGTGCAGCGGATCGCATTTCTTGACCGCCCGCATCGCGCTCTCGGCATGCGCGCGCCAGGCAGCGTCCGTCGGCGGATTCAGGAGAACCGGGTGCGCCGACAGGGAGCCGTCGGGATTGAAGACGACCTTGATCTGGGCGACGTAGACGTCCCCCTCGGGCATCACCGGCGGAGGGGTCCAGCAGTTGAGGTAGCTCTCCGTCAGCCAGGCGTCGAGCGCCGACGCCATCGACAGCGACATGCGCGGCGCGTCGTGATGCGGAAGCCCCTGCGGCGTCGCTTTCCCCGTGTTCGACTCGGTCGTGGGCGTTGACGGCTTCGTCTCGCCGATCAGCTTGGCGATCGCGTTCGGATCGTAGACCCGGGACGGCTTCGGCTTCTCCGGCGGCGGCTCGCTCTTCTCGCGTTCGAGCGCTTTGGCGATCTGGTCCGGCTTCGGCTTCTCCGGCTTCGGCTTCTCGGGCTGCGGCTCTTTCGGACGCACGGGCGGCTCTGGCGTGTTCTCGACAGGCTTCGGGGGCGAAGGCGGGGCCGGCTTCGGCGGCGGAGGCGGCGGCTCCTCTTTCGGCGGCGGGGGAGGCTCCGGTCTCGGCGGCGGAGGCGGCGGCTCCACTTTCGGCGGCGGGCGAGGCTCTGGTCTCGGCGGCGGGGCGGGCGCAGGCTCCTCGGCCGCGCGCAGATCCGGCGGCGGCTCGGGCGGGCTCGGTGGCGTCGGCGCGGGCTCGGGCCTCGGCGGCGGCTCGGGGGCGGGCTGGGCGTCCTTCTCGCCGTTCATGATCTGGTTGACTTCGCTCAGCGAGACCGTCTCGACCGGGATCGATTCCGGGTTGTCCTCGAATTTCGGCGCCGAGGCGAAGCCGAGCAGGAGAACCAACAGGGCCCCATGCAGCGCGCTCGACGCCGCCCACGCCCAGTATGACCGCCGCTCGTCCAAAGCCGCTCCCGGCTATTGATTGATCGGCTCGGTGACCAGCGCCACCTTCTTGAATCCGGCCGAGGTCATCGCGGCCACGATCTGCGCCACCCGGCCGTACGGAACGACCTTGGAGGCGCGCAGGTAAATCCGCTGCTCGACGTCGTTCTGCGACGCCGCCTGAAGCTTCGGCACGAGATCGGCGTCGGCGATCGGCTCGTCCATCAGGTAGAGCTGGCCCTGCTCGTTGAGCGACAGGGCGATCGGCTTGCGGTCGACGTTCAGGGCCGCCGCGCTCGTCTGCGGCAGATCGACCGAAACGCCGGTAGTCAGCAGGGGCGCGGCGACCATGAAGATGATCAGCAGCACCAGCATGACGTCGATGAACGGCGTCATATTGATGTCCGCCATCGCGCCGTAGCGCGGGACGCCGCGCCGTCCTCGACCGCTCTTGCGTCCGCCCCCGACCGACACGGCCATGCCCCGGCTCCCCCGGCCTCAGGAAACCTTCTCGGTCGACAGATGATGATCGATCTGCCGCGAGAGAATGGACGAGAATTCGTCGGCGAAGCTTTCGAGCCGCGCCTGCGCCTTGGCCACGTCGCCCTGGAACTTGTTGTAGGCGATGAGCGCCGGGATCGCGGCGAAGAGGCCGATCGCGGTCGCAAGCAGCGCTTCGGCAATGCCGGGAGCGACGACCGCGAGCGAAGTGTTCTTCGAGCTTGCGATCGACTGGAACGAGTTCATGATGCCGAATACGGTGCCGAAGAGGCCGATGAACGGGCCGGCCGATGCGACGGTCGCGAGCACCAGCAGATTCGATTCGAGCCGCTCCACTTCGCGCGCGATCGAGACGTCGAGCACCTTGTCGATGCGCGCATGCAGCCCGCGAAACGAGCCGGTCGCTTGCTGGAACGAGCGTTTCCATTCGCGCATCGCGGCGACGAACAGCGCTGCGGCGCCGGCGTTCGGCTCGTTCGACAGCGAGGTGAAGAGCTCCTCGAGCGACTGGCCCGACCAGAACACCTGCTCGAAATTCTCCATTTCCTTCTTGAATTTGTGGAAGAGCCGCGTCTTGTCGAAGATGATCGTCCAGCACCACAGAGACGCGAGAAAGAGGCCGAGCATCACCGCCTTGACGACGATGTGGGAAGACCAGAACATGGCCAGGATGCTCGTCTCCGGAGTCGCGGCGGCGGCTACGTCGGCGGGATTCATGGGCGTAAAGGAACCTTTTTGACATCGTGGCCGCACGGCGGACGGCGGCAAAATTTGGACGGCGTCGCGGTCTGCCTGCCAAATCGGCCGAAACTTGGGCTGCGTCGGGCGATGGAATGGCCAGACTTTGTCGGCTCATTAGCCCCCATGGCGTTAACGGTGGGTTACCTTAGGTCGCCGACCAAGCGGAGCCGCGCTCCTTCGGTCCCGGGGTTCGTGGGAGAAGGAGAGCGCTCCTACCCCCGCCCCCCAGCAGAAGCTCGCAGGCGCGTGGTCTTGTGGGTCGCCAGACGGCCGGAGTCGACCCGAGGCGCGCGTTCCTGGCCGGTCCCGGTACGGAAGCGAAGGGCCAATACCGGTCCTTCCCGATGCGCCGACGGGATGCGTCCGGCCAACTGGGCCGGCGAGACGGTTGCGTTCGAGCAGGCCGTCGGACTTCGCATGGCCGATGATCGGTTCGACCGCGGCCATCAACACCATCCGCGCCCGCCGCAGCTGCAGGCGCAGAAACGAGGCGCCCTTACGGCCAAATCGCCCTTGTTGCTTCTTGCAAGATCTGGGCGCTGCGTTCAAGTGCAGCCTCTTCCTCGGCGGTCAGCGACGGTCGCAGGGTGGCTTCAATGCCTTTCGATCCAAGAATACGCGGCAGGGATAGACAGACCTCGCCGGTCATGCTCTTCTCATCGCCCGGAGCCGTCAGCGTCAAGACCGCCTTCTCGTCGTGGCGGATCGCGTGGATGATCCTCGCGAGGGACGCCGCGACGCCAAAGTAGGTCGCGCCCTTGCCTTCTATGATGTGGTCGGCCGCACGGCGCACCTTCTCGTCGATCTGCTGCTTCACGGGGTCGGTCACCGGGCGCCCGACCTGTTCGGCGAAGGAAGCGAGCGGGAACACGCCGACCTGGATACTGGACCAGACCAAGACCTCCGAGTCGCCGTGCTCGCCGAGGACGTTGGCGTGCACGGAGCTCGAAGCGACCCCTACGTGCTCGCCGACCAGCGCGCGCAAGCGCGCGCTGTCGAGAATCGTGCCGGACCCGAGAACCCGGCCAGGCGGCAACCCGGCGATTTTCGCCGCCAGATCGGTCATGAGATCCACCGGATTGGAGGCCGCGACCAGCACGGCGTCAGGCGCGGCGGCGACGACTTTGGGCACCACGTCGGCGAATATTGCGGCGTTGCGCTTGAGCAATTGCAGCCGGGTTTCGCCCGGCCGCTGCGCCACCCCGCAACAGATCAGGACGACGCCCGCCCCCTTCAACTGCTCATAATGTCCCGCGGACACGCGGGCCGGGTGCGCATAGGGGACCGCGTGCAGGATGTCCTCCGCTTGCGCCTGAGCCAGTTTCTCGTTGACGTCGACGAGGACGATTTCGCTCGCCGCGCCGGTCATGACCGCCGCGAATGCGGCGCTGCCGCCGACCATTCCGCTGCCAACGACGCCAATCTTCATCGCGTGTTCTCCCTGGTGTTGGGCGCTTATTTGTATAGTGCCGCTGTTGGACGCGCTTCTGCCTTCCTGTGGCGCAGGTTAGCTTGCCACCAGGAGGGTACACACCCAGCTACGGAAACGTTCTGGCAAGCGGGTCGTCAAGAATCGATCTCGAGTCTCGAGAGGTTCGGCGCCGATATGATGTTACCGAAAATCTCACATGGCTGGCCATCTACTCGCGCCTGCTTTGCTCCAGGATATCGACACGTCACCCGCTCAGGGGCAGGACCGCCCAGAGACAACTCAACCGTCGCCCGAGTGCGGTCGCGGTGTGTCCGGAGATTGGCTGCGCCAAACGCGGTCGGAAGCTCGCGGAGCGTTATTCCATCGCCATCCCTCCAACCGTCCGGAACGGCCCGAAATAGTTCGAGAACAGCTCCGTTCTCCCGCAGCAGCATGCCCGCAGATGGCGAACTTGGCGGCAGGCGCGGCGTTGGAAGCGCTACCGCACAGCACATGGCTGCGCATGCCAGATTTGGGCTGCGTATTCAGCGATGGTACGGTCGCTCGAGAATTTCCCTGAGCCGGCAATATTCTGAATGCTCTTAAACGCCCAATCGTCTTTCGCGCGATAGAGTTCGCAGAGTCGCTCGTCAGCTCGAAGATATGCCTGCAAGTCGGCCAAGTGCATGTAGTGATCGCCGTGGGTCAAGAGCGCGCCACGTGTTTGACCCGCGAAACCGACGCATGAGATCCGCGAGTGAACAGGCAACGAGGAAATATTCCTGCACCAACCGAAGCGCGCGCCCTTGGAGCATCGTGTCATCCGGGTAGAGAACTCGCGTCAGCGATTCTGAGGCGAGCGTTTCGACCATCGCAGCGACAAAATCGCCGCCGCTAAACCGTTGAAAATCGAAAGAGTCGAGGGCCGCCGCGCTCCAAAGACGAAGCGTGTTGACCGTGTTGCCGCCGTAACCCACGACAGGCCGGTCATACGGGACGCCAATCAGCGTGGACGGCCGGTTCGGTATCAGGCCTAGACTCCCCTGGCGCAATTCGAATGAACAGCCGAGCTTCACCTCGACGCATTCGCCCGTGCGCACAACCTCCCACGGATCGGGTCGCCGCAGCCAGTTGTCCGGTCGCTCCTCCTGCCAGCCGTCGCGCAAGCTCTGCCGAAACATGCCGTGCTCGTAGCGCAATCCGTAACCCATCGCCGGCAGCCGCAACGTCGCCATCGAGTCGAGAAAACAGGCAGCCAAACGACCGAGCCCTCCATTGCCCAGACCTGCGTCAGGTTCTTCGTCAAGCAGTCCGATCCACTCGCGGCCGTTCTCGTCGAAAGTCTGCTCAACAGCCGGATCGAGAGTGAGATTCATGACGTTGTTGGCGAGCGAGCGGCCAATGAGGAACTCGATCGAGACATAGTAGATCCGCTTCGGATTCTCGCGGACATAAGTCTGCTCGGTCCGCAGCCACCGCTGCGCGAGAACATCTCTCACCGAGCGAGCGGCGGCCTCGTAACGTTCCCACGAGGCAGCGGACGCGGGCTCGACAACATGGTCGAACGTCAGATGCCGCTCATAACTCGCATCCGGCGCTCCGGCGAAGCGCAGAGCGCCGAAGCCTCGCTGCTGCAGTAGTCGGTCAATGCCGAACGAGCTATTTTCGGCGTTGTCGCTAGTGTGTCGGTTGCTCTCCATCGATCCGCCCTCGCTGCATGCTCAGTCACTTCCGACTCAAATGGTCGGGCTCAATGGCGGTCGCAGGAACTGCCTGCAAATCAAAACACGACCTTGTCCATGAGCCAGTGGAATCGCCCGGTTAGCGCCCTAGCGCTTGTCTCGCCAAAAGGAACGCGGAATCTTGTGGGCGTGGAGACAAAAATAGGCGTCGCGAGGCAAATGCGGTTCCTCTCCAAGACAGCTTGTCGCAACCTGTTTTCCGCGAGACGTTAACGCATTCGTTCTAAGTCGGGGCTTGATATGCTTCTTCTTCCGGATCGGATAGATCTGGCCGACGGAAAGATAGTTGACGGCCCGCCAATACGCGTCCGACAGCGCGCGTTCGTTGGCAGACAGGACCGTCGCCATCGCCGTGACCTCCCTTGAATGGTCTATCGCCAGGAATTGAGGTGGGCAACGTTATTCGGCTCCGCGTTCCACGGCCAGAAAAAAACTGCCAACGCGGTAAGTATCCCCCGGCAAAGCCGGGGGCTTTAGAATGTGGACCGCTCAAAGCGGTAAGAGGGGACGCTGACGCGGCCTCTTGAGTTTGGCGCCCCCTGAAGGTGGCGTTGTTAGCGCCAGAGATTCATCTGTTCGAGCCTCTGGTCTTCCTTCTCTTGGTTGCGGATGTAGGCGCGGATCGCGTCCTCGTCCCGACCGAACCGTGTTCACGAAGAATCCGCGAGCCCAAAAGTGCTGCCCAACGAAATTGCGTTTGCGCTCTCCATAAACCCGGGCCAAATTCTGCTGGCACCTCGATCAATGCCTCCTTCGGGCGGACACCGCCCCTACAGGCGTCGCTATGGAATGCCAGCTTCCCGCCCTTTTGCGACGTTGCCTTATTGTCCTGCGAGCGGCTGCTTTGCCTCACGCCGATCGGCGTCTCGTTTGACCGCTCGCCGCGCCGTCGTAAGCTTCGGAAAGTTCTCTCTTTTATTCCGCACTCCCAGAAAAATGCGTGTAAGAATCGACAGGGTCGCGTGAAGTTCAAGCCTGACGAGAACATTGGGCGCCGCGGCCTCGAGCTTCTCAGGGCGTCCGGCCATGTTCTATTGGCCGTCCCATGGCTTCGGCTGAGGAAGACACCCGCGGGCGCGGGGCCCGATAGGCGACGCGTCGAGGTTTTGCTCCTCCGCCGCCTGTTATTTCCCTGATGCGCGCGAAAAATTTCCCTGTTACGCCCCAAAAATTTCCCTGTTAATTTTACTATCGGCAAGTGCATGTCATTGGTGTAACCAATTGAAGTAAAATAACTTTTCGTGGCAGATTCCGGCCGAAGACGCTCCATTCCCCCTGTTTTCTCCCTCCTAACAGGGAAAAACACGGAAAACAGGGCCGCTGCAGGTTCGGCGCGTCGGCGAGGCAGGCGCCGACGGCGGGCGCGATCTTCGTGCTAACTAACAGGGAAAAACACGGAAACAGGGCCGCTGCAGGTTCGGCGCGTCGGCGAGGCAGGCGCCGGCGGCGGGCCCAATCTTCGTTCTGGCGGAGTCCGTCGGAGGCCAAACGCTGCGGCTCGGCGCCGACAGCCTCTCCCTACCCAAAGCGCCAGCGCCCCGCTATCGTGGCCTCCGGTCGCGCGGGTCGTTCGGCGCGATGGAGGTCGTTTGATGGGGGCGCTCGAAGCCTTCGCCTGGGAATGGGGTTCGGCGCTCGTCCGCTGGCTGCATGTGACGGCGGCGATCGCCTGGATCGGCGGGTCGTTCTTCTTCATGCATCTCGACGCGTCGCTGCGCAGACATGCCGGCGACGATCCAGCGCTCGCCGGCGTGTCGTGGCAGGTGCATGGCGGCGGCTTCTATCAGATGAGCAAATACATGCTCGCGCCGGCCGCGCTGCCTGAGGAGCTCATCTGGCACAAGTGGCAGTCCTACTGGACCTGGATGAGCGGCTTCGCGCTGCTCTGCTGGGTCTATTACGGGCAGTCGACGTTTTTCCTCATCGATCCCGCCGTCATGCCGCTCGAGCCCTGGCAGGCGGCGCTGATCGGGATTGCGGCGCTGGCGCTCGGATGGATCGTCTACGACCTTCTCTGCCGCTCGCCGCTCGGCAACAACGAACCGCTGCTCGCTCTAGTCGGCTTCGGCTACGTCGTCGCGATGAGCTGGGTCTTCACCCAGTTCTTTTCCGGCCGCGGGGCGGTTATCCACACCGGCGCGCTGATGGCGACGATGATGACGGGCAACGTCTTCTTCGTCATCATGCCGAACCAGCGCAAGAGCGTCGCGGCGCTTCTGGCGGGCAAGAAGCCCGACCCGAAATGGGTGAAGACGTCGAAGACGCGCTCGACCCACAATAATTACATCACGCTGCCCGTGCTGTTCCTGATGCTGTCGAACCATTACCCGATGACCTTCTCCAACCCGAGGGTCATTCCGGCGATCGTCACCTGCGTCATCGTCGCGGGCGCGATCATCCGCTATTTCTACAACGTGTGGCATCTCGGCCACGCCAAGGCGCCGTGGTGGGCCTGGGCGGTTGCGGCGCTCGCCATCCTTTGCGCCTTCGGTTTCGCGGCGACGGCTTCGCCCGGCATGCGCGAACTGATGGGCCTGGCGGAGCTTCCGGCCATGGCCGCGCGCGCCGGCGAACCGAAGGCGCCGCAGGAAGTGGTCGATATCGTAACAATGCGCTGCATGATGTGTCATGCGCCAGCGCCGATGGAGGAGATCGGCGAAGCGCCGAAGGGCGTGGTGCTCGACACGCCCGAGCATATCGCCCGCTTTGCGCCGGCGATCCGAATGCAGGCCGTGCTGACCCATGCGATGCCGCCCAACAACTTCACGCAGATGACGGACGAGGAGCGGGCGGTGCTTGCGCGCTGGCTGAAGCTCGACCTGGCCCAGAAATGATCGCGCCCTTCCTTTCCGACGCCGAGCTCGCCGCCGGCAAGAAGCTGATGGCGCGCCTCGACGCCTTCGCGGCTTTCACCGACGAGCCGGGACGCCTCACCCGGCTTTTTCTCTCCGACGCGCACAAGCGGGCGGCGCGGGCCTTCATCGGCTGGTCAGCCGAGGCCGGTCTCGAAGCGAGGATCGACGCGGCCGGCAATGTCGTCGCGCGTTATGAGGGACGATTGGCGGGGGCGCCCGCGCTGATGCTCGGCTCGCATATCGACACGGTGCGCGACGCCGGACGCTACGACGGCAATTACGGCGCGCTCGCAGCGCTCGCGGTCGTCGAAGCGCTGGCGGCGCGCGGCGAGCGGCTCGAGCACGCTGTCGAGATCGTCGCGTTCGGCGACGAGGAAGGCGTCCGCTTCCGCAAGACGCTGACCGGCTCGCGCGCGCTGGCGGGAGCCTATGAGCAGGACGCGCTCGATCAGAAAGACAGCGGCGGCGTCCGGATGCGCAACGCGCTCGAGGCCTTCGGCGGCGATCCCGACAAAGCCGGATCGATTCGCGCGAAAAATGTCGCCGCCTTCGTCGAGGCGCATATCGAGCAGGGTCCGCTCCTGGAGGCCGAAGGGCTGCCGCTCGGCATCGTCACCGCCATCAACGGCGCGACGCGGCTCGAGGTCGGCGTGGACGGCACGGCGGGCCACGCCGGCGCGACGCCAATGTCGCTCCGCCGCGACGCCCTGACCGCCGCCGCGGAAATGGCGCTTGCGATCGAGGCGCGCGCGCGAGGCGAGGCCGATCTCGTCGCGACGATCGGGCGTCTCGAGGTTTGGCCCGGCGCGACCAATGTCATTGCCGGTCACGTGCAGTTTTCCGTCGACCTTCGCGCGCCGGACGATGCGCGCCGCACCGCCGCGCTCGCCGATCTGAAGGCGAGCATCCATTCGATCGCCGTCGCGCGCGACGTGCGCGCCACCGTCGCGAAAACGCACGAGGCCAACGCCTTCGTTTGCGATCCGCGCATCGTGGCCGGGCTGACGCGGGCGGTCGAGCAGGTTGGCGTTGCGCCTCGGATCCTGCCGTCGGGGGCGGGGCACGACACGATGGTCATGGGAGGGCTTTGTCCTGCGGGCATGCTGTTCGTCCGCTGCAGGGGCGGAGTCAGTCACAACCCGCTGGAATCGATCACGCTCGAGGATTGCGCCTTCGGACTCGCGGCGCTGGCGCGCTTCGTGCGAGATTTCCGCATCGCTCAAGACGAGAGCTCAGGGAGGACTTGATGACCCAGCGATTTTTCGGCGATATCGGGCCCGTGCGCTACGAGGGGCCGAAGAGCGACAATCCCTTCGCCTTCCGCCATTACGATACCGCCCGCATGGTCATGGGCAAGACGATGGCCGAGCACCTGCGTCCGGCCGTCTGCTATTGGCACAGCTTCGCCTGGATGGGCTCGGACATGTTCGGCGCGCCGACCTTCGAGCGGCCGTGGGACGGAGCCGACATGAAGGCCGCACGCCTCAAGGCCGACGTCGCCTTCGACATGTTCTCGACCCTCGGCTTCCCGTTCTTCACCTTCCACGACAAGGACGCGGTTCCGGAGGGCGCGAGCCTCGCCGAATTCGGACGAAACCTCGCCGAGATGACCGATGTCTTCGGACGCAAGATGCAGTCGACCGGGGTGAAGCTCCTGTGGGGCACGGCCAACCTCTTCAGCCATCCGCGCTACATGGCGGGCGCGGCGACCAATCCCGACCCGGAGGTGTTCGCGTATGCCGCTGCGCAGGTGAAGAACGCCATCGACGCGACGGACAAGCTCGGCGGCGCCAATTACGTGCTCTGGGGCGGCCGCGAGGGCTATGAGACCCTGCTCAACACCGATCTTTCCCGCGAACTGGAGCAGCTCGGCCGCTTCCTCTCGCTGGTCGTCGACTACAAGCACAAGATCGGGTTCAAGGGCGTGCTGCTGGTCGAACCGAAGCCGCAGGAGCCGACCAAGCACCAGTATGATTTCGACGTCGCCACCGTCGCCGGGTTCCTGCGCCGGTTCGGCCTCGAGCGCGAGGTCAAGCTCAACATCGAAGTCGGCCACGCGTTTCTCGCGCATCACTCGTTCGAGCACGAGATTGCGCTCGCCTCCTCGCTCGGGCTTCTGGGATCGGTCGACGCCAATCGCAACGACTATCAGTCGGGCTGGGACACCGATCAGTTCCCCAACAACGCGCCCGAACTCGTGCCGGCGCTTTATTTCATCCTCAAGCAGGGCGGCATCGCTCCCGGCGGCTTCAATTTCGACTCGAAGGTGCGCCGCCAGTCGATCGACCCGGCCGACCTGCTGCTCGGCCATATCGGCGGCATCGACGCTTGCGCCGAGGCTTTGGTCGCCGCCGCCAGTCTCATCGAGGACGGCAAGTTCGACGCACTCAGGGAAGAGCGCTACGCGGGCTGGAACGATCCCAAGTCGCAGGCGATGCTGAAGTCCGGCGCGAGCCTCGAGGCGATTGCGAAGCGCGTCGCCGACGAAAAGATCGACCCGAAGCCGCGTTCCGGACGGCAGGAGTTCTTCGAGAACCTGGTGAACCGCTATCTCTGAGGCGGGCGCCGAGGCGGGCCGCTTTCGAGCGGCCGTCTTTACCTGATTTTGATTGTTCTTGGACAAGACTGCCGCTTCGGCCGTCGTCCCGCGACGGCGTCCGTCGGAAACGGCATGGCTAAAGGCGTTTTCCTGTTCGCAATCGGGGCTGTCGGGGCGGCGCTCCTTGCGCCGCCCTCTCTCGACCGCCTCGCGACGGCGCCCTCAGGGCCGGCGCCGGGCGCGGCCCCCGCCGCGTCGGCCGAGGAGGGCGCGTTAAAGCCAGCCGAGCAGCCGACGTCAGGATATCGGGAGACCGAAATCGAGGCCGATCCGCGCGGCCAATATGTGACGGACGCGTATATCGACGGAATGTCCGTGCGCATGATGATCGACACCGGCGCTACCTTCGTCGCCCTTTCCGCCTCGACCGCGGCACGGATTGGCCTCGTTCCCGGTCCGGGACCGAAATGGACGATCAAGACCGCCAACGGCCAGTCGATCGCCTCGCCGGTCATCCTCCACGCGATGAGCTTCGGCGGCCTCTATATGAACGACGTCCAGGCGCTCATCCTCGCGCCCGAGGCGGGCGACGTGAACCTCATCGGCGCAAGCTTCCTCAAGCGGCTCGTCAGCGTCGAGCAGCGCGACGGGGTTTTGATCCTCCGCCAATAGGTGCCGGCATTCACGCATCTCCTTCCCCAGCTTGCTGGGGAAGGAGATGCGTAGCGCCGGATGGGGTATGGGCCGCTGCCTCGACCCGAGTCGGACTGCACGAACGTCATCGCGAACCTGCATCGATCCAGACCTGCTTTCCACACCCCATCCGGCCCTTCGGGCCCCCTTCCCCGCTTCGCGGAGAAGGGGGCGCGCCCAACCGCAAATCGCGAGTTATTCAGCCGGAAATCGTATCGTTCCTCCGGCAGCCCCGCCTTCCGGACGCCTTCCCACACGTCGGGGAGATTCGGGTTATGCTCCATCATCCATTTGATCGTGAGCTTGGGATTGAGGCGGCGGGCTTCCGCCACGGCCGCCTTCGCCTCGTCCATCCTGCCCGCATGCGCGTAGGCGGCCGCCAGGGCCGTGTAGACGTAATATACGCGCAGGCCCGAGTCGATCGCCTTGTGACATTCGTCGATCGCTGCGTCGAAATGGCCAAGGCCGAGCTCCGCTTCGCCCGCGTCGAGGTGAAAAACGCCGATAGCGGGGTCGCGCGGGCTCAGCCCATCGCCCGCTCCATGTCGGCCTTCGACTGCTCGAAGCGGCCGAGGGAATTTTCAGCGATGGCGCGCGGAATATAGAGCGGAACGAAATTCGGATCGACGGCGAGTCCGGCTTCGGTGACGCCGAGGGCTTCGTTGACGCGATGTGACAGGCTCAGATACCAGGCTTTCGCGTAGTACCCCGCGACATTGTCGGGGTCGAGTTCGATCGCTCGATTGGCTTGCCCCAGCGCTTTGGCTTCGTAGTCGGTCCCGGGGTCACCCAAGCCGTACAAATAATCATTTATGTAGGTGTCGGCGCTTCCAGACAAAGCATCGGCGTCGTTGGGGTCGATCTGGAGCGCGCGGTCGAACAAGGCCCGCGCCTCATGGGTGCTCTCGCGGCGTTCTGTCGGGGGTTGCTGAATGCCGCGAATGAGCAAGTCGACGCCGCGCATGGTCAGATCGATGGCGTCCGGATTCTTGGAACGACCGCCCTTTTCGGCCTCGGCCTTGGTCAAAGCCACGTCCAGACTGCGGGCCAATCGCGCCACGACTTCATCCTGCAGCTTGAAGAGGTCGGCCACGTCCTCTTCAAAACGGTCGGCCCAAAGATGCGCGCCGGTCTCTGTGTCAATGAGCTGCGCGTTGACGCGCACCCGGTTCTGATCGCGCTGCACCGAGCCTTCGAGCACGTAACGAACGCCGAGTTCCTTGCCGATCTCCTTGGCGTCGACATTTCTGCCCTTGTAGGTGAAGGCGGTGTTGCGCGCGATGACGAAAGAGCCGGGGCTGCGCGAGAGATCGGTGGTAAGGTTATCGGTGATCCCGTCGGCGAAGTAATCCTGCGCCGGATCGCCGGAGAGATTGGCGAAGGGCAGCACGACGAGCGAGAGATGGGCGGGCTCGGCCTGCTTCACGCCGCGCCAGCCGAGCATGTACCAGCCGCTCACGGCGGTCAGCAGGAGAAGGGCGGCAATGGCGGCGGCGCGCGGTGCGAAAGCCGAGCGCGGCTTAGACGCCAGCGACCTTGCCTGATCGGCAGGCGTCGCCGACGGCGCCGGTTTCGCCTGGGCAGCCTGGCCGACTTCCAGCGAATAGACATGGACCGGCTTGGCGATGTTCTTGAGTGCGGTGGGGCCGAGATCGCTCACCTTCAGATCGAGGCGTGACTTGACCTGTCGATAGGCGTCTTCGGACAAGCAGATCGCGCCGGGCTGGGCGACTCCTTGGAGGCGTGCGGCGATGTTGACGCCGTCGCCCATCAGGTCTCCGTCGCTTTCCTCGACGACGTCGCCGATATGGATGCCGATGCGGAAGACGATGCGCCGGTCCTCCGGCACGCCGGCGTTGCGCTCGACCATCGCGTTCTGCACTTCGATGGCGCAGCGCACCGCGTCGACCACGCTGCGGAATTCGGCGATTGCGCCGTCGCCTGTGCGCTTGACGACGCGTCCGTGATGCACGGCGATGGTCGGGTCGATCAGGTCGCTGCGCAGCGCGCGCAACCGCGCCAGGATGCGATCTTCATCCGCTCCGGCCAGCCGGCTGTAGCCGACGACGTCGGAGACCAGAATCGCGGCAAGTTTGCGAGCCTCGACCACGGCTGCGCCCCATTTCGGACCGTCGGGAACTAGCGCTATTCATGCCAGCGGAAGCTTACCCGAAGAACGAAATCCGTGCCAGTTCGCATCGAGGCGCAAGTCCACGCCGCTGGCCAAGAACCTGGCGTTCCGAGCGACTTTGCCGTTAGCCACGACTTCCGCAGCTATCCCGCCTGGACCAATGCTACATCGGCTGCGGCGTCACGACCGGCTCTCAATTGCGGACGGCGACTCCCCGGACCTGACCCGTGCAAAGCTTCGCGGAGATTTGCGCCGTTCCGTTCCTCTGGCCTCAGGAATCGCCCGGCAGCAGCCGTTGCAGCGTCACGCTGAGCTTCCATCCGTCGCCGGCCCTGTCGAAGACGAGCACGCGGTCAAACACGCCATCGGGCCATGCGTCGATTGCGACGCCGAGCTCCGCCGCCAGCTTGGGAATGCGGTCGTGATGCCAACAGATCAGCACCGTCGCCGCAGCGTCGAGCGCCGCGGCGACCAGCAACTTTTCCTGGCGCAGGGCGAATTGCGTCTGGACGTCGAGCTTGAGGTCGGACGCGAGCGGCGCGACCGTATGCAACGGCCGCTTGCTCGGGTTGTCGTCCGTCGCCGGCGCGGCAAAAATCGCCGCTGGTACGGCCAACCCCGGCCGCAGAGCCGCCTGCGGCATTGGGTCGAAAAAGCGCACCAGCGCCCCGGCGCGCTGCCAGCCCCTCGGGGTCAAATCGTTGTTGTCAGTGGCCCCGGCCACGCTGACGCCGGCGATGTTGGCTTGGCTGTCCGGCTTCTCCGCGTGGCGGATGACCATCAGCTTCACGCATTTGGGCGCCATCCTGAGCCTCCTGTCCGCCAGCGGGCTTGCCGAACCAGAAATCGAGCTCGCGAAGCCTCCGCTTGTCGTACGCCGGGTCCGATCCCGGCGCGCCAATCTGCCATTTGTCGTCGTCGGCAAGGCCTTCCCAGGCGGGCTTGCCGTGCTGCGCCTGTACCGACTGCCGCCAGCGATACTGATTGTAGATCTGCATGATATTGCCGGCATACTGGCTCGCCAGATCGCTGTCGCCCTCAATGATGAGGAGCGGCGTGGCGTCCGAGGTCAAGAGGCTCGCCGGCGACGCGTCCTCGCATTCGACGAGCATTTTCCATTGCTCGAGATAGTCGTGCGCGAGCAATGCGTTCTGCACGAGCACCGCATTGTTCGCCTGGGTGCACAGCCCGGTCATGGTCCAGTTGGTGCTGCCGGTCCGGACGACCTGAGGCGTCTCGTGCCAATCGCAGATCACCAGGAACTTGTTGTGCGCGAGCGCGCGCGGCGCGGTCATGCGATTGTGGACGTCGCACATGCGCAGGGTCTCGCGCGCTTGCGCATTCTCGTCGTCTCCCTTGTGATTGACGCTGCCGTTGCCGAGCAAGACATGCGCGCGCTTGCCGAGCGCCTGGAGCAACGGGATGAGTTCCGGGTCGTCGAGTTCGAACAGAGCGGCGAAGACATGGCCGCCGTCGTGGTTCGCGTTATTCAGCAGGCTCGTCAGTTTGTCGTTCACCGGGCCCCCTAGGAAATTGCGGGTCTTGTCGCCCGGCGTCGCAATGATCTGGCGAAGCTCCGTGGCCGGATCGGCCTTGGGCAGAAGCCGCGATAGCCACTGGCTCGCGACGATGCCGCGGTTGAAGTAGCAGGAGATCCCGCCCCTGGTCGTTGCGCCGATTTCCACGACGTCGGTCCACGGCGATCCATTCGCCGCATCCTCCTTGAGCGAGTCGGCGTCGCCCACCATTGGGGCGACGCGATAGGCGACCTGGTCGCCCGGCCCGACCATGAAGTCGGACCATGTGCATTTCTGGATCGGCCACTCGGTCGTCGTTTTGCGCATGCCGGGATCGACCTTCGGTCCGTTGGCGAAGCCGACCCAGCTCGAGACCAGCTCGATGGCGAACCCATCGTCGCCTTTCTTGATCGTCTCCGGGCTCGGCGTGCTACCCGCCGCCCGCTTCACGCGCCGGGTCAACGAAAATCCGCGGCAATTCTTGATGAAGGGCGCGCGCCACGCAAGGAACGCGCTGTCCACGCCTGGACGAAGTACGAGATCTGTTGTCATAGGCCCCTCCCGATGTTCGCCGAATTCAATGATGGCGCTCACGCGAACGAGCGAGAATCCGCATTATACAGGTAGCACCGCGCTTCGGGACGTGCTGCGCGCTTCGTCACAGACGGGCCCTTCGGGACCCGACCGCTTCTTTCCGGAATGCGGCGGCCGGCGCCAATGCGGGTTGCGTCGGAGGTCCTCGTCCTCTAAGTCCGCCTTCGATCCAGCGCAGATCGCCCTGCAAGTTCCCATCTCGAGGCCCTTCGTGTTCCCCAAGCCGTCGCCGCAACTCTTCGCCAACACCTACGCCTACGAATCGCTGCCGATGGTCAAGCCGACCGGCTTTCGCGAATACGACGCGCGTTGGCTCTTCGAAAAGGAGATCAACCTGATGGGCGTGCAGGCGCTCGGCCTCGGGCTGGGGCGCCTGCTCAAAGAGCTCGGCGTTCCGCGCGACGTCGTCGTCGGCCACGACTTCCGCAGCTATTCCGCCTCGATCAAGCTCGCGCTGACTGCCGGACTGATGGCGGGCGGCGCCAAGGTCACCGACATCGGCCTCGCGATCACGCCGATGGCCTATTTCGCCCAGTTCGCGCTCAACAAGCCGGCGGTCGCGATGGTGACCGCCTCGCACAACGACAACGGTTGGACGGGCGTCAAGATGGGCGCGGCGCGGCCGGTGACCTTCGGACCCGAACAGATGGGGCGCCTCAGCGACATCGTCATCGGCGGCGACTATGGCCCCGAGCCCGGCGGCGGTTACGAATTCGTGCCGGATTTCCCCGCCCGCTACATCGCCGACCTGACCAACCGTCCGAAGTTCAGCCGCAAGATGAAGATCGTCGCGGCCTGCGGCAACGGCGCGGCGGGCGCCTTCGCGCCTCAATTGCTCGGCGCGCTCGGCGTCGAGGTCGTTCCGCTCGACTGCGATCTCGACTACACCTTTCCGCGCTACAACCCCAACCCCGAAGACTTGCATATGCTGCACGCGATGGCGGAGGCGGTGAAAGCGGCCGGCGCGGATGCGGCGCTCGGCTTCGATGGCGACGGCGACCGCTGCGGAATCGTCGACAACGAGGGCAAGGAGATTTTTGCCGACAAGATCGGCGTCATGCTCGCGCGAGACCTGTCGAAACTGCACCGAGGCGCGACCTTCGTGGTCGACGTCAAATCGACCGGCCTCTTCGCCGCCGATCCGGCGCTCGCCGCAAACGGCGTCAAGGTCGACTATTGGAAGACCGGCCACTCCCACATCAAGAGGCGGGTGCGCGATTTGAACGCGCTCGCCGGCTTCGAGAAGTCGGGCCATTTCTTCTTCAACGCGCCGGTCGGGCGCGGCTACGACGACGGCTTCGTCACCGCCATCGCGGTGCTCGACATGCTCGACCGCAATCCAGGGAAGTCGATGGCCGACCTCTATTGCGATCTGCCGAAAACTTTTGGCTCGCCGACCATGTCGCCCCATTGCCCGGACGAAGTGAAGTACCTCGTCGCGGACCGGGTGACGGCGCGCTTCAAGGCGATGCAGGCGAAGGGCGAGACGCTCATCGGCCAAAAAATCCGCGACATCGTCACGGTCAACGGCGTCAGGGTGACGGTCGAGGACGGGACGTGGGGCCTCGTGCGCGCGTCCTCCAACAAGCCGGAGCTGGTGGTGGTCGTCGAAAGCCCGGTCTCGGAAGCGCGGATGCGGGACATGTTCCACGCGGTCGACGGCGTCCTGCGCGAGAATCCGGAAGTCGGCGCCTACAACCAGACGATCTGACAGGACAATGGACGCGCCGCCGCATGTGCCTCCGTCAGTGCGAGGAGCGTAGCGACGAAGCAATCCAGGGGATCGTAGGACAGCGGCGGTGGCCCTGGATTGCTTCGCTTCGCTCGCAATGCCGGCGGCGAAAGCGCGGCGCGACCCCATGTACAAGCCAGGTAGGTCGGAGCGCCCTTGCCGGGGTAACGCTGGGGGGCGCCAAGCGGGCCGAAACCGGCCAGCCAAGGGCGCGACAATGTGATCCGGTGACATGAAACGCACTGGCTGGTATGGATGCCAAGCCGGCGCTCAACTCTCAGCGACCAGGCGCTCAGGCTCTCGTGAAAAAACAATGGTCGTGGAGGAGAACGAGGATGACGACATCATCGAGTTCTGAGTCGCGTAGCAGGCTTCTCGGCGAGGCGTTTGTCGAGACCGTCCGGTGTTCGTACGAGTTCCGCCAGTTCTGCAGCAGGATCCACGAACGCGACAGCATCCCGCTTTCGGTCGGCTGCGACGTGTTCATCTTGAGCCGCGCCGGTTTGGTGCCGATCGACCTGACGCCGCTCAACGAAGCCGAATGGCTGTCCAAGATGGGCAGACGATCGTCGATCTGATTGGAAATGACGCGCAAGAGAAGCGCTGCCGCGTGCTGCCGAATGTCTTGGCGATGGGCCTCAATTGCAGACAGCGGCTCAATGGCAGAAGCGCTAGCAATTACAAGCGTGTCGTATCTGTACGCGTCGGGGTAACGGGAGGGTGTCCAAGTGGGCCATTTTCACCCTCCTCGCGAGCCATCCACAGTATTTGCCTGATCCCCATGGCGTCGTCGTCTGGCGTTGGCCTTAGCGGCGACAGGCCATAGGAAAGGAGGCCGCAATGATCGACGCCCCTCCGCCGCTCACCTTTGGCCCAGATCATCCCTATAGAGTCTGGGGCTTCTCGGACTGCCCTGTCTGCGGGCGGCCGCCAAGTCAGCCGCAGAGCTTCTTGCCCTGGGGGCGGCCCCGAGGCTCGTATCACCTGTTCCGCGACGAGCGTTCGGCTATTGCGTTTCAACACAACCGCCTGTGTCAGGTCTGCCAGGATCTGAAGGCTAGACTGCAATCCATGTCTATACGTTAGGATCGGTGTGCGGATTGGAGGGGGCTATGTTCAAGGCGTCTTCTTTATTTGCAGTTGGTATCGCGATTTGTACACTTCAGCCGATGGCTTCCAATGCGCGGGAGCTTCTGTTCCATGCTCACGTCGAATCCGGCCAGCCCACGCGCATAAGGATGTCTCATGTATCGGCTCAGGGTTATCAACCGGTAAACCGGGCGGCGTGCGCGCCATGTTTCGGCCTCGATCTGAGCACGTGGCCTGGCACGGGCACGTTACCCTATTGCTACCCCAGCTAAATTTTTGCTTCTCGCTTTAAGTAGAGAAAGGCGTCTAAGTCTTTGACAACTCCACATGTCCTGCCGGATGTCTTGGCGACGGGTCTCAGAAAGGGGGTAGGAGTTCCTATTAGGCCGGCCTCCCGCCGCTCAGTATTCCTCGCGGCAATACACTACGTAGAATCCCTAATTGCGCATAAAGGACCGCTTTGCGATTGTTAATAGCGGATAACGGTGGCGCTCGGAGCTTGCCA
>Ga0074044_10000630_pt1 | contig 33409 bp, 27 predicted proteins | sample BogForMeECP23OM1_FD_94443 | JGI IMG/M metagenome (GOLD analysis project Ga0074044, IMG submission 94443) | Bog forest soil microbial communities from Calvert Island, British Columbia, Canada - Bog Forest MetaG ECP23OM1 | ecosystem: Environmental > Terrestrial > Soil > Wetlands ...
CGCAACGTACTTTTCATCCCAAATATCCGTCCTCCAATCGTGCACGCCATGCATATCCACGCCCGCCACGAATAAATCGGAGTTGCGCGCCAGCCCCAGCGCCGTCAGGTACCCGCCGTAGCTCCCACCCCACAAGCCAATGCGTTTCGCGTCCACCTCGCTGCGCGACGCCAGGTATTTTCCGGCCGCCACCACATCCTGATACTCGCTCGCGCCCTTCGGCCCATGATTCGTGGCCTCGCGGAATGCCTGCCCATAGCCGATGCCGTCGCGGTAATTCACGGAGAGCACAATGTACCCGCGATTCGCCAGATACTGGTTCATCCCATACGCGTTCGAGTAGTAGTACATATAATGCCAGCCCAGCAGCATCTGCCGCGGCGGCCCGCCGTGGAAAAACAGCAGCGCCGGGCGCTTTTCTCCCGCCTTGAAATTGCGCGGCACAAACAATTGTCCGTGAATCTCCAGTCCGTCCCCCGATTTGAACAGCACCTGCTGCGGCGCAACAAGCTGTTCCGCCGGAAAATCCGCGGGAACCGTCTGCTGCGCCAGTGCGATGGGGTTCGCATCTTTCGCCATCCCGCGCACAAACGCCCGGCCAGTGTGTTTCGCATCCGAAGAAAAATAGGCGATCCGTTGGGAACCGCTCAGAAACACTCCGCCCCATTCGATACTGTCGCCCTTGGTGATTGCCTCCGGCGCGCCCCCGGTGACGCCAACGCGCCACAAATGACGCCGGTCCACGTCTTCGCAATTGGAATTGAATAAAATTGCGCGCTTATCCTCCGAAAACGACCACTGCTCCACCTCGCAATTTCCCGACGTCAACAGCTTCGTCGCCCCGCCATCCGTTGGAATCGCGTAAAGTTGCTGCCAGCCGTCCTCTTCGCTGGCGAACACAATGCGATTTTCCGCCGCCCAATTCAGCACGCCGCCACCAGTATCCTCCGCCATCTCTGGATACGACGATTGCAGCGACGTTCCGCTGTGCCAAATCTCCCGCGCACTTCCACTTTCCGCGTCCGCTACCCAGATCGCCCAGGCTATCGTGCGGTCCGGTTCTCTGAAATAGCGCTCCGCCGCATCGCGTGCCTGGCTCGGCGTGCGCACATACGCCACTCGCTTTCCGTCCAGCGACCACACCGGGTCAATGTCCCAATCCACCGTGGGCGCGATGTATTTCACCGTCTGTGTCGTCGCGTCGTAAATCCCAACAAAACCATGATCCGTGCGCCGCGAACTGAACAGCAGTTTCGTTCCATCCGGCGACCACGCCACCGGCTCATTTTTCCCGCGCACCACAACTTCCTTCGGCTTTTCTCCCACCGCCATGTTCACAACCCAGATCTGACCGTCCTTCGCGTACGCCATTTTCCCCTGCGCTGAAAGGCGCGGTGAACTCCCCGCATCAATCTTTGTGGGTTCCCCGCCGCTCCACGGAATCGTCCACACGGCCTGCTCCGCCCCGGCCGGATTGCTCGTCGGGTTCGCGTACTGCCCCGCCCCGTTCTTTCCATCGCCTCGCACGTAAACGATGGAAGCGCCATCGGGCGTGAATTGCACCTGCGAAAGCTCGCCGCCATCGTCTTCGTTGTACGCGGTCAAGCGCCGTGCTGCAAAGCCCGGAGCTTCCGCCACCCAGATATTGTGATGGCCGCGCTCATCCAGCGTCCACGCCAGCCGTTCGCCGGTTTTCGAGGCCACCAGGTGCGCGGGAAATGGCGCGCTCAGAACTTGCTCCAGCGTGAAGGACTCTTGCGCCGCTCCACGCGGCGCCGCAGCCAGAGTTAGCAAGCCCAAACACAACAGCAATCGCTTCATGGCATTCTCCTGAATCGCTAATGTTTCTGGAACTTGTTCCCGTCAAGGCTTCGCCTGCGCCACCGCCGCCGGCTCAATGTGAATTCGTAGGGCATCCGCGGTTCCGCTCAACTGAAAACTCCGCGCCGCCGCGCTTCCCTTCGCTTTGTGCTCTCGCAGGTCGGCCGGCGTTATCGTGATTCTGGCTTCCTGCGCGAAGCTCAGCGTCCCAGCGAATTCCATTTGCTCCTTCAGCCCCTCCAGGCGAATCCCGTCGAAATTCACGGCACGATCATTCACCTGAAACTCTCCTTCGCCGCTCTTCCAATGAGACAAGCCCGGGCGTGGCGCACCCGCTTCCATGCTTGCGGCAACATCCCAGCCACGGAATTCGACGCCCTTCAACTTTAATTCTCCCTGTCCTTCCAGCCCTCGCAGCAACTCTTCCCGGCCCACCCCCCTGGTCGTCAATTGCAGCGTGCCCTTCGCCGTGCCCGCCCAGCGCTCTGTCCAATGCCTCACCCAAGGCAGCAGCGCCAGATTCACGCCGTCAAATCCCGCTGTGATCTTATAGCTTGGCGAGGCCGAAAATGCGGCCAGCATCCCGCCCTGCACCACGCCTCCGGCCCACTGCGCCTCTGCCCCGCTCACCTCCAGATGAAGGTCGTGAAACGCCAGATTTGCCCTCACCTTTCCCAATTTCACTTTTTCAATCGTCACGCTGTCCGCGGTCAGCTCGCCTTCCGCTGAGATCCGGCGCAGCAGTTCGCTGGGTCTCGCCCCTGCATTATTGTTTCCCAACAACGACGTCAGCAGCCGCTGCAGCCAGTTTGGCCTCGCCCTGGGTCCAATCCAGCGGTCAAGTTCCGTGGCATCCAGATGGTCCGCGTGTAAACGGAATCCCCAATCGCTCCCGCCAAACGCGTTCTTCGCCGCCGCTTCCTGAATTCCACCCGACCAGGTCGCTCCAAACGCCCCGGCACGCGCAATCGTTGCCGCACGTTGCCCGCTTTTCCATTCAACGGATACTTCATCCAGGTTCAGCGGCTGGTTTAATCCGGCGACCTGCAGTTCCGCTTTTTTCAAGTCCACCGCGCCGCTCCACTGCCTGGCCTTAAATCCTTTCTCCCAACTCAAGTCCATCGCCGTGGCAACGCCGCCGCTCAGCTCCCAACCGTGATTCAACGTGTGCCCCAAAGCCGCCGTCGCCTTGAAAAAATCCTGCACTGCCACCAGCCGCCCCTCGATTCGTAAATCACCATGGCCCGCGCCAAAATCCTGCACCAATCGCAGCTCCGCCGCGTTCGCCGGCTCCACCCCTGTCTTTGTCTTAGTCGCGGGCTTCTCCGTTTTAGACGCAGCCGTGGCTTCCTTGGCGGGTGGCCCGAACGTCAGCCGCACCGGCTCGACGCTGAATTTCTCCCCGCGCATCCCTCCGCGCACCTCACCAATTCGCACGGGTGTCTGGAAACCCGGAAGCCGCAAGCTTCCCCCGGCGCTGGCGATCCGCGTCTCTTCCCATTGCAGCGGCCAGCCGTGCAGCGTAGCTTCTCCGGTGAAGAAATCGTCCACCGCCACTTCTTCCGCCACATCCGGTTGAAACGCCCGGTACCACGCCAGAAAATCCGACGCCTGCACGCCGGCGTGGTCAATTCGCGCGCTCCATGCCGGAGGCCCTGCAATTTGCAAGTCGCCGGAACCCTGCAGGCGCGACCCCGGCAGCTCGATCATCATCTCCTCCGCGCGTCCCGTGCCCGCCACCAGGTTCCATTCGCCTTTCAAGTTGAGATTCACGCGTGGATTATCGTTGCGCTCCGTCAGGTCCCACCGGTGAATCTGAGTTGCGCGCGCGTGCAGATCGAATTGCCAGGGCCCCGCTGATGTTTCGCCCGGGTTCCCTTTGCCCACGCTGGCTTTCCCGTCCAACGCGAACTCCCCGCGCACTCCGGGATCATTCCCCGTCGCCAGCCGGAACAAATCCGCGATCGAAACCCGCCCCCAGTGCACCTGGATCTGCGCCGGTTGCAGCCGTGCCGATGTCCCCGCCACGTCCCCGCGCACTTGCAAAATCCCCGTGGATTGCAGCGTCACACCGCTGCGCCAGGGTTGTGCTTCCATTCGCAATTGCCAGCGCCCCGGCGAAACCTGCTCCACGCTTCCGGAAACCGCCGTGAAGGCGAACGGCCTCTTTTCCTCGCCCTCCTTGAAGTTTATGCGGCCTTCGTCAAACTCGATTTTCTGCAAGTGATTTGTGGATTTCTCCGGCTGCTGTGGTCCATAAAAAGTCCCTGCCCCCCCAGGCTTCGCTTTCATCGGGGGCAGCCAGTCCTCCAGATTCCACCGTCCCTGCGCATTGCGCACCAGGATCAGGCTCGGCCTGGTCAGCGACATCGTTCCAAATTCGAAGTGGCCGCGCAGCAATCCCATCCAACGCAGGCTCGCCGTCATGTGTTCCGCGCGTAGAAAGTACTCGTTGCCGAATGCAGGATTCTCTCCAATCGTGACTTCGTCCGCACCCACCTCCGGAATCGGCAGGATCTGGGCCGAAAAATGGGCGACCGCCACCGGCCTCCCGAAAGCACTCTCCAGGTGAGCGATCAGGTATCCGTGCATGCGCTGCGTGCGCGCCACAAGGAACACGCCCGCCTGTGCCGCAATCAGCAGCACCGCCACCCCTGCCACAATTTTTCCGTATTTCCGGGTTTGCCTCATGCCGATGGGAGTCCCTCACACAATTACGAGCTAGTGTAGACCTGCCGCTGGGTCTCCCCCAGAAGAATTGCCCTCCGCACTTAATGCACGGTGTGCAGCATCCGGCTCCAACGCGTGCGCGCCGGAAGGTGCAAAAGCGTATCGAACACTCCGATAATTCTCTGCACAAACGAAGTGTCGCTGTAGTCGCTGCTGTTGGCGTCCACCGACCAGTAGATCATGAACGGCCGACCCATGATCGCGTCGCGGTCCACGAATCCCCAGTAGCGGCTGTCCAGGCTGTGATCGCGATTGTCCCCCATGGCGAAGTACCGCCCGGGCGGTACAACGATCTCGTCTCCCTGAATATATTTGTGAATTTCGTGCGCCCATTCCGGCTGCACCGGCGACACAAAAATCTGGTTGCCCACCGGCGGAAACGAGTAATTCAACGGATCGTATCCTGATCCCGGATCATGCACCACGTACGGCTCATTCAAGAGCTTCCCGTCAATGTACACCTGCTGGTCCACCACTTTCAGGTGATCCCCCGGTAATCCGATCACGCGTTTCACAAAGTGCGGATGATCCTGGTAAGGGTATTTGAATACGATGATGTCCCCGCGCTCCAGCGCGCGGTATGGCAGGAGTTTGTCGTACCACGCTCCACGCCCGCCAAAGATGAATTTGTTCACCAATAGGTGATCGCCCACCATCAGCGTCCGTTCCATCGATTGCGAGGGAATCTTGAACGCCTGCACCACGAAGCTCGTCCCGAATAGCGCCAGGATTACCGTCACCAGCAGCGATTCAAGATATTCAGAAAATGTCGTCTTGTTTGCCGCGCTTTCGTGGAGTTCTTCCGGCGCTATTTCACCGCGCACCGCCGCAGCCGGCACTTCCGGCGAAGGCGTTTCTCTTCGCGCTGATTCCCCTGGGGTCACGGTAGCGGAGTTTTCCGGCGGGAGCGTTTCATCCAGCATTCGGTTCCACCTCTTCGCTGGCATTCTCTTCCACGTTTTGCAGCCTCTCCAGCGCGCTGCGCGCCGCCCTCTGTTCCGCTTCTTTCTTCGTGCTGCCCTCCGCGTTGGCCAGGCATTCACCCTTCACCCACACCTCCACCAGAAACGTTTTCTGGTGATCTGGACCTGTTTCCCCGGCCAACCGGTATTCCGCGGGTTGTTCGCCCCGGCCCTGCAAAAATTCCTGTAAGGCGCTCTTGCGGTCGGATTCGGATATGCGCTCCCCGCTTTCCACCGCTAATTGAAATACCGTCCGCTTCAACAACACTCTCACCGGCTCCAGCCCGCCGTCCAGATACATCGCCGCCACCACCGCTTCAAACGCATCCGCCAGCAGCGCCGGCTTTTCCCGCCCGCCGGTCTTTTCCTCGCCACGTCCCAGACGCAGGTGTTCTCCTATCCCCAATCCACGCGCCGCCGCTTCCAGTGAATGCGCATTCACGATACGCGCCCGGCTCTTGGAGAGCTGCCCTTCCGTCCATTCCGGAAAATTCGCCAGCAGGTATTCGCTGGTCAACAGTTCCAGCACGGCGTCACCCAGGAACTCCAGCCGCTCGTTGTCCTGCACCGCCGAACCGATGAAGGAAATCTCCTCGCCGCGCGCGCTGCGCAGCTCCGGCACCGCTGAACTGTGCGTCAACGCGCGATCCAGCAGTTCAGGGTCTCGAAACTCGTAGCCCAGTCTCTCCTGCAACAGTTCATCTTCCCCGCGGTTCATCACCTTGACTCCCGACCTTCCGCGGCAGGGGCGGTCTTACTTCGGCGTGCTCAGTTGTGTCGTCGAAAACTTCTTCGCTTCCTCGAGGCCGGACTTGCATGGGTCCTGCATCCCTCCCGGCATGCTCGCGCATTTCGTGAACGCCGTGATGGCGTCGTCAAAATGCGAGGCTTTTTCATTCGCCTTCCCCAGCAAGTAGTAATTTACTGAGTCGGGGTTCGGATCAACCTTCACCGACTGCTCCAGGTCGGTGATGGCATCTGTGAACTTCCCGCGGCGGAACGCCACCAGCCCCAATCCGCTGTACGCCATCGCGCTCGTCTGGTTCTTTGCCGCAAGGAACTGTTCATCGGTGAAGCTTGGGGGTTTCGGCAGCGCAGGGATCAGATCCAGCGCTCTCTTTGATAGCTGTTCCGCCTTTTCCAGGCGCTTCCCCGGATCTGGCGTGTTTGCGGGCATTACTCGCGGCAGCGTCGAACCCATAATGGCCAGCGTCGTGGCGTCATTCGGCTCGATTGCCAATTCCTTGTCTCCCGCCTCTTCCATCTTGTCCACTTGCCCGGCACCCAGATAGCCCTTCACCAGCCAACTATATACTTCCACGCGATAACGGCTCTGCGGGTACTTCTGCACAAAGTCTTCGCCGAGTTGATTCTTCTTCGCCAGATCGGTGATGGGCGAGTCCCGGAACGTCTTCATCGCTGCATCTTCCTCCGCGCTCACCGGCGGGGGCGCTGCGTCCAGCGTCAGGGGTTGCGTGGTGATCGGTGCGGGCGCTTTGTCTTTGTCCGTCTGCGCTGGCGTGCTCGGCTGTTGCGTAGCTGGCGCCTGCGCCAAGGCCACTCCACTTCCCAACAGCAAAATTCCCAGGACCACCGCAATTCCCAGTTCCATCTTCATCCGTTTCATTTTCCCTTCTCCTTCTTTCTGGTCAGGGCCGCTCTACGGGTTTCCTCAGATCCAGCTCGCCCAGCCCCTTTTGGGCTGCCTGCTGCGCCTGGGCCGGGGCCCCTTGTACCGTGAGTGCCGCCTGATATTCCGTCTTCGACTTCTCCAACTGTCCTTCATCATCATAAATCCGGCCGAGGTACACGTGGGACCACGCCAGCACCATTGGGTCTAGCGTCGCCGCATGTTCTCCGGTCGTCAATCTTCCGAAAATTTCCTTCGCTCGCGGGCCATCGTGGTCCAGCAGCGCCACCAATCCCAATCCGTACCACGCGCGTGCCTGATCCGGATACTTGGCCAGCACGCTCTTGAACGAACTCTCCGCTGCCCGCGCGTTCCGCTCCGCGATCCGCCGCTCCCCTTCCGTCAGCGCCGCCAGCGCTTCCTGATCGTCCGGAACCGTGGTCACTTTTGCGCGGTGTTGCCGCGCCACGTCTTCGCTGCTCAGGCGCGCTGCTTCTTCCGGCGTTTCTTGCGCCGCAAAGGTGATCGCCGCCACGCGCTGCTGTTCCGCCTTCAGGTCAATGCCGCGCACCAGGTCTGGAAAATAGATGCGCATTGACGGCTCGGACTTCTCAAAATCCCCCAACGCCTTGAATATCGAGCGCACCATCACGTACCCGCTGGTGTCATTTGCCGCCAGCGCCGCTTCCCGCTCGCTCGGCGACATCCTCTTCACCTTCAACTCCACCGCCCGCACCATGCATTCCGAAAACCACGAAAAGTAATCGTCCTTCAGGTCCTCCGCAAGCCGCGGCGCTTTCGCCGCCATCTCAAACAGCGGCCGCTTCACCACCGCTACGTGCGGGTACATCAGCGGCAGCGGGTCCAGCAGAAAATGCAGAAACGCGTGGCGCACCACGTCCACCGGTATCTCTTCGCTCCCGCTCAGGATTATCGCGTAGGCGTCTCCGTAATTCCGCACGTTGGTGATTCGCCCCACCAGCGGCTCCACGACGATTGTGAAGGTCCCCGGCTTCGTCGGATCCAGGATCTCCCGCAAGTACGCCGTGGACACCATCACCGTCTGCGACACCGAATCATGCAGCCGCTCGATCTCCCGGTCGTACACCGGCTGCACCTGCCGCCACATCTGCCCGATATTCTGTTCCGTGTAGTAGTTGGAAAGAATTTCGCTGAAGCCTTCCAGGGCCAGCATCTCCGGCGGCAATTCGTCTCGCCGCAGCACCGGCTGGAATTTTGGCGCAGGTCCTGCCACCAGCCCGAACCACACATAGCGCGAAAGCATCGCGCCGGGATCGCGCAACTGGTGCTGTTTGTAAAAGTCGCGCACTGCTTCCACGGCCGGCCCTTGTTGCTGCCGCGCCCGCTTTTTAATCTCCGCGCGAAACGCAGACCAGTTGTCCTCGTTCAATTCCCCTTCGTACCCGCCCGCGTACAGCGCGCACATCGTCGTGAACATCGCCTCGCTGCCGTCCACTCGCACGGGCGAGTTCGCCGCGCGGGTTCTTGTTAACTGCGGTGCTTTCTGCGGCGCTGCCTGTGGTTTTCCCTGCGCCTCCGCTACTCCCAGAGACACTCCGAGCACCAATAGCACCACGCAAATTCTTCCGGCAATTCCTTGTATCATCTGATTATTCGAGGCCCGGCAGTTCGGAACTCTAGCGGGCGCGCACTGGCCGACTCATGAGGCATTCATGGCGGTATCGCTTACGGATACGGACATTCACGAATCGCACTGCCGCTGCCTTCTGCCAATGTACAGGCGCCCTTCCCATCAGTCAAGGAATCGCCCCTCTTTTTTCTCCTCTGGTCACGAACTCCCACAGTTACTGGATGGCTGCACCCCTCAAATCCGTTGTCCAGGAGCTTCCGGGCGCTCGCGGCTGGGGCTTGCGTCTTCCGTCCCACTATTGTTAATTATGAAGACAGCCCCCGATAGGAGCTCTTTCTCGGCTATGCGCACTGGATCAGCTTCGCTGCTCTCTTTCGCTCTTCTCGCTCTCATTCTTGCTTCACCAGCTCGCCTTGCTGCGCAAATCACGGGCAATGACGCTGCCCCGGCAACTGCCTCCACCCCGCAGCCCGCAGCCCAAGCCGCCACCACCCCCTCCTCCTCCGCCAAGCAGCCCCTCTCCAAGGAATTCACCCTCGACGGCAGCAAAGTTTGGACGGACACCGGCATCACCCTCGAACCCGGCCAGCGCATAGTTGTCTCTGCCAGTGGCACTCTCCGCTATTTCGACGCCAAAGCCGATAACGGTCCCGGCGGCCAAGCCCGCGGTTTCAAAGACCTCGTTCGCAACCTTCCTGATAATGGTTCTGGCCGTGGCGCACTCATTGCCAGGATCGGCGATCCCGATGTGGCGCAACCATTCCTGCTCGGCGCAAACAAAGAGGTCGTCTCTCCCATCAGCGGCAAATTGTCCCTGGGAGTCAATCAGTCCACCAGCGATTCCCCCACCGGCTCCTACACAGTGAAGGTCGAAGTCTATGCCTCGGACTCCTCCACGCCTCGCGAAGTTGCCCACCAGGTGCAATCCATCACCGGCATTGACAATGATCTCTTCGCCAAAATTCCCCGCCGCATCGGCGATAAGCAGGGTAATCCCGGCGATATGGTCAACTTTCTGATTATCGGGAACGAAGACGCCATGAAAAAAGTTTTCACCACGGCCGGATGGGTCCACGTGGATGCCGGCGTGAAATCCACCATCCTCCTCGGCGCCATCGCCAGCTTTGAGAAGGAATCCTATCTCACCATGCCCATGAGCCAGCTCTATCTCTTCGGCCGCCCGCAGGATTATGGCTGGGCCCACGCCGAACCCATCAAGGTCGTCGAATCCCGCAATCACTTGCGCATCTGGAAGGCGCCCTTCACGTTGAACGGGCAGATGGTTTGGGTCGGCGCCGCCACTCACGATATCGGCTTCGAGCGCGATCAGCGCAACAACGGCCTCACGCACAAAATCGATCCCGATATTGACCTCGAACGCGATTACGTCGAGAAGACTCTTTCCTCCACCGGCCTCGTCGCCGAAGTCACTCACTTCCTCCCCAAAGATCCCATGCAGGAAGCCAAAACCGCCACCGGCGGCTCCTTCCATTCCAACGGTCAAGTCCTAATCCTCAAACTAGCCGACTCCGCCGCCGTTCCCGCGTCCTCCGCCCCCGAACAATGAGCTCCGGCTTGCCCACATGAACCGCAGGGTGAGTCTGCGAGCCCTGCACCTTTTCTCATGGGTTTGCCTGTGCGGTTGCCCCAGGCACGGAGTCTGTGCCTGGGTCCTGGGGTTTCCGCTCTTCTCTTCTCTGTGAACTCTGTGCTCTCGGGTTTGGTTGTGTGGTTGCCCCAGGCACGGAGTCTGTGCCTGGGTCTTGGGTTTCCGCTCTTCTCTTATCTTCTCTCTGAACTCTGTGCTCTCTGCGCACTCTGTGTAATTCTTCTTCTGGCTTTTGGGTTTCTCCTCTCCGAGAGCTTAAAACCAACAACTGATCACTGAAAACTCTTCCGCTTCCCTCTCCTCTTCAGCTCGCGCTTAACGGCAGTATGGAATCACCCTAATTAAATTCTTCGTTCATCTTCGACGCATTCTATCCGTCCACTCCCACCACCCTCACCGCCCTTTTCACTTCTCCGCAATTCGTCCGATCAACAATCGAAAAAATGCCTCTTCATCCGATTTCATGCACACCTGTGCATTCGTTTCCCCCGCTTCTTTCCTCGTAAATCCCTTGTCGTCCACACGGATATGCATCGGTTCCACCGGACAGATTTTCGGATTCAGGATGAACGCAATCGTCACCGGATCAAACAGCGTCGGTGTTTCTTGCCCCCATTCGTGATACAGCAGCGTCAGTGCATCCGTCAGCGGCGTGCCCTGCCGGAACAAGTACGCTCGCTTCGTCTCTTCAAACTTCAATTGCGTCGAGTCTAGCGGCATCACGTATAGCGGTACACCGGACGCAAACAACTTTTTCGCAGCACCGATATCGTTGATGATGTTCCATTCCGCATCGGGCCCCCGCTCGGGGCAAAACCATAACTCCCCGTAGCCGCATTGGATTGACCCGCCCATAATCACCACGCGCTTCAGCTTCCGGAACGTAGCCGCATCTTTATCAATCACCGCGCCCACGTTCATCAGCGGCCCGATTCCCACCAGCGTGATCTGCCCCGGATACTTCCGTATCTCCTCCAGGATGAAATCCGCCGCGTTCGCGTGCGATGCTTTGCCGAATCGTCCGCCCTCCCCGTAGCGTCGCTGGCTCATCGGATTGCTGGCTTTTGTCGGTACTCCCGCCAGCACCGGGATGTCCGCGCGCCCCGCTTCTCCCAGCAAGCGATCCGCAATCCTCGCGCGCGCTTCGGTATCTCCGAACGTCGTCGTCACGCCCAGAATTTCCAACTCCGGGCTTCGCACCGCCAGCGCAATTGCGAATGCATCATCAATGTCATCTCCAATGTCCGTGTCAATGATCACCTTATCCGCCACTTTTCCCGGCGGCTCCGTCTTCTGCGTCTGCCCCATTGCTCCCGCACTCATCATCAACACTGCACCAACCATCAAGATCGCAACTCTCATGCCGACTCCTCCGGTTCTTGCTGTCTGGATTCTATATAAGTTCCTCATCGCCCGCACAGAATTGCGCCGCGTTTTGCAGTACACTGTTCCTTCGCTCCTCAGTCACTTGTAGCGGATGGCGAGTCCGCGCTCGCCCGCCGGCTTCTGGCGGGAGCCCCGCGGCTTTTTCCTGTTCTTGGGGTCTCTTCTCCAAAAACTCAAAACTAATAACTGAAAACTTTCCCGCAGGTTGCCCCAGGCCCGCCGCAGGCGGGTGCCTGGGTCTCGGGGTTTCCTCTCTTCTCTTCTCTTCTCTGTGACCTCTGTGTCCTCTGCGAACTCCGTGTAATTCTTCTTCTCGCGCGTGTTTTTCTCTTCTCCGAAAACCAAAAGCTTACAACTGATTACTGAAAACTCGAACGCTATGCTACGCTCCAATCTCACAGTCAAGGTGCCCAATATGAATCGAAGAAATTTCTTAAAGACCGCAGCCGCAGCTCCATTGCTAGCAGCCGGCAATTCCCTTTCAGCCAAATCTCAGCCTTCGGCACCATCCACAAATCAAGCCCCGTCCCAGAAGGTCCAAGTTCCCCTTCGCGAGCGCTACGAACTCTCCCTCCGCCGCGTCCTCTCCGGCACTTCTCCCGCCTTCACCGATGATTTCCTCCTAGCCGATGTTCGTCCCACCCCCGGCCGCCGCTTCACCGAGTTCAGCGGCGATCTCTCCGGCCGTTACATCGGTGCGCTAGCCACTGCCGCACGCGTTTATCGCACGACCTTCCCGGGTTTGTCTCCTCTCGTCGAAAAAATCATCGCCCTGCAAAAGCCCGATGGCTATTTCGGCAGCACCTTCCACTTCGACCACCCAACCGATGACGATCTTGCCCTGCTTTGGGGCAATGGCCGCCTGCTTGTCGGCCTGCTCGAATATCACCGCTACAAGCCCTCCGCTCAGGTGCTCGCCGCCTCCACCCGTTTGGGCGATTTCCTCGTCCGCATTGCTCCGCTCATGCTCTCCCAGCAAATCCGCGATGAATTTGGCGCCGCTCATTTCGCTTCCAGCTACATCTGCTGGATGCAGCAGACCGAGGGCCTGTCCAATCTTTATCTCGCCACTCGCGATGCCCGTTACAAAGATATCGCCGAGCAGATTGCCGCCGTCGTTGAGCGTCGCCCCGGCGACCATGTCCACGGCTATCTCACCAGCGTCCGTGGCGTCATGGATCTCTATCAAGCCACTTCCGATCCTAAATTTCTGCGTCAGTGCGAAGCCGCATGGCAAGACATCGCCCAATCACAAGATCTGCTCATCACCGGAGGCGTCCCCGAAGGCTGGAGCCCCAACAAACATCGCACCGAAGGCTGCGCCGAAGCCGATTGGGTGCGCTTGAACCTCGCTCTCTGGAACGCCACCGCAAATCCTAAATACCTCTCCGTGGCGGAGCGCACCACCTTCAACGAGTTCGCGTTCAACCAGTTCGCCACCGGCGATTTCGGCCATCGCGTCTTGACGGACACCGGTTTCGCCGGTGATGGGGCCGTGCGTGCCTGGTGGTGCTGCACCGTGCATGGCCTGCGCGCTTTCCCCGATGTCCACGCCAGTGTCTTCCAAAGCAAAGATGGTGTGTTGTCCTACGACTTGCCGCTGGATGGTCACTTGGACGACAGTCATGCGAAGCCTGCAAGCCTCTCTGCCGCCGCCACGTCCTCCCTCGCCCACGACGCTTCCGTCACGGTCACCATCACCTCCGCCGGCGAATCCCCTGCATTATTCCGCATCCGCAAGCCAGACTGGGCCAGCGCCCTCACCGTCCGCCTCAACAACGCCCCAACTCCCTCTCCTCTTGAAAACGGCTACGCGAACATCCTCCGCCGTTGGCACGCGGGCGACGTCCTGACGGTCCACTACGCCATGTCCTTACGCTCCCAATCCAGCGACAAAAACCTATTCACCTACTCGTACGGCCCGTGGCTCCTCGGCGCATCCGAATTTGCCGATCCCGCTTACTTCAACGAACTCACCACCGAAAACGAACTCTCTCCCGCCAAACTCCAGACGCCACCCACCAAGCATCCCGCTCGTCCCTTCGCCATTCCCATCGCCGCCACCAGCTTTCACTACACCCCCGCCGAATTCCCCGATCAGGAACAAACGGTCGCGCTCCGCCCCATCTCCGAACAAACCGGCCAAGCTTCCACCAGTTGGCAATTGCAGTTCCTCACCGAAGAATCGTCCTAGCCCGGTTCCCCTCTTCAGCCCGGGATTGCCATTCTCCCGAATGGCGCTTCTGCCTTTCCCTTCCGCCCTTCCAATTCCGCAAGTGCGGGGGGGGCGTTTCATCCGCAGCATTTGCCGTATAATCAAACCCGCGGAGTTGGGGTCTGGATTACCTCATGAATAAACGGTCCGGGCGGGCGGTCTTCTGGCTGGGATTCCTAGCATATGCCGCGAGTTTTCTTCTCCCCATGGCGGGAGGACGCGGCGTGAATGCTACAAAGCTGCCTTCAATTGCGGGCTGTACTCTCGACTGGTTCCTTTTTCCGTGGATCTACGTTCATCTCCACAACTTTGGCCACTTGTTGACGGATGCGCCGATTGAGAACGTGTCGGTCGCCGTCAGCGGGTGGATCAATCCAGTCTTCTTGCTTTTGCTACTTTCTCTTTTGATTGGGAAAACTCCACGGCTATCAAGGATTTCGCGATATGTCTTCTTGCTTATGCTTCCCTTCTGCTGGATCGTGTTCCTGAAACAGGATATGTACCCACTTCAAGGCTACTTTCTGTGGACCGGTGGCATGTTGTTGGTCTTGTTCTCAAGTGCATTGGAATCGAGACGACCCGCCGTGACCACATCGGGGCAGGCGGCGCATCCTTAATACTGCGTCGGGGCGGCTAGCGTCTTAATGTCGCCCATGATCGCGTTCATTGCCCCTTGAAAATTCTCAATTCCCGTCGATTTCTTGATTACTTGGCGGGTGGCCGAAAGGCCGAAACTGAGTGCTGCACCCTTTGTCCTTGGTTCATAAAGGGTGCGGGATTTGACTTTTCTTTTAAGCATAAAACTTCTCTCACACCGCCGCGGCCAGTGCCTCCCTCTTCCTCGCCTCGTCCCACAACGCAATGTACGGCTTTAACTCCGTCATCATCCGCGCGAACTGGTTCAAGTCCAGCGATTGCGCTCCATCACTGATCGCCTTCTCTGGTGCCGGATGCACCTCGATGATCAAACCATCCGCGCCGATTGCCACGCCCGCCCGCGCCACCGCCGGCACCAGGCTGCGTTTTCCCGTCGCGTGGCTGGGATCCAGAATCACCGGCAAGTGCGTCAATTCGTTCAGCACCGGGATCGCCGAAATGTCGCAAGTATTCCGCGTCGCCGTCTCAAAAGTGCGGATGCCGCGCTCGCACAAAATCACGTCCGGATTTCCGTGCGCCACAATATATTCCGCGCTCATCAGCAATTCCTTAATCGTGCTGCTCAACCCGCGCTTCAACAGCACCGGCCGCCCGCACTTCCCCAGCGCCTTCAGCAGCATGAAGTTCTGCATGTTTCGCGCGCCCACCTGCATCACGTCCGCGTACCTTGCCACCAGCTCCACGTCGCGATCCCCCATCACTTCGGTGACGATCGCCAGCCCCGTCGCCTTCTTCGCCTTCTGCAGCAGCTTTAATCCTTCCTCTTCCATCCCTTGGAAATCGTACGGCGAAGTTCGCGGCTTGAACGCGCCCCCGCGCAGCAGTTTCGCCCCGGCCTTCGCTACCGCCTCCGCCGTGCGCATAATTTGTTCTTCGCTCTCCACCGAACACGGCCCCGCAATCACGATGAACGAGTCGCCGCCAATCTCCGTCCCGTTCACGCGAATCCGCGATTTTTCGCGGCGGAACTCCTTGCTAACGAATTTGTACGGCGCCGTGATGCGCATGACGCTGTCCACTTGCGGCAGCGCCTCCACCGATTCCATGCACGGAGTCACATCGCCCACGCCCACCACGCCAATCACCACGCGCTCTTCGCCTTCAATCGAGTGCACTTTGTACCCGAAGTGCTGCACAATCGCGCACACTTCATCGATTTCTTCCCGCTTCGAGTGCAGCTTCATCGAAATGATCATTGTCGTCTCCCTTTTCCCTTTGGCTGGCTGCAGCCGGCCGAATTTCGCTGCCACAAAACAAAAAAGCCCACTCTTTGCGAGTGGGCCGCGACTTCATGTTTTCGCACGATCTAGACGACGGCCCACTCCTCCCGGATGCTCCGGTACGTAAATCGCCAGCTATACGAGTAGGCCTTTAAATTCATGTCCGCCAGTTTATCTATTCTGCCCAAAAACGCAAGCCTCAATTCGCTTATTCCCGCCATTACCCCCACGCAATATTCCAAATCCCGCATCAGTACAGCAAAATCGCAATGCGATACCGCGTAAATCCTGCCGAGCCGCCCGCCTCGCAAGCGCCCACGGCCGCGCCGCGATATTTTCCGCCTTGCACCCGCTGCTCAATGTCCGCGGGCATACGGCTCAAGTCGGAAGTCTCGTAGCGAATCACGTTCACCGGTCTTTGTCCCGCCCAGCCGCGCTCCATCTCGCACGTCTTGCGGGCATCATCCGTGGCATTCACCAGCCGCACACCGCGCGCCGCCAGTTGCGAACTCACTTGGAGCTCTTGCGCATCCAGCCCCAGCATCGGCACTGCCGCCGAAAAATCCTCCACGGCAAACAACTCGTTGCCGCCCTGCACCACCGCAATTCCCACCGCATTCAATTCGCGGTCCAGCAGGTTGGCGCGATGCGGCGGCGAATTCATCCATTGCGTATGCAATCCCAGCACGCTCGGCCCTTCGGCAACGTTCTCCGCAATCAGGCTGAAGTGCGCGCCCGTCTGCCTCGTTCGCTCTTGCAGCGGCAGCTCGCCGGGAAACTGGTGCGAAAGTGTATTCTGTTCCACCATGCGCAGTGCATGTTGCCGAGCCGCAGTCGCCAGCGCCGCGTCCCACTGCAATCCCGGCAATCCCACGGCTGCACGGCTGCGATTCGCAGCGTCCAGCAGCGCGCTTTCCGGCGAACCATCTTGTGGCCAAGCAGCGGCGGCGTGCGACACGGATGTCAACAGCAACGCCGCCAGCACAACTGCGGCAACAATGGCAAGGCAACGCAACAAGGTGGACATAGCGAGATGCTCCTGCCTCCATTAAACACACGGTCAGGCAAACGCATGCGCAAAGCGTGGTACAGATTGCGTGGGAGGAAGCTGGCCCGACGGACAGGCCTAATCCGAGAGTTTTTCTTTAGGAGGCCGGGGCTTCAGCCCCGGCGTAAAGACACTTAGACCATTGGGCTTTAGCCCCTGAAGAAAGCGCTTAGGGGGTTCCGCAGTCCGTTTACCCGCGCACGTACACGGCGCTGAAGCTCAGCACCACGTGCCCGCCGGAAATCGGCCGGCCAAAGGTGAGCATCGGCCGGAAGCGCGAGAAGATCAGCATCTGATCCAAATGGTGGCGCATTTCCTGAGTATCCGGGCCGTCCATGATGTCGTACTTAATCATGCGGCCTTCGGCATCCACCACCACGTCCACTTTCAAGTCCTGATCCAGCGCCACATCGGGATGCTGCATTTCCGGTGAAGCCGCGCTCGGCAAATCGGAAAGCGCAATCAGGCCCGCGGGCTGCAGCAGTGAAGTGGGAATATCGTTCGGATCAGCCTGCACCACAATGCCAGGCACGATCATGTGCAGCACAAACACGAACACTACAATCGCGGAAAACAAGCCGCCGGTAGCTGGCACGGTCAGGGGACGAAACACGTTGTCCTGCAGAAGTTCCATACGATCCTTCACCTGTTGCCAACGCTCTGCCCAGGTCCTCGGACCGCGTCCCTGTGCTGCCGCCACTTTGATGCGCACGGCCAAGTCCGCCGGAGGCAAAGCGCGCGGCATGCGCGAAAGCATCACGGCCAGCTTGCGGTAGTGCTGCAATTCTTCGCGGCACGATTCGCACTCTTCCAGATGTTGCCGTATAGCGTCCCGTTGCCGGGGGCGCGAAGCCGAAGCCAGGCTGTCATCCAGATACCCGGCCATTTTGTAACGTACCTTGTCGCACGTCATGATTGTTCCTCACGTGTCATTTCATCTGCCGACGGACTGGCTGGGGCACGTACGTAGGCCATTTCTAATCCGATCTGTGCGCCGAACCGTGCGGCGCTGGCTGCTTCTCGGCGGGTCGCTTCCCGGCGTTCCGCGAACTCTTTCTCTCCCAGCAAGGGTTCCAGCAGTTCCTTCAATGTGCGCCGGCCCCGCAATATTCGTGACTTCACCGTGCCCACGCTGCAATCGAGCACTTCGGCCACCTCTTCGTAGCTCAGTCCTTCCAGGTCCCGCAAAACCACCGCGCTGCGAAACACTTCCGGAATCTCCTGCAGCGCGCTCTGCACCGCGGCCTGAATTTCATGCGTGGCCATCTGGTCGTACGGCGTGGCGCTGTGGTCTTCCACTTCCACCGGCGCACAACCCTCTTCCGGCTCCGCATCAATCGAAATATTCTTCTGGAGGTGGCGCTTGAACCAGCGGCGGTTGTTCAGCGCTTCGCGAACGGCGATGCGGTAAAGCCAGGTCTTCAGCGAACTGCCGCGGCGGAAACTCCGTATGCCGCGAAATGCCTTCAAGAAAACTTCCTGCGTCGAGTCGGCGGCGTCGGCCGTATCTCCCAGCATGCTCAGGCTGAGGCTGTACACGGGACCGTGATAATGGGTCACCAGCCAGTCGAATGCCGTCTCCGAGCCCGCCTGCAGCTCGCTGACGAGTCCGGCTTCATCGTGGCCCCACGAGAGGGCACTAGCCCAATCGGACACGGTCTGCCTTTCTGGTTCGTCCCGTGGTGCTGGATGCCCTGGGACGAACTGGCCCACGCTGGCTCTCGCCAACGCGGACGGCCCATATACCTCTTCCCTGCTTCGGGCCTCTTGGCACTTCGGATGGGGAGTACGCTCCCAATCCACGTCCGCTCACTCTATTAGACACCACGGAGCAGAGGAATGTTTCCTGGCCCGGGGAGGTTCGCGGAGACAAGGAGCGTTGAGCCGTGAGCCAGCCCAAGAGAGGATTGTGGCATCGCGCGAAGCACAACGCAATGGCCCAAGGGTAGGGGGCGTTCGCGCGAGGTGGGGGCAGCGCAGTGCGTAAGCTAAAGAGCGGGCAGGGGTTAGAAGGTGCCCATGCCACCCCCGGGTGCTTTAGTGAAGAGTTTGAAAACAAAGGAGTTGCGGGCGCAAGAGTGCGTAAGTATATCAAAAGAAATGCCTTAGAGACCATTCCTTTTGACCCAGACAAAGTGACCTGGGATCGCGGGAGACGTACCAGTCGCCTATGTAGTGGCCAGCCTTCAGGCTGGTTCCTCTCTCGGCACGAGGCGCAATCGTGACACGAGCGCAGAACTCTTTCAAGATGAGGGGTGCGTTCTACGTGGGTGGGCTCGAGCGCTACATTCACAACACAGAATAGCATGGAATAATTACTATGTCCATAGATATATGTGTGATAAATATCTGAACGCGCGCGCCGTTTTGGGAAAAGGCGTTCGGACTTGCCACCCAACACATCAGAAGAGACGTAAATCAAAATCCCCAAGTGCAAGACTGGCCCGTGCGGCACCTAACTTCGAGTTAGCGGTTTAGCCTGGCCACGCGCCGGCTTGCCGGGATTGCGCCGCGTTATTTGTACTTGGAACCAGCGAGTCCGTGATAGTGTTCAGTCGAGCGACAAGCTCTTACTGCAAGAAAAGCAAGAATTGATCGCGAGTGGAGTCAACTGGATATCGTGCTCCGTAGCCGAAAGGCTAAACGGAAATCCTGGTTGACAAGGAGAATCAATGGCAAAAATCAACTTGGGACGCGTACTCATCGGGGGCATCGTTGCTGGGCTCGTTGCGGATGTCTTGGGTTACCTCGTGGATGGCATACTGCTGGCGCCTCACTGGGCTGACGGAATGAAGGCGCTCGGGCATGGCAATTTTTCGTCAAACCAGTGGATATGGTTCAACCTGCTTGGACTCGTCGGCGGCATTGCACTGATCTGGGTTTATGCCGCCATCCGGCCTCGCTTTGGCGCCGGAGTGCAGACCGCGGTCATCGCCGGGCTGGCCGTCTGGGTGATAGGTTCGCTGCTTCCCAACCTCAGCTTCATGTGGGCTGCTGGCCTTTTTTCGCATCACCTGACGGTGCTGACAACCCTCGGCAACCTTGTCGAGATCGTCGCCGGCGCGATTGCCGGCGCTGCTCTTTACACGGAAGCCTCCAGCTAGCCCAAGGCGGACCGATCTCAATCCAGGCAGATTCCTACTACACCGTGCAGACCCAGCCGATCCTGGGCCTGCACGGTGTACCCTTCATAGCGCGCCCCGTAACTGTCATTCCCTTGAGATTTGTTACCCATCACGGTTAAAGGCCCACCTGAAGAGAAGGCACTCCCCCCTCACTTAATGCCCGGCAAACGCGCATACCGCCGATGGGGTGCTAGTTGTTTCTCTGAAAATCCCTGGAACTTATTTCGGATTTTGAGGGAATGGATGGATAAGACCCACACACATGCGGTTAGCCGTTCTCCGACGGGCTAATCGGATTCCTCGAAAGAGGAATAAAAGGGAGGCGGGTATACCTGGCCTGCCTCCCCCTTCCATTTGATTTACGTCGAGAGGCCTAAGTGTGTACACAACACCACTCTGCTTTTTGGCGCTGGGCCCGCACTTCGGCTATCGGCTTGCCGGCGGACGAACGATGAGAACCGAACAGTTGGCGTGCCTCACCACTGATTCGGCGACGCTGCCAAGCAACAGTCGCCCCATGCCCTTGTGTCCGCGAGATCCCAGGATGATCAGGTCGGCATGCCAGCGCTCCGCGGAATCGATGATGCACTCGCGGACGTCGCCACTTTCGACCGCAGCGTCCACCGTATAGCCAGCGGCGCGGAGTTGCTGCGCGTATTTGTCAATGAGAGCGCGCATCTGCTTCGCCTCCTCTTCCAGTTCAGGGGCATATCCACGCGACATCTGAGGGGGAGCGGAAAGCACAACCGGGGTCAAAACATGCACGATCTTGATTTCCGTGGTTTGTGGCTTGAAATAATTCGCCGCGCAATGAATGGCAGTTTCCGAGTGCTTCGAATCATCGATGGCGACAAGAATCTTCATTGTTCCTCCTGGTTCCGCGAGGCTTGCCCTAACTGTTCCCAGGCGAGAACAACGCTGGCATTCCCGTGTCGTCGCGTGGAGTAAAATCTGGGAACATTTTGAACCTTACATTACCCGGAATCCACTTTTTTGCATAACGCTAGTTCTCGATTGGCCTTGGCATCCATCGTCCGGGCCACGCGCGAGAAACCTCCCTGTTGTTCTTTTAATCACCAGCCTATATGAAAATCCGTGTTATAGCACCACGGTACCGTCATATTGGAGTTGTTTACGTAGGTGAAACTTCTCACCAGATCGCCAAGCGGGATTTAGCCAGGCATCCATGAGAACAGAACGTAACCTCGGTATTCTCGTCTCGACCGCATTCTTCCTGGCCGGGATATTCCTCCTGCGCGAATCGGTTTCCGACACCCAATGGTACACGGACATTGTCATGTTCGCTGGAGCAACCATCTCGGCGATGGGCCTTTTGACAGGCTTCTGGGCAATCCAGCGGCACTTGTCCCTCCGGAGAATGGAACAGCATATCAGTGGGCATAGGTAAATCGCGGCCGGCAGGGCAGACTTAACGCGTCGAGACAACTTCGAGTGGGCCACCGTTTGCGCCTTTGGCAAAGGGCGGCTCCGCTTGTGGTTCCTCTTGCCTCTGCGAACCTCCGCGTACTCTGCGCCTCCGCGTTATCTTTTTCCTTCTCTTCTCATCTTGCCGCGCTAACCCTCTCACGCTTCCCTTGTCTTGAAGAATGGCATAGCCTAAAGGCGCAAGCTGAGGAGCAGAGGCGAAAATCATGAACATTGAGCAAGATCTCGAAAAAGTCGCGTTGCAGGAAAAGCGGTTGCAATTCAAACAGTTTGATGCGGAAACGGCGTGGACCATCGGAAGCGCCCTGAAAGCGGCAGCGGAAAAGCGTCACGTCGCCGTGGCCATTGATATTCAGATGAACGGGCATACACTTTTTTCCTACTCGATGACGGGGACCACGCCGGACAATTGGGATTGGATTCGCCGCAAGCGCAACGTGGTGCTGCGCTTCCGCCGGAGTTCTTACGTCCTCAGGTTGAAGGACGAGCGCGCGCAAAGCACTTCAGGGAACAAGATGGACCTCGACGAAAGAGAGTATGCGCCCCACGGCGGGTGTTTCCCGCTGCTCCTGGCAGGAACGGGATGCGTGGGCACGATCACCGTTTCCGGCTTGCCGGGGCGCGAGGACCATGGGCTGATTGTTTCCGTGTTACAGGATTACCTGCATCTGCAGGGCGAAGACTTGGCGCTGGATGCGGGGAAAGAGTAATAAGTTTTTAGTTTTGAGTTTTAAGTTCTCAGAAAAGGAAAAGAAGGCAATGTTGGATGAACGTGCGTGATTGGCGGCCCGGGAACGCCAACTCTGCTCCATCCCGCAGGTTCAGCGGGATGATTCTCCTGATTGGCGGTTGAAAGGCAGCAAATACGCCATCCGGGGGAATGGCGTTCCCGGGTGGCTCGGATTGTTGGCGATCAGGCCTTGGCTTCTGGCTTCGCGGCGGCTTTGGCTTTAACGGAACCGCGCCAGGCCAGCGCCAGCATCAAGATGCCAAAGACCAGCAAGCCCACTCCGGCTTCAAAATTGATGTTGATGCCGAGCGAGCGCGCGTAAATCCGTTGATCGCCAAACAGGCCAAACGCCGCCAGGATCACGCCAAACAGGCTGAACATCCATCCAATCGGATAACGAATATCCAAACTCATCGCGCGTCTCCCCTCTACCTGAAAATAATGTTGAGCACCAACGCCATAACCAGCACAACTCCGCCGAGATATGCCGGCCGCTGATACCACGAAAGGTGCTCTTCGCTCGGCTTTTCCGTCAGCGAATACACCAGCCCGACGAGTTCCTTTTCGTCACGCGGTTTAGTAATCAGGCTGATTCCGATGGTAACAACGAAGCAGACGACAAACGCCCAAATCGCCGTCCAGAAGTTTTGCGCCATCTCGCTGGGATAGTTGTGTACCACAGTGATCCAGCCGCCTTTGATTCCCACCAAGTCGCCGTGCGGCAATGACAATCCGTGATGCAAAGCCGCTGCAGTCGTGCCGCACAGCAGCCCGGTAAACGCGCCGTGGCCTGTCGCGCGCTTCCAGAACATCCCCAGCAGGAATGTGGCGAACAAGGGAGCATTCACAAAGGCGAATACCAGTTGCAGGAAGTCCATCAGGTTATTGAAACGTGCCGCCGTATAAGCTGCGCCAATGGAGAACAACACGCCAAAGATGGTGGCGAATTGTCCCATGTGTAAGTAGTGCTTATCCGAAGCGCCTTTATAGATGTGCGACTGGTAGATATCGTAAGTCCACACGGTGTTGAACGCCGTGACGTTCCCAGCCATTCCGGACATGAAACTGGCCAGAAGCGCAGTGAGTCCAAGGCCCAGAATTCCCGTGGGAAAGTAATGCAACAGCATGTTTGGGATCGCCAAATCATAGTCGAGGACCGGTTTTCCCTCGCGGTCCACGGCGGGCTTGCCGGTAGCCACATCAATCTTCAAGGGAATCAGCCCTTTCCCTGCGTTGGGCGCCGCCTGCATCTGGACCACACCGTTCACCGTGACCGCTTGTTGCGGAGTGGGCAATGCCAGCGCAATCATTCCAGGCAGAATCACCAGCGCCGGGAAAAACATCTTTGGCACAGCCGCAATCAGCGGCGTGCGGCGCGCGTCGAGCATCGAGCCCGCCGCCATGGCGCGCTGAACCACCAGGAAATTCGTGCACCAATAGCCGAACGAGAGCGTGAATCCCAGGCCCATCACCAGCCCGAACCATTCCACGCCGAGCGGATTGTTGTTCGCGTTCGTCATGCCCTGCCACGAGTGCGTGAACGCGGAAGGCAATTGCGTCTTTAACCCGCTCCACCCGCCGACGTTTTTCAGTCCCAGAAACACCAGCGGCAAAAATCCGGCGACGATCAGGAAGAATTGCAGCACTTCGTTGTAGATCGCGCTTGTCAGGCCTCCCAGAAATACATAGCCCAGCACGATCAGCGCGGAAATAAAAATGCTCACGTGGAACGACCACGATGCCGGCAGGCCCATTTTGGCCAGCGGCACGTCGAGGATATGGAGCACCTGGATCAGCTTGGCCATGGCGTACATCGAGATGCCCGACGAGAAAATCGTCATCACGGCAAAAGAGATGGCGTTCAAGGCGCGCGTCTTTTCATCGAAGCGCAGTCGCAGAAACTCCGGCACGGAACGGGCACGCGAGCCGTAATAAAACGGCATCATGAACAAGCCGATGAACACCATGGCCGGAATCGCGCCGATCCAGTAGAAGTGGCTTGTGGCAATTCCATACTTCGCGCCCGATGCTCCCATCCCGATCACTTCCACGGCGCCGAGATTCGCGGCCATGAACGCGATGCCGCACACCCAGGCAGGCAGCGAACGCCCGGCAAGAAAAAAGTCCGTGCTCGTCTTCATGAAGCGCTTCAGAAAAACGCCGATTCCCAAAACGAAGACGAAATAAAGAAACATGATGACCCAATCAATGGCCGTCAGATTCATTCCATAATCCTTTCCACCAGACGCCAGGAATTCGCCTCGCGGAGCAACGCGCGCATGCCGGCTGTCTCAGTCGTGCTCCAGGGAAATTTGCGCTCCCACGGAAAATTTAATCGTGTTTTGCCGCCGCTTCGTTCGCGGCGCACAAAAATGCCGCCGATGCCCCGGGAAAAAGGAATTGCAACTCCTTGAGAAGTGGTTGAAACGATGAAGAAAAGAGTCAGGAACCTGGATTCCGTTGATACCCATAGGGCTAGGGGCAAATCGAAAGTTCAAGCGGAACTCTGTCATCCCCGGCGTGCGGTTGTCAATGGATTTTTGGCCGGTGAAAGAGCGAACGATTGCGGCTTCAGGTTCCGGATGCGATCGTATTTTCCCTTTGCAAAAAGCATCTTCTGAGAAACCAGTGAGACGCCATTTAACCCAATCGCATTCTCCGCGTTATTCCTGTTCAGCGAAGGCCAGGAAGCTGTGCGGTTTCACCTCAAAGTGAAATTCCGTGCGTTGCGGCGTTTCTATTGTTCGCCCAAAAGCGCGGATCGGCGCGGCCGCTTTGCCTTCAATCACCTGACCGGTGGCCAGATCGCGCAGGTGCTTGTACGACCCAAGAACAGAGACCATCACTTGCGCAGGCTTGTTGAGGAACGATTGCACCACGAAAGTGTGATTGTCGTAGACAAACAGGCTCACCTGGCTGGGCGCGTCAAGCCGCACCGGAAAGTCGCGCAGCACGAATTGCTTAATCGAGGAAAGCAGCGGCTGCGGCAGCACATACAGATCGTTGAAGTTTTCGGGGATCGTCAGCACGTAGAGGATGCCCTTGGAGTAGCGATCCATCAGCAGCAGTGGCGCGCCGTGTCCGTTGGCGAGGCCGCGCACCACGGGCCAGGCGTCGTTGGTCAGGAAGGCGATCTCTGGCACGAGCACATCAGGGATCGCGTTCTGCTTCAAGCCCGCCTCGGGGTTGAAGCCGCCCGGGCCAAACGGCATCCAGTAGTCCTGCATCTTTAACACGTTGCCCGTGTCGTAGATTTCCGCGATCTGCTCGATACCCTTGCCTTGCAGCGCGCGCAGCAATCCGGAAGTAATGATGACGTTTTGGCCCTTCTGTAGTTGCGCCTGAATTTCGCTGACAATCCGCGGATCGCTCTTGGCGGATTCCGTGAGCAGCACCGGCCCTGCATCCGCCGGAAATTGCGGGTAGAGCTCAATGGGAATTCCGATCATGCCCAGATAGTTGTGGAGATAATCCTCGCCCGTGGATTGATAGGGCTTGTAGCTCGCCAGGCCGATGGGCTGTCCCAGCTTGCCTACCACCGCATGCACCTGAGCCAACGAATAGCTGGCCACCGTCGCCATATTCGCTTCGCCCGGCGAGCCCGAAGCCGTGTACAGTTTTTCCATGTCCGCGTAATCGAAGCTGGTGTGCAGTGAGCTCCATGCATCGCGATTGCCCGGCTTTGCTGGCAGGACGAGATCGCCATAGTTGAACAGCATGATCTCCGGGGTCTTGGCCAGCATGGTGTCCCAGAGTTGCTCGGCGTAGCGATCCAGATAACGGGTGCCATAGGTATCCACCCAGCCTCCGCCGTTGCCGCCGGGCTTGATGTTGTCGAAGTAGCGGATGATCAGGTAGCTCTCGTACTGCTGGAGATGCTGATCGGTAGTGACGGGATCGCGCGTCTCCGTGCCGGTGTAAATGCCGTCGAAAAGCTTGGGCTCCTGGTCGAGATCGTAGCCGAGACCCTGAAAGTGTTCATACCAGTTGGGAAATTTAATTATGATTTTGACTTTGGGATTGACGGCGCGCGCGGGGCCGAGCACGAGTTCGCGGGAAACGTCGTCCATGAGGCGGAGGCGGAACTGCGTCCAACTGGCATCGCCTTTGGCGGCAATGTCCGAATCCGACTTGGTGCTGTTGAAGAAGAAGTCGTCGAGAATGATTTCGTCGAAGTTTCGCGCGGTCACTTCGGAAACGTGCTTCACATAGGCACGGTCCTTCGGGTCGGTGTAACAAAACGACTGGAACTGGTTCGATTCCTGCGCCGTAAAAGCGATCCCTCCGGCCACCGCCACGCCGTGCGCCGCGAAGAAGTGCTTCACGTTCTGCAGCAGGGCATCGTCGGCGAGATCGCCGCTGCGGTAGCTCTCGATATAAACCTTGTCCACCTTCAACTGGCTGCTGATCTCACCCCAGGATTGTTGAAGCCAGGCGGGATCTTTCATTTTGTCCACGACGGACACGGGGATATAGATGGCAACGCGAAAATGATCGTGCTCGGGAGGTGGAGCGGCGTTGAGGGTCAGGCAATTAGACACAAGGAAAAGCAAAACCAACAAACGAGTTCCTAGAGTCACGTTGAAATCTCCTGTGGCGTCGCGATGCGGACCGCCGTATCCGGCGTCGCCCCAGTATAGTCACGATTGGCTGCGAAAGAACGATTTTCCAGAGATTTGGATGGGCAAGCCTGCCGAGGGCGAAGCGGATGGTTCGCGATTAGGGTGACCACCTTAGAAAGAAAGCGGCGCTACTCGCGCGAGTCTTGGACTGGGAAGAGCGTTCTAAACTCGTCGTCGACCGCCGGGTCCTCTTCGGTGCAGGAAGGCGAAGCGTGGTCGGAGACGCGAACCATGGTGAAGCGGTAGGGTGGCTGCCAGCGAATCAGGAAGTAGATCGTACCTTTCTTTTTGTCCGAGGGGTCGAAGGCAACTTGCCAGAGATCGGCGCTATCTGTGCAATGGCTTGTAGCTGCAAACTCGCCATTGTCAACGCCGGAGAGCACAACGTCATGCTCGGGTTGGAGCGCGGTAAGTGAAGACGGCTGCGACCACTGCTTGCTCTGTTCCCAAGGGCCGGCGACCCACTCCTCGGAAAAGTCGCGGGGGCTTAACGCGACCGGCCCGATGCGTTCGACAGTGTTTCCATGCACTGCGTAGTGGCGGACGGCCGGGCGGTTGAAGACTTGGATGTCTTTGCTAAGGGCGGTGAATTCGATGAGCGCGTCCTCGCGTCCGACACTTCCCTGGATTGGTATGTCATGAATCCCTATGTAGGCAGTTTCTTTGCCGTCAAGAAGGAGCTTTGGAGTGTAATCGTCCGCGTAGGTTCGCCATAATCGATAGTAAACCGAGTGCAGGTTGGACGAACACCAGGGCTCAGAGCCCAGTGTGAGGATGAGTGGGGCTCCTTCCCTGAGGGATGGGGAGAGCAGCACAGCGTGAAGCGTCTGCACGGTGTATTCATCCTTGGTGTAATGGTTTTGTTCGCTCTGCCAGATCCATTTCCACTTCCCCTCGCGCCACCTGTAAACGTACGCGGATTCGTCATAACCACACTCGACCCCGACGGCGGTTTGCAGAACCAGGAAGGAGTCCCTTTGGCGAAGATCTATTTTGATGTCACCGAGAAAACCTAGCCGCGTACGGTCGTTGGTCGAACATTCCGGCTCCGTGGCGCACAAGAGGTGCGCTTGCTTGAGGGCGGCGTTGAGTTCTGCGACGACTTCTGTCTTCTCCATCTCGTCGGAATCCCCCGTGAGCTTCGCCAGGCGCGATTCGATCCAATCGCGGAGCTGATGTTTCACGGTAGTGAGTTCCGGCGAGGCGCCGCGGGTCTCCGCGTGTTGCGACGCCTCGGCGCTGACGCGTTGCAGCGCGGCGCGAATCTCGACGAGTTGCGGATCGGATGCCCGTGCGGGCAGAGTCAGAATCGGCAACAGGAGCAGGCAGAATAGAAACTTCACGCTTCGATGATAAAAGGAACGGGGATGGTCAGTAAAGTTCAGCGGGAGGCGAGAACGCAGATGGGAGTGGCTCGGTGTTAATGCACAAAGGCTACATGGGGATGGGATCGTTGGCGTGACGCGTGAGATACCAGCACGGGCGCAAGCTGGCGTGGGGAAACAGGGAGTGGGCGCAGGGAACATCCTCTTCAGGCTGGATCGCGTCAATCTGGTACTGCACCTTGTTGGCTTTTCCGGGAATGGCGAGCAGGCGGAGGCGGTGAACGCTGCCAGTGGCGCGGCCCACGGACGGAAAGTGGAGGCGGAGTTGGAACCAAAGGGAGTCGCAGAGATAGATGAGCACCAACAGCGCAATCGCGGTGAGTAGCGCGCTGCGAAAAATAGCGCGGAGAGAGGAAGAGGGATTAGCAGGTGCGGTCGGTGAAGGGGTCATGGATTCCGGTTGCGTCAACAAAGAATTGTCGCCCAATGCAACTATACCAGCACTGCGATGGTGATGCCTTCGTTGCTGCGGTTGAGGTCGCGGTCGCTGCGCAAATCGGGACAATGCTCGATGGCATAGCGCGCGTCATCTTCAAAGACACTCCACTTTTCGCCGAAGATTACGCGAGTAACCATGCCTTCCTTTTTGCGGCGCAACAACGAGGTGCGAAGCGCGCCGCGCAGCGTACCTCCCTTCCCCGTGGAACCGTAGCCGTGAATAATTTTCACCGCGCCGACGCCGCTCTGTTTGGCTTGTTTCAATTCGGCAAGGAGGATCTGGCGAGCTTCTTCCACCGTCGGCATGTTCGCTTCAATGTTGAGGACTTTCACGCGCGCCATGCGCAACTCCCTTCGCCGTGCAGCTCAGATTGTGCCTGAGTGCGCAGTGACAACTCAACCAAGGATGACCGAAGATGGATGGCGGCACCATAACAACACTGCGGCCGACGAGAAGGTTGTACAATCCTTGCAGTTTACGAACTCAGTGAATCCTCGCTCCAGTATCGCCTTATACGGAGACCCCTTCATGGACAGACGCATTTTTCTTTATACCCTCGGCGGTTCCGCCGCGGCGCTCGCTTCCGCGAACCTGCAAGCTCACTCGCCCCAGAACCTAGCTAATACCAACAAACGCTGGGCCAACTTGAAGTATGCGGTGTACTTCCTCAGCGGCGACATCGAATCGCTGTTGGTGGACCCCGCGGAACGCCGCAAGACGTTCGAATATTTCGCGCCCGTCCGCCCAAACCGCTACTACCTGGAAGGCCCGAGCGACAAAGACGTTGACGTCGCGCTGATGAAGAAGGTGGCGGAAGCGGTTCGCGCCGAAGGAATCATCGCGGCAGGCTCGATGGTTCCCGTCGTGCCCGTCGGTCCCACCTGCTACAACAACCCGGAGCACATGGCGATCCTGGAGAAACGCGCGCGCGCCATGGCCCAGGTCTTCGACGAATTGATCCTCGATGACTGGCTCTTCACCATTTGCACCTGCGAAAAGTGCGTGGCCGAGCGCGGGCAATCCACCTGGGCCGACTATCGCACGCGGTTGCTGCGGGAGAAGTCCAAACAGCACATCATTGATCCCGCCAAACAGGTGAACCCGAAAATCAAAGTTATAATCAAGTATCCCGATTGGTATGAAGGCCACCGCGAGAATGGCTACGACGTTGACGGCGAAACGCGCCAGTTCGACGGCATGGCCGTTGGCATCGAGACGCGCGTTACCACCACGCAAGATCAGCACATCCCGATCTACAGCGGCTACGTTTTCCAGAAATGGTGGCCCAGCGTCGAGCCGAACAAGTGGGTCGGCTCCTGGCTGGACAACTACGGAATGCAGGGCCATGCGAACGACTACGTCGCGCAGGTGTGGCAAGCGGTCCTGGCGCAAACGCCCGAAATCATCCTGTGGTGCGCGGGCACGTTGTATAAAACTAGCCCGTACGGCGAAGTCTATCCTCATTTTTGCGAGATGCTGCCGGAATTCGATCGCGTTGCGGGCATGCTGAATGGCCCGGCGCGCGGCGTACCCATCTACCTGCCCTACGGCTCGGAGGGCGAATACAACGTGTTCGGCTATCTGGGCATGGCTGGAATACCGCTCGCTCCCGTCGCGCAGTTTCCCACGGACAGCCACAACGCCATTTTCAGCAAGCACTCGCTACGCGACCCCGGACTCGCAGACAAACTTCTCGCGCGTCTGCGCAATGGGCACGACGTCTTCATGACCTGGGGACTCTTCCGCAAGCTGCAGGATACCGAGTTCAAGAACATGCTCAGCCTGGTGGACACGGGCGGCAGCGTTTCCTCGTCCATGTTCCGCCTGAGCGGCTGGAACTGGAACACCGAACACGTGAGCAGCGAACGCCAGTTTACGTTTCCGCGCATCGAAACCACCACGTGGCCCTACGTGCGCGATGTTGCCGTAATCCGCGAAGACTACGATTTCGGTGTGATGCTCAGAGCGAAATACCTCAATGCAAATCTCTACGTCCTAAACATGCCGGAAAACAGTTACGACCTGCTGCGGCTTCCGGCGGCGGTGCTCAACAAGATTCGCGGCGAATTCAACAACGAACTGGGCGTTCAGTTGATCGGCCCGGGCGGCGTGAGTCTATACCCATTCGGTCCCGGGCAATTCGTTCTGTACAACATGAACGAGGAGCCAGCGAAGGTGGCCCTCTCGTTCGACAAGGCGTTGCCAAGCACTGGCTGGCGAGAGCTGGTGCACGGCGAGAGCCTCACCGTCACCGAGATCAAGCCTACCAAAGAGATGGCAGAGTACGGCCATTCCGTCAGATCCGAAGTGTCGCTCACGCTGCAACCGTTCGAGATCGCCGTAGTGCAAGCGCCGTAGTAAATGCGTTCAGCCAGGAGCATTTCAATCATCGTTGGTGTCTGATGAGGCGCTTGATGTCTGGAACGATGTACTCGAAGCGTCCGCGGCCATGCCGCTGCGTTCTAACGCGCTAGCCGGAAACTGGCCCGCCAGGGCCAGGTAACTGTCCTCTACTCCGCCACGTCGAGTTTGCGCAGCAATTCCTGGAATCGCGGCTCCGATCGTAGCGGCGCAAAGACGGGCTCGCCTCCCAGAATGATGAGTATTCCCAATCTCTCTTCGTACACTTTTTCGAGCCAGCGAATGGACTGTTCCTTTTCTCCCAGCAAGCAATAGATCAAGGCAATGTAGAACCCGACACTGACCTCGATCTTCGGTTCCGCCAGCAACCCTTCGACGATGCTCCGCGCTTGATCGAACTCGCCCGCCGCGGCGCAGGCCCAACCCTCCAGCCCTTTGGCCACCTGTCTGCTCTTCATCTGCCGGCCAATCATGGCCCGCGACTCCGCGGCAAGATCGGGCCTTTTCCCTGTGGTGCAAGCATACAAACGGATGCGCAGAAGATAGTAATCGCCGGGATAAAGCTCCAAGGCGGATTGCAAAACACGGAGAGCCTGCTCGTCATCGCCGGAACAGTGCAACATCCACCCCAAGTGCGCTTGAAACAACGGTGTCAGTGGGTCGAGTTCAACCGTCTTGCGCATCTCCCGCAGAGCGTCCTCATAACGCCGCCGCACAATCCAATACACAGCCAAGCCGTGGTGCGCGATCGCCAGGTCCGGCCGCAGTTCGACCGCCTTCTGGTAATGCCTTAGCGATTCAATTCGATTGTTCAGGTATTGCAAAGCCACCCATCCCAGGGTCGCGTGCGGTTCCGCCAGCGAGGGATCGAGCTCATGCGCTTTCTTTGCGGCGGCCTGCGCGCGCGTGTAGGCTTCCACGCCCGGCATGTATCCATAAAATCCCATCATCGCCAGCGCGTAACCCAAACCCGCATAGCTTGGAGCATGGGATGCATCCAGGCTGATGGCCTGCTGGAACAGCTCCGTCGCCTTGCGCAATCCGTCTTCGCTCCACTTATAGCACTGGTGAATTGCCTGCAGATACAGCCGGTAGGCCTCTGGGTTTTGCGCCAGCCGTGGCTGCGAACGCTTTCGCTTGTCCACGGTCAATCTCTGCTGCAAGCGGTCAGCAATTTCCCGCGCGATGTCGTCCTGGACCTCAAGCAAGTCCGCCATCTTCCTGTTGTAGGAGTCCCCCCACAACTGGTCCTGGCGAACCACGTCCACTAGTTCTGCTTTGACGATGAGCGTTTCCTTGCGCTGCAAAACACGTCCGCTGACCACCGCGCGAACGTTCAGTTCGCTCGCAACGGTAAATGCGTCCACATCTTTTCCCCGGTAGCGGAAGGCCACGCCGCGCGGCACCACGCGAATCTTCGGAATTTTCGAGAGGCTGTTGATGATCGTTTCGGCGATTCCTTCGCTCAGGTAGTCGTTTGCTGCGTCGCCGCTCGCGTTCACGAATGGCAGGACCACCAGTGAATCAATCGTTTTCCCGACGGCAACTGCTTTGCCGCTCGCCCGGCTATCCGTCCTTGCTTCCGCCGTTTTTCCACTGCCACGCGAATCCAGGTCGCGTTTCACACGCATCAAGTCTGCGCGCATCTCTGCCGCGCTTTGATAGCGAAGATTGCGGTCTTTCTCCAGGCAGGTCTGGATGATCCGTTCCAGGCCCGCCGGAATATCCGGATTCAATCTGGCAGGCGGAGTTGGAGTGCGATTCAGGATCGCATCGAAAATCACGCCGGAGCTTTCGCCGCGGAATGGCATGGCCCCCGTGCTCATCTCGTACAACACCGCTCCGAATGAGAAAAGATCCGTGCGCGCATCCAATTCTTTCGCGCACACTTGCTCCGGCGACATAAATGCCACCGTGCCCAACGCTGTTCCTGGGCTGGTGAGATGCTCATCCCCGACTCCCAGTGTGCGGGCGCTGTCTGTTGTTGCCAGTGTGATCCTCGGGGAAGAGACCTTTGCGAGGCCGAAATCGAGAATCTTGGCATGCCCACGCTTGGTGATGAAGACATTTGCGGCCTTAATGTCGCGGTGCACAATTCCTTCGGAATGGGCGGCGTCCAGGGCGTCAGCGATCTCAATCGCCAGACCGAGCAGAACATCCGTTTCGAGGGGCCGCCCGCTGATGCGATGCTTCAGCGTCATGCCATCCAGAAATTCCATGGCGATGAAACGTTTCCCGTCTTGTTCACCGATATCGTAGACCGTGCAGATGTTGGGGTGATTCAGCGCGGAAGCAGCTTTGGCTTCGCGGTGGAAGCGCTCGATCGTGGCCGGATCGCGGGCAAGGTCTTCGGGAAGGAACTTGATGGCCACAAAACGATTTAGGCGGGTGTCTTCCGCTTTATAGACAAC
>Ga0074044_10000631_pt1 | contig 33367 bp, 33 predicted proteins | sample BogForMeECP23OM1_FD_94443 | JGI IMG/M metagenome (GOLD analysis project Ga0074044, IMG submission 94443) | Bog forest soil microbial communities from Calvert Island, British Columbia, Canada - Bog Forest MetaG ECP23OM1 | ecosystem: Environmental > Terrestrial > Soil > Wetlands ...
GACCTACGGGCGGGCGGTCGCCGTCGATCACATCTCGTTCAGCGTCGGGCGCGGGGAGATCTTCGGCCTGCTCGGGCCCAATGGCGCCGGCAAGACCACCACCATCCTGATGCTGCTCGGCCTCACCGATATTTCTGGCGGCGAGGTGCGCGTGCTCGGGTTCGATCCGGCGCGTGAGCCGCTTTCGGTCAAGCGCCGCGTCGGTTACCTGCCCGATACGGTCGGGTTCTATGATCAGCTCACCGCCGCCGACAATCTTCGTTACACCGCCCGGCTGATCGGCTTCAAAAAGGCCGAACGCGAAAAACGGATCGCCGACGCACTCGATCAGGTCGGACTGTGCGAGTTTGCCGAGAAGCGCGTCGGTACCTTCTCTCGCGGCATGCGTCAGCGCCTCGGACTGGCCGAGATTCTCATGAAAGGCGCACAAATTGCCATCCTCGACGAACCGACGTCCGGGCTCGACCCGCACGCCACGGCGGAGCTGCTCGCCATCATCCGCGGCTTCAAAGGCGAAGGCGTTTCGGTGCTGCTATCCTCGCATTTGCTGGAGCGGGTGCAGAGCGTGTGTGACCGCGTCGCGCTTTTCAGCGGCGGCCACATCGCGCTGATGGGGTCGGTAGCCGATCTCGGCCGCGAAGTTCTCGGCGGCGGTTACGTGGTGGACATCGAGGCCGAGGGCGCCGGGCTCGCCGAGCGGCTGGCGCTCATTCCGGGCGTCAGCGGCGTCGACAGGACCGGCATCGGCAAGCTGCGTCTGCACGCCGACCGTGACGTTCGTTCGGAAGCGGCCGCCGAGGTCGTCGCGATGCAGGGCCGCCTCAAATATCTCGGCGTGCAAGAGCCCAGTCTCGACGCGATTTACACCCGCTATTTCGAGACCAGGCCCAACGAGGAAATGGCCATGAAGGAAGGAACGCTGCATGCAGCGTGAAGGCTCGGCCTTTCAGGGCCTCGGCGTCGTCATGCTCAAGGAGCTGTCGGACCACCTCACCAGCGTGCGCATGCGCGTGCTCGAGTGGCTCATTGTGTTGGTCGCGCTCGCCGCGCTTTATGGCGCCATTCAACAGATCAAGGAAACGACCGCGGAGGATCCGTTCCTGTTCCTGCGCCTGTTCACGACCTCGCGCGAACCGCTGCCTTCGTTTGTCTCGTTCATCTCCTTTCTCGTGCCGTTGATGGCGATCGGTCTCGGCTTCGACGCCGTCAACGGCGAATATACAAGGCGCACGCTGTCGCGCATCCTCGCCCAACCGATCTATCGGGATGCGCTGTTGTTCGGAAAGTTTCTCGCCGGGCTGCTGACGCTCGCGATCAGCCTAATCACGCTGTGGCTGCTGGTGGTCGGGCTTGGGTTGCTGCTGATCGGTATACCGCCCGGCGCCGAGGAAATTGGCCGCAGCTTTCTCTTTCTCCTGGTGACGATCATCTATGCCGGCGTGTGGCTGGCGTTGGCGCTGCTGTTCTCGATCGTGTTCCGCTCGGCGGCGACCGCGGCGCTGGTCACCCTCGGGCTTTGGCTGTTCATCACGTTCATATGGCCGGTGCTCGCCGGCGCCGTCGCGCAAGTTATCGCGCCGCCGGATCCTCGCTACATCGCGCTGGGATTGCAGACACCGGCGACCGCAATGACCGAGCAAATTCTGGCAAGGCTGTCGCCGTCGACCCTGTTTGCCGAAACCGTGGTCGCGCTGCTCGATCCGACGACGCGCTCGTTGGGGCCGATCTATTTGAGCCAGATGCAAGGCGCCGTGCTCGGTGCGCCGCTGCCGCTTTCCGAGAGCATGTTGATCGCGTGGCCGCAGACGGTCGGCATGATCGCGACCGCCATGCTGCTGTTCGTCATCGGTTACGTGATCTTTCAGCGTCAGGAAGTGCGCGCGTAGAGCATGATCCCGAAAGGTGGATGCCGGTTTTCGAATCGGATCATGCTCAAATGAATAAAGGGAAGGGCGGCCCTGCGCCGCCCTCTCGGCACATTACTCTCGTCCGAGCTCGCCCGGCGGATCGGCCCCGCGTTCGATGTCAGGCGCGTTGCGCTCGCGCCCTTGCCCGCGCCATAGTGAAAACCGGCAGGGGAGAGGACCCGTGACGACAATAAAATCCAACGTCGATGTGGGTTCGCGTGAATTCCGTGCCAACCAGGCGGCGATGCTCGCGCTGATCGCGGAACTTCAAGAGCGGCGCGCCAAAACCGCCGAGGGCGGACCGCCGCGCGCCCGCGAACGTCACCTATCGCGAAAAAAACTCCTGCCGCGCGAGCGCGTGATGACGCTCATCGATGCAGGTGCGCCGTTTCTCGAATTGTCCCCGCTCGCCGCCAACGGCATGTATGGGGAGCCGATTCATGCAGCTGGAATCATTACCGGGATCGGCCGGGTCGCCGGACACGAATGTGTCATCGTCTGCAACGATTCCACCATCAAGGGCGGCACCTATTACCCGATGACGGTGAAAAAGCATTTGCGCGCCCAGGAGATCGCGCGCGAGAACCGGCTGCCCTGCCTCTACCTGGTCGATTCCGGCGGCGCCAACCTGCCGCAATGGACCGATGTTTTTCCCGATCGCGAGCATTTTGGCCGCATTTTCTACAATCAGGCGACGCTGTCGGCCGCGGGTATCCCGCAGATCGCGGTCGTCATGGGTTCGTGCACCGCGGGCGGCGCCTACGTGCCGGCGATGTCCGACGAGACCATCATTGTGCGTAATCAGGGCACCATCTTCCTCGGCGGCCCGCCGCTGGTGAAGGCGGCGACCGGCGAAGTCGTTTCGGCCGAAGATCTCGGCGGTGCCGATGTGCATGCGAAAAAGTCCGGCGTGGCCGATTATTACGCCGAGAACGACCGCCATGCGCTGGCGCTCTGCCGCCGCATCGTCGCCAATTTGAACACGAAGAAATCGATCGGCATCCCGCTCGCCAAGCCGGTCGAGCCGAAATACGACGCGAGCGAGCTCGACGGCATCGTGCCGGTCGACCTCAAGAAGCAATTCGACGTGCGCGAGGTCGTCGCGCGGCTCGTGGACGGCTCCGAGTTCGATGAATTCAAGGCGCTCTACGGCACCACGCTTGTCACCGGCTTCGCGCATATTCACGGCGTTCCGGTCGGCATTCTGGGCAACAACGGAATTCTGTTCTCGGAGAGCGCGCTCAAGGCCGCGCATTTCATCGAGCTTTGCTGCCAGCGGCGCGTGCCGCTCTTGTTCCTGCAGAACATCGTCGGCTTCATGGTGGGGCGCGACTATGAAGCCGGCGGCATCGCCAAGGACGGCGCCAAGATGGTGACCGCGGTCGCCTGCGCGCAGGTGCCGAAGATCACGCTGGTGATCGGCGGCTCCTACGGCGCCGGCAATTACGGCATGTGCGGCCGCGCCTATGGCCCGCGTTTTCTGTTCACTTGGCCGAACGCCCGCGTGGCGCTGATGGGATCCGAACAAGCGGCGAGCGTGCTGGCCACCGTGCGGCGCGGCAACATCGAAGCCGCCGGTAAGACGTGGCCCGTGGCGGACGAAGAAAAATTCAAGAAGCCGATCCGCGCCCAATTCGAGGTGGAAGGCAATCCCTATTACGCTACCGCGCGGCTGTGGGACGACGGCATTATCACGCCCGCCGAAACCCGCCGCGTGCTGGCTTTGTGTTTTTCCGTGGCGCTCAATGCGCCAATCCCGGAGACGAGGTTTGGGGTGTTTAGGATGTAGGCAGAGGCTGGCCCTGATGGAGGTGGTTTTACCGGCCGCCGCCCATCAACGATCGCGGCAGGCCAAACAAAACGGCTAGCCCAGCGGGCAGCAATCCCTGTTCGAGCCCACGCCGCTACTGACACTGCTTAACCCACTGCCAAGTGGGCTGCTTATGATTGTAAGCCTTCACCTGGACTGGGACCCACTTGCACATGACCGGCCAGTTCCAAGTCCCCTCCTGGGGCCAGTTGCCTGCGCCGCTATGCCCTCCACCAGCCGCCGCGTAAGTCGGCGCGCTCACGGTTACGGCTAACAGGGCGGCCGCGGCCAAACCCGTGATCACAGTCTTGAGCAACATCATTTTTCTCCTCACAAGCCTTTTGTGATCCTTCGGTCCGGCGACATTGCATCGAGCTTTTCAAGTCACCTCGATCGTCTCCGAGTTCTTGACCCTGACGCGTTTTTCCCGCTCATGCGCGAATTCGCGATTCTAAAGAAATGTATGTACGGAAAGCCTGACATCAAGCGACAGGGAAGCCAAGCTATGCCCAAGACCATTGAGCACGTCCATTGGCCAGACGCCCCGGACTTGTGGATGCCCTATGCGCCGGCGATCAAGGTAACGGGCGGCACCACGATCTATCTCGCCGGGGTCACCGCGGCTCCGGTGTATCATCATCACCCGCATCGGCCGAACGATTTTGACTCCATGCCGCGCGACATGGCGGGACAGGCGCGCGCGGCGCTGGAGAACCTCAAGCGCGGGCTGGAAGCGGCGGACGCGACCTTCGCCGACGTCGTCACCGCCGCTCGTTTCGTCACCGACCTTTCCGACCAGGACGCGCTCAACCGCGTCTGGGGCGAGTATTTTCGCGATGCCAAGCCGGCGACGACGACGGTGCAAGTGGTGCGGCTCGCTACCGATCCGCGCTGTCTCGTTGAGATCAACGCGGTCGCCGTCGTCGATTGAAGGGCTGACGCTTGACGCAGGCACGCCGTGGGGCGCTCATGGGTTCACTTTTGCCAAGCACTGAGCCGGCAGCGGAGGCCGCATGACCGAAGTTTCCTATCGAACCGCGCTCATTGTCGGGTCCGGGGCCGGGCTTTCCGCCTCGCTGGCGCGGACCTTTACCAAGGCCGGCATGACCGTCGCGCTGGCTGCGCGCCGGGCCGCCGAGCTTACGGAACTGGCCAAGGAAATCGGCGGCAAGGCCTTTACCTGCGATGCGACAAAACGCGCGGACGTTGCGAAGCTGTTCGCCGACGTCGAAGCCACGTTCGGCGCGCCCGACGTCGTCGTCTATAACGCGAGCTATCGGACGCGCGGACCGTTTGTCGAGCTCGATCCCGCCGAGGTGGAGAAGGCGCTTGCGGTTACCGCCTTTGGCGGCTTCCTGGTGGCCCAGGAAGCGGCCAAACGCATGCTGCCGCGTGCCCACGGGGCGATGCTGTTCACCGGCGCGTCGGCGAGCGTCAAGGGCTATGCGCAGTCGGCGCCGTTCGCCATGGGCAAGTTCGCACTACGCGGGCTTGCGCAAAGTCTGGCACGCGAGCTTGCTCCGCAGGGCATTCACGTCGGCCATGTCGTGGTCGATGGCGGCATCCGCAGTGCCCAACGGCCCGATCCACCGGGGAAACCCGACAGCCTGCTCGATCCGGATGCCATCGCGCAGAGCTATTTGCATTTCTTGCAGCAGCAACGCAGCGCCTGGGCCTGGGAAATCGAGCTGCGGCCCTGGGTGGAGAGATTTTGAGTCCGCGGCTCGGCTATAATCGCATCATGCCGGGAATGATCGCGAAGACCGTTCTGCTCACGGTTGCTCTCATGATTGCCACGGGTGCCTACGCGCAGACGACGCACCACAAACGCGAGCGTCGCGCGGTCGAGCCTCCGATCCCCGCCGTGCCGATCGATAAGCGCGACAGCGTCGCGGCAGTTCCCGGTGCCTTCAATGGCCGGCCCTACTGGCTGGCGCTCGCCCAATGCGGCGGTATCTATTTCAAGCTGAACATCTTCTACACCGACGCCGCGGTGCATGCCCGCGTCGTCAAACCCGACCCCAGGGCCAACGCCGAGTACACCAAGAAACTCAACGAGGCGATCAGAACTGCCACTACCTATTTCGACGGAGCCGAGCATTTCCTGATGAACGACCGCGAACTCGAACGCGCCGACGCAGTCCTCACTTATGACGGGCAATCGCGCGCGGCGGGCGAGCGGCTCAAAACCGTCGAGGCGGCGCTCGCGGCGGCGAAAGCCTGCCCCGCGCTTTATCAGGCTTGCCAGCAAGCCTATTCCAAGCAGTGCTACGAACCGCTCCCGCCCGCGAATTGAGTGGTTATCGAGCGTCGCCGACCCTTTGGGGCGTTGCCAGGAATGCGGTCAGCTACGCGCCGCGGAAGGAGGAGTCATGAAGCCGATTTTTGCCGTCTTGATTGCGGCGGCGCTGCTCACGACGCTGAAGGCGAGCGCGCAGGAGGCATCGACACCGCACGCCGCAGCACCGGACGCAGCAAACGAGCCGTATGAGCCCGCACTGGGCGAGATCATGGCGCTACAGCAGATGCGCCACATTAAACTTTGGTTCGCCGGCCGCGCCGGCAATTGGCCGCTCGCCGATTACGAGATCGACGAATTGAAAGAAGGCTTTGACGATGTGAACCAGCGGCTCGGCGGCGACACGGTGGAGAAAGCCGTTGGGGCCCAGATTGCCGCTCTCGAGAAGGCGATCGAGGCCAAAGATCGGGCGGCATTCGCGAGCGCCTTCGACAAGCTCACCGCGGGCTGCAACAGCTGCCACCACATGCTGGAGCGCGCCTTCATTGTCATCCAGCGCCCGACGTCGCTGCCCTACAGCAATCAGTCGTTCGCAGCGCCGAAATAACACTTCGCCCGCGTCAACGCGCCGCGCGTGATGACACAAGCGTGGCACACTTGGAGCCAATATCTAGGCCCCGGGACGGTCTTTAACTTGCAGAAGGAGGTCCGACGATGGCCTATCGCGTCTATTCCGGCCCGCGCGGCTCGCAGTCCATCTCCCCGCTGGAGAAGGATCGTCACCTTTACAAGGAGTTCAGCCTCCTCGACGAGGCCATGGGTTGGGCGCGGCATATCAACGGCAGCAGCCGCGTCGCCCTACTGGTCGAAGGCGATGACGGTACGCGGTTGACCAAACAGCAGATCGTGACAGCCCTCAAGAACCCCGAGACGATCGAGCCGGACAACCACGCGGCGTAAGAACCGATTGGGCTACGCGCGGCGCTCTTAGCGATCAACGCTCGGCAGCGCCGCGAGATCGGGAATTTCACGCAGCGGCGCAAGGTCCGCATACTCGTCCGGCATACACGCCCGGTTGACCCAGAATGCGTTGAAGCCGAACGACACGGCGCCCATCACATCCCAGCGGTTCGATGACACGAATGCGGCGTCGGACGGTCCTACGGCCAAGGCGTCGGCGACGAGCGCATAGACTTCCGGCCGCGGCTTGTAGCAGCGCACGGCGTCCACCGAAAGCGCGGCATCAAAAAGCCCGGCGAACCCGGCCGCTTCGACGGCTGCCGCAAGCATGCGCGGCGAGCCGTTGGAGAGGATGGCCAAGCGTGCGCCGCGCGCCCTGAGGTCGATAAGAACGGCGCGGGCATCGGCAAACGCGCTGAGTTTGAGATAGGCGTCGAGCAGCAGCGGCCGTAGCGCGCGGTCGACCGAGGGGACGCGCGCGAACGCGTAGTCCAGCGCGCGCTCGGTCAGCGTCCAGAAATCGACATAGCGGCCGGCAAGCGTCAGCGTCCAGGTGTATTCGAGCTGCTTTGTTCGCCAAATCTCCGAAAATCGTTCCGCCTCGGGACCGGCCGCGGCGCGATGGCGCGCAATCGCGGCATGGACGTCGAAGAGCGTGCCGTAGGCGTCGAAAACATAGGCGCTAAACATGGCCCGATCTCCTGGCTGCAACGATGGTGACAAAGATCGCGCCGTCGAGACAATAGGCCGACGGAAGGATGTACTGGGACTTCGCGCATGCAACGGCCCGACGGCGTCTAATCAGCATCGGGGCCGCGCACGGTCAGCAGCGTCGGTATCGAACGGCCGCGAATATCGTAGACCCGTGCATAAACCACACCCTCGCGCGTGATGTCGAAGAGAATCGGGGCATCGAGCTTGACGCAGTAGAACTCGCCGAGCGTCATGGCGAAGTCGGCGCCTTGCGGCTTCCAGATCGCCGAAAATTGTCCACCTAATACAACTTGGACCGCCGGATGCGGTCCGCAGATTGCGACTTTCCAGGTTTTGTCGCGTGGCCTCTCGCCGCGCTCCTCGATCAGCCTGCGCAATTCCAACGAGGCCTGCCGCATCGACAGGCCCCAATAATCGACCATGTAGCGCGGCCGCGCCCCCGCCACACCGCCGGCAATATGGTTGAAGTGCGTGTACTCGTACGGGTGCAGCTGCACCATGTCGATGACCGGCGAGGCAAGGCCCGCGATCACAACAACGGCGCCCGCTGCCACGGCGGCCCGGCCGTGTAGCCACAGCCGCCGCGCGATCCCTGCCGCGGCGATGCCGCCGAGTATGGCAAATGACGGCGTCAGGAACACAAAATGCCGGATGCCGTTATACATGGCCGGCCGCGCGGCAACTGCCACCAGAACCGGAAACACCGCGGCGAGCACGACGGCCAACAGGGCGGCACGGCGCCCGACGATCGCGCCCGGACGTCCCGGTTCGCCGCGCACCATTGCCACGATCGCGCCGACCGTTCCGCAGAGCCCCAGCACCAGCATCAGTTCGGGCAGCGTGAGCGCGGCGAGTGTCGGCACATAACTGCGCGGCATGTCGGGAACCAGGATCAATTGGCCGTCGAACAGCTCGCGCCAAGGTTTTTCGAAAAAGTTGGAAAAGTATTCGACGGCGCGAAAGGGGTTGAGCGGCGATACGACGGACCACGGCCAAACCAGGCCCATGATCAGATAGGCGAGGATAGCGCCCGGAATGAACGGTACGAGAAATGACCCGCATTCGCCGAGAGCGGGTTTCAGCCCGCTCGCGCGCGATCTGAGAGCCAGAATGAGCAGGAGCGGCACCAGCGCGTTGATCAGCGCAAAGCCGCCCATGACCCGCGATCCGATCGCGAGGCCGATTCCGATCGCGCAGAGCGCGATGGTCGGCGGCGTCGCGTGTGGATATTCCTCGAACGCACGCACGATGCCGAGCAACGCGATCGCCATGGTCACCGCGAAGGGTGCGTCCTTCGCGTTCATGAACATGTGACCGTAATAGAGCGGGCAAGCGGCGAGGAGGAGGAGCGCAATCAATCCGGCGAGCGGACCGCCGAGACGGCGACCCAACCGCCAGGTGACGAAAAGGCCGACGATGCCGACCGCTGCACCGACCATCCGGCGCGTCTCGAACAGGCCGAACGGCACAATCTTTGCCGCAAGCGTGGCGAGAAGATCGAACCCGCCGCCATACATGTAGAGATTGACGAACGACAGCGCGCGCTGATCGGCAAAGCCTGACTTATAGAGCGAGACCAGCAGGCTGCCGTATTGCGAGTGGGTGTAGTCGTCCCAGCCGAGACCATAGTCGCGGAAGGTGAAGGCGGCGATCACGGCAACGAGAACCAACGTGCCGATCGCAAGCGCGTCGAGCTGGCGCGCGGCGCCAAGGGCGTCCGCAGGCAAGGAGGCGGATTTCACCGGGGGTTCAGGAACGCTCGCTTTGATCTTGGACGCGCGTGTCGCCACGGCTGGATCACGACCCTTCAAGGCCCGATTAATGACGCCGGTTCACGGCGCCGATCGCAGAAAGCGGGGCCAAACGGCCGCGCTCGTTTCAAGCTCACCGCCGTGCCGGCGGCTATTTCAACGCCGCCTCATACATCTCGGCCACGTGATCCCAGTTAACGAGATGATCGAGGAACGCTTTGAGGTAGTCTGGCCGTCGGTTGCGATAGTCGATGTAATAGGAATGTTCCCACACGTCGCAGCCGAGAATGGGCTTGGCGCCGTGCACGAGCGGGTTCTCGCCGTTTGGCGTCTTCATCACCGCGATCTTGCCGTCCTTTACCGCGAGCCAACACCAACCCGAGCCGAACTGGGTGACGCCGGCCTGGACGAAATCCTCTTTCATCTTGGCGATTGGGCCAATGTCGCCGGTGATCTGCTTTTCAAGCTTGCCGGGCAGTTTGTCGCCGCCGCCGCCTTTTTTCATCCATTTCCAGAAGTGGATGTGGTTGTAGTGTTGCCCGGCATTGTTGAAGAGGGCTTGGTTCTTGCCGAACGTGCCCTTCACCACTTCCTCGACCGGCTTATTCTCCCACTCCGTCCCTTTGGCCAAGTTGTTGCCGGTCGTCACATAAGCCTGGTGGTGCTTGTCGTGGTGGAATTCGAGCGTCTCGCGTGACATGTGCGGAGTGAGGGCGTCGTAAGGATAAGGTAGGTCAGGTAGGGCGAAAGCCATGGGTTTACTCCTTGAGGTGAAACCGGACAGGGGCGGGGCGCGTCCGTAAAACTGCCAAAGGAAGGCAAGGTTTCCCCTTTAAATAGGCCGAACCGGCGGCTTTGGGCAATGTCCGCCGCGGTCAAGTTGCCGGACCATCCCAAGTAGACGCCGACCTCGCCGCGATTTCTCATGTCGTGCAATGAATTACCGATCCCTTTCTTTGCTCAGAACCGCACCTGATCTTAGCCAACAATAACTTGGCCCGAGCCGGCGGGCGGGTGCGGATATACGACGTGGAGATTAAGTTCTTGCACCGTGGCGGGATGGCGGTCAAAATAGCGTCTTTTGTTGTCGCCGGCACCTAAATAGGGACAGGGGACGGGCGTCATGTCAGTGTTTTTGTTGCTTTTGGGTGTTGTGACTAGCGCTGCGGGCTTGGCCCTTGTCGCGTCCGGCGCGACCATCCGCGACGGTGCTTTGGACACGGATATCATTACGCCCGGCACCATCGCGGCCGTCGGCGGGCTTCTCCTGATCGGGATTGGACTTGCCGTTCGCGAGTTGCAGCGCATCGAGCAGGCGCTTGCGGCGCGGCCGGCGCTGCGTCCCACACGCCCCGGTGACGCTCCCGCCGCGGCGGCCGAATCGCCGGACGCACCGGTGCGCATCCCCTTTCCGCCCAAGCCGAAGATCAACACCAATTCGCAACCGGAGCCGCCTGTCGCCGTCGCCGATACCCCCCCGCCGTCGCCTGCCGCCCCTGCCGCGCCGGCGCCAACGGAGGATGGGGCATTTGAACGCTTGCGAGCAAAATTCCCGACTTTGGCCCGACTTGAAAATAGTGCGGTCGTTGCCAGGGCCGAGGTCTCGACGGCAACTCGGCCGCCGACTCCAATGGAAGAAAACATTGGCGAGGTGAAAAGCACGGCGGCCGGCGCTGCAGGACGAGGGAACGGGGCCGCGCCTGCTCGCGCGGCGCCGCGGCTCGAGGCGATAGCGCGTCCAGCGGACTCGCCCGACAGAGCGAAAGTTTCGGTGTTCAACGCTTTTTGGCCCGCGGGTCCACGACGGCACGCGCAGACGGCGCCGGCCCAAGTTGCCGCGCCCGTGGCTCCGCCCCCGAGCGAGCCGGCGACCGTCCATGGAGCGGCCCACGATTCCAACCCGGCGGCCGTCGATCCTGCGGCTGCGGCTCCGGCTCCGGTCTCTGCCCTTAAGTCCGGCGTGGTCGAGGGAATGGCCTATACCCTCTACTCGGACGGATCGATTGAGGCGCAGCTCCCGCAGGGCAAGTTACGCTTCGGCTCGATCAATGCACTGCGCAATCACCTCGAGCGCGGTGCCTAGCTTGCCGTCGGCGACCTGGATCGCCCAAGCATCAGCAAGCCTTTCATCGAATGCGGCTTTGCTCGGCTGGTTGCCGCGGCTGGCCAATTTATCTGGTGATTCTGTATACAGCTCGAATACAGCTTGGATATTCGCTGCTGACGCCCCAGCAGAACTCCGTTTTTTCTTTAAAATCTGAAAAGTTCTAGTATAGACTCGTATAGATGTCAGTCCTCGCCACGCCGCGAGGTGCGATCGGTCGACGCCGATTTTTGCTCAATCTGAACTGGGTCAACGCCTTGCGCTAAGGTGCGAGGGACAGACTGCAACTCTCGAGAGATCAGACCTAAATGGCTGAGAATTCAGGCGAGAGCAGTTACATTCAGCTGACGGCGAACATCGTTTCCGCCTACGTCAGCAATAACACCGTTGCAAGTGCGGAAATACCGAACCTGATTGGTCAAGTATACGCCGCGCTGATGCGGATTTCGAGCAGCCAAGTGGCCGCGCCGGCAGAGCCCCTCAAGCCGGCCGTTGCGGTCAAGCGTTCCGTCACGCCCGAACACATTGTGTGCCTCGAAGACGGCAAGAAGTTCAAGTCGCTCAAGCGTCACCTGCGGACCCAGTACGGCATAACGCCGGAGCAATACCGCGAGAAATGGCGATTGGCTCCCGATTACCCCATGGTCGCGCCCAATTACGCAGCGGCTCGATCGCAGCTCGCCAAGCAGATGGGGCTCGGCCAGCAACGCCGCCGCCGCAGGGAGCGCGGCTGACCTATTTCATTGGCTGTTTCTCCGCGCATCTCCGAGAGAGCGGGATCCAGCCACAACGCCGACGAAGTTGCGGCGGTCAACGCTGCAGGACGCCGATTACCCGGTTCGCAAAGCTGAGACGCTCCGTCATCACCCTGACCACGTAAGCCAATAGGGCCTGGCTCAGCGCCGGGTGTTCACGTTTGATGCTTTCGAAGCCGTCCGCATCGAGCTCGTAAAGTACGCTCGCGACCTCGGCTTGGATTGTCGCACTGCGCGGAGTTCGGGCGATCAGTCCCATTTCGCCGACTATCGTATGCCGGCCAAGGCTGCGCACGCGCATCGTCCGCCCTTCATGCAGATCGACAATGATGCCGATGCGGCCCTCAAGGATGAAATGCATCGAGCCGGCCGCTTCGCCTTGCCGGGCGACGATGTCGCCGGCGTGAACTTCGAGACGCCGGCAATATTCGGCCAAGCAATCGGCAAGCTGCGGATCGCCAAGAGCTTCGGATAACCAAGCGCGCAATGATTGCGACTCACTGCCTTCGGCCCTATGTGCCTCGATGATCTTGTGCTCGCAGGATTCAAGCGCTCGGTCGAGATCGGGCGCGAGGTCGATATCATTCGAAACGAATCCTGCGGTGCGAAACGCTCGTTCCAGTTCCGGCGTGAGATTGACGAGAACAATTCTTGCGCCGACCTCGGTTGCCACCTGCTTGATTTGTGTGAAGCTTTGCGTTGCCGACGAATCGATGCCGGTCACGCGGCGGAAATCGAAAATCAGAAAACGACAATCCGATTGCTGCACGAGCAATGCCTTGACGTGCTGATAAAGGCGATTGGCCGAGCCGAAGAACAAATAGCTCTGCAGTGCCATGCCCTGGATCTCCCGGCCGTGGTCGGCCAGGAGAGACTGCTCATGCAGCCCACGATCGAGCGACGAGCGGTATTCCGATCCATCAAAACTAAATTTAATCACACTCACGCGGCTCGCACTCAACGCAAAGGTGGCGCAACCGATCACGATGCCGATCAGCACGCCGGCGACAAAGCCCCAATTGATGATGAGCAGAGCGATTGCGATCAGCGACAAGTATTCGATACGCAGCAGTTGCCGCGACGATTGGATCACCCACTGATAGACGAGGCCGGAGCCGAGAAAGAACAAAAGTCCGCCGAGGACGTATTTTGGCACATAGCCGAGGAAGGCCGGATCGACTATCAAAACGACCGCCGATATCGCAGCGACGGTCAGTCCGGATATTCGACTGGTTGACCCAGCAAGGCGGACAAGTATGGAGCGGCTCAGTGACGTGCAGCTCACGTATCCGCCGAGAGCTGCGGTCAATAGATTGGCCACTCCGAGTACTTTGAGGTCGCGCTCGATATTGGCCTCGGTTTGGGTCGCAATCTCGATCCCTGTCGTGTTGAGCACTAAGGTGATGATGGTGACGAACATGACAGCGAGCAGATCACCGGTGAGCGACGGCAGAGCCGTCCAGGAGAAGCTGTGAAGCGCCCCGAGTCGCCAGGGCAACGCGAGTCCCGCCACTGGTTGCGGCCGAAACATCCAGCCGCCGGCTTGCGCGTCGACAGCTGTTGAGCCGATCGATAGCAGGACAAGATGCGCCGCTGCGAATGCCGCCAATAGAACACCGGGCAGAATGAAGGGGCTTTTGGAACGCCGCAGCATCAGATGCAGCGTGATCGCGACAGCCACGCTGGCGGCGAGCTTGGTAACGATCGCGGCGTCGACGAAGGCGCCGATGTTGGCGAGCGTCGGTCGTTGATTTGCGACCACCTGTATTGCGCCAGTGATCATCAACCACCCGGTGGCGCCGAGGAAGCCACCGATCACCGGATAGGGCACAAAGCGGATGGCACGTCCCGCGTGAGTGAACCCGAGCACACACAGCAGCAGCCCCGTGATCGCCGTTGCCAACGACATGGCGATGAGCGTCGGTTCAAGAAGATCGTTGCTGCCATCGGCAACCGCCCGCTGGACGACGGTCGCGACCAGGGCGGCCAATACAACGGAAATGTTACTGTCCGGCCCGGCGATGGCGAAAGGCAGCGAACTACGCAATGCCACGATTGATCCGCCAACCGCTGCTGACAGGAATGTCACCGCGACACCGTAGGAGAGCGCATGCTCAAGCGGGCCGGTGAAAATCAGCGCCGCATAAGATAGACAATAGGCGATCGAAAGGATGCTGCAGATCGTTCCGGCAAATACGTCCGTCAGCGCCGCGCGAAACTTTTGGTTGCTGAACGGGCTGTCTACCCCGATACGGCTGACGGCCATCGTTTGATCTTCCCCGGGGCTTCAACGCATTGGCCCTGGGGAGATTTACAACACCACGGCAGATGTGGCTAGAATTCCCGCAGCTCGGAGCTGGCGCGCCGCCGCCGGCAGCTCCGTGTGCATCGCCACGCGGCGATCATACGACAGTCACACGGCGGCGGCCGTAAGCGAAGTGCGCGCGTCCGCACGGATACGCTGCACCATTGAGCGGAAGCCGTTCGAGCGCTGCGGCGTGAGATGCTCGCGCAAGCCCATTCTTTGGAACAACGCCAGCGCGTCGATCGCAAGAATGTCTTTCGCGTTCTTGCCTGAAAAGATTGCGAACAGGATCGCGATCAACCCGCGCACGATGTGAGCGTCACTGTCGCCCGCGAATGTGAGCACTGGCCCGCCTGCGCCATTCGGACGCACGCTAGTCTCGAGCCAAACCTGGCTCGCGCATCCCTGCACCTTATTGGTGTCGCTATGCGCCGCTTCCGCAAGCGTAGGCAATTCCCGCCCCAGCTCGATCAGATAGCGATAGCGATCGTCCCAATGGTCGAGGGCCGAGAAATTGTCGATGATTTCTTCAATGTCAGCCATCGCGGCGGCGGTCCTTCGTCACCCTTTATATAGAGCGCCGAGCCGCCGAGGTCGATGTTGTCGCCGGCGCCGATGCCGTACGGCCGGGCACGGTCAACCCGGAACGGCGCTTCGCCCGCCCCCGAATGAGGCGCGGCGATGCTGGATTATGTGGAGTGCTTGCTGTCCTTGCGCGGCACCGGCCCACGCCAGGCGGGCGCCAGATCGGACGGGGTCAAGGTACTTTGCGAGGTCCGCTCCAGTGACGATTTCTCCGGCGTCGCCTTGGCACTGCCGACGCCACGCGGCGTGCCGCTCGTGAGCGAGCCGGTCTCGCGCGGCGCCAGCGCCTCACTCAAGAAATCGTAAAGCATCTTGGCGCCCGCCTGCGCCTTGTAGCCGATCGCTGTTGCCATCTGCGAGCCGACTGTGCAGGCGTCGGGCTGGCGCGTGCAGAACCCGCGAAGATCTCCGACTGTGGCGGAGGCGGCCGAGATGGCCTCGGAAGCGCCGATCTCGGTGCGCGACGAGTTTGGTTGTGCGGAGCCGCTGGGCAACAGGACCAGCACCAGGCCGAGCCAGAACGCCATTCGCAACAGGAAGAACATGAGAGCCGCATCCCCGGCGGCCGGAATTGCCGCACGAGCGCCCAACCTAGCAGGCAGCCTTGAAAGCCGCGTTCGCGGTGCAAGAACGTTTTTGCCCATAGTCGAGCAGAATACGCCGCAAATTTTCGGACAGTTTGAAAAAATAGAATTTACCTAAAATTTGCGCGAACGCGTACCAGGGCGGCCCTTTGCGGTGTTCTCGCCATTAGTAAATGTTTTGGTCCGACGATTTTTTGCAGATGCCGTAACAACAGGTGATGCGGTCCGGGTCCGTCGGCAACGGCCCGTTCACCATGATGGGTGATTCAGCCGCGGTTGCCCGGGCGCAAAGGGTGGCGGCGACGCCGCTGCGCGGTCGGCGCGCGCCGCCTTAGCGTTCGCTTAAGTGGCGTCTGACACGATCCAACATAGAAAAAGGGGAGCGCGTCTGCAAAATCGGGCGTGCGAAACGGAACCGTGGGCCTCTTCTCGGCAGTTCAAGATTATATTGAAAGTCTGGTCCATCCGTCGGCCCGGCAGAATGTGCTGACCGCGGCGCGGCATCGCGCCTTCATCGCGCCGCGACTAGTCGGCAGCATCGTCGCCTTGGCGTCGTTTCCTGTCTATCTGATCGCGCGCGGCGCACCGAGCACAATCGAGCTGATCGTGTTTGCTTGGCTCGTCGTCCAGATCCTCACAGCGTGCTTTCTCTCCCACACCGGCCGCTACGAGAGCGCCCATGTGCTGTCGTCGCTCGCTTTGACCGGACTGGTGACAATGGTGGCCGTATCCACCGCCGGTATCGCCTCCTTCGCCGCCATTTGGCTTGTGGTCGTACCGCTCGAGGCGGCGCGTTCGGCGTCGCGCCGTGTCGTCGCGATCGCATCGACCTTCGCGCTTGCTGCCGCGGGCTTGCTGGTGCTTTTCGGTGGGTTCAACCTGCTGCCGACGCCCACACCGAGCGGGAATGCAGCACTCGCGGCGTTGGGCATCGTGTCGGCCGCGCTCTGCGCGGCAGGGCTCGCGCTCGGCGTCGAAGTGGTCGCGTGCGCCCCTGTGTCGTTGTCGTACGCCGAGGATGACCGATACCGGCTGCTGGCTCGCAACATGACCGACGTGATCATACGCTATGGCCGCGATGGCGCCGTGCTGTTCGTGTCGCCGGCGGTCGAATCATTGTTCGGGTGCCGCATCGTCGACCTGCACGGGCAAGGTTTGTTCGGTCGCGTCCATGTTGCCGACCGCCCGGCCTATTTGGCCGCGCTAGGTGATGCAGCGGCCCTGGGAGAGAGCCGCTCCGTCGAATTCCGCGTACGGCGTGAAAGCTCCGACGCCAACGGCCGGCCTGCGGGACAATTCGTGTGGGTTGAGATGCGCTGTCGGCCGCTCGAAACGGCAGCGGTCGAGGTCGACGGTCATAACCGCCGTGAAGTCGTTGCCGTGCTTCGTGATGTGACGGAACGCAAGCGGCAGGAGCAGGCGCTTGAGGACGCGCGCGCCGAAGCCGAGTGCGCTAACGCCGCCAAGAGCCGTTTCCTCGCGACCATGAGCCACGAACTGCGGACGCCGCTTAACGCCATTATCGGCTTCTCGGAAATGTTGATGAAAGAGACGGTGCTGATGCTCGATGCCGGACGCCGCCACGAATATGCCGGCCTCATCAACGATTCCGGGCACCATCTGCTCGCCGTCATCAATGGGATTCTCGATATGTCAAAAATCGAGACTAATAATTTTGAGATCACCCCAGAGCTCTTTGCGCCGGTGCCGGTCATTGCCCGTTGCTGCGATCTTCTGGCGCTGCGGGCGCACGAAGCGGGCGTTCGGCTCGAAAAAACGCCGACCGGCGACCTCCCTGAAATGGTCGCGGACAAACGCGCGCTCAATCAAATCCTACTCAACCTACTGTCGAACGCGATCCGCTTCACCGACCGCGGCGGCAAGGTCGCGATCGGCGCTCATGCCGAGGCGGCAAGCATCATCTTCGTGGTCGAGGACACCGGCGTGGGTATTCGTGACGAAGATCTTGCGCGCGTCGGCGAGCCGTATTTTCAGGCGCGCGCCTCCTACGACCGCCGCCACGGCGGCACCGGTCTCGGACTTTCTATCGTCAAGGGGCTGGTGCAATTGCACGCTGGTGAGATCAGCATCCGCAGCCGGATCGGTGAGGGCACGCGCGTGTGCGTGCGCCTGCCGCTCGATTGCGAACGCGCGGCGCCGGCAAAAATGCATGCCGCCCCGCTTCCGGCCGGCGTGACGCGCTATTGGCCGGCCCATTTGCCGAATGACGTGGCGGCTCACCAGACGAGCTCTGCTAAGGTGGGCGAAGAGGTTGCGTCGCCCATCCACATTCGGGTGAAGAAAAGTGCGTGACCGCCGCAACAATAGTCGCCACGCAGCGGCGAGCGCTGCCGGCGCACTCGCAACGATCGGGTTGCGAATATGGCGGAAGGCCGCGCATCGTCCCGTCGATTCGCTGTCGATCCTCGGCGCCAGCGCGGCGAGCCTTGTCATCATCGTCAACGCGGTCTTTCTGCAAACCGGTCCGCACCTGGCGCCATTTTTCGCTGTTCCAACTTCGCCGCCGCCGGCGGCCGAAAGTCGTTCCATTGTTGTGGGCGCGGCAACGCCCAAGCCTGCGGAAGCGGTCCCCGCGCGTTCACCAGCCGGCCCGCGAACACCGCAAACCATTTCTGCGCGACGCAACGATCCGATCGCCGACCTGATCGGGTCGCCATCACGTGTCATAGTGGTGCAGCGCATCCTGTCCGAGTTTGGCTACGGCCAGATCAATGCCTCCGGCATTCTCGACGAACCAACAACTGCCGCGATCGAGAAATTCGAGCGTGAGCACAAAATGCCGGTAACCGGACGGCTCTCCGATCGTCTGTTCAGCGGACTTGCCGCCGTGGCCGGCCGTCCGCTGGAGTAGCTAAGGCCGCGGAAAATGCCGTCAATCCCGGACGGCCCGAAGGGCTGAGCCCGGAATCCATATCCATCGCCTCTCGACTAACGGCTCGAACCTCCCCAAACACTACGTTCCGTGGCTATGGATTCCGGGCCCGCAGCTGCGCGGCGCCGTGCAATGACATGAGTGGAACCATGCGCCTAAAAACCGCGCTTTGGGTCGCCGCCTATCTGCGGCGCTGTCAAGTCGAGGGCATTTTCGGCGTCGTGCGCAGGCGCGGGGCGGAGGAGGCCGGCGCCGTATTCGTTCGCATCAGTAGGCTCGACGGCACTTCGGACCTGTTCGGCCCGGCGCCGCAAAGCGCATTCGACGCCGCACAAGGGGCGGCGCGCGCGTTCACGCCGAGCCTTGCCACGCAATCGGCGCCCGATGCGGCGGTCGAAGCCTATCTCGCGCGGCAGGTCAAATTCGATCCAGATGTTTGGATCATCGAGGTCGAGGATCGCGCGGGACGAAATTTTCTCGATGTCGTCGTCGGCTGATCGCCGGATTTGTTGCCCACGCCATCAAGAAGCGCTGCGGCGTTCGCGCGTCCGCGGTGCAACAGTGCGCTGCGCCGCCGCCGCGGAGCGTGCGCGGCGGTGCATTTCCTCGTCCCAAGTGAGTGGCTGATGCTTGGCTCCTGCGCGTTCGTCCGGTTGCAGCGCCTGCCAGACGGCGACCATGCCCTCGGCCGCCTGCGGCGTCATCTCGTCATAGAGCGCAGCAAGCGCATGGACGCGCTCGACCGAATGGCCGACCGCGGGATTGACGAACAAAAGGACGCGATGCAGCACGTCGCGCGCCAAGCCGAGCGCTTTTCCCGCCACCACGACTGGTTCGCCCAGATCGTCGCGCGCCATGCGCCTTGCCTGTTCACGTGGAATCCGCAGCGAGCGTGCGAGCTGTTGCGCGAACTCAGTGTTGTTGCGGGCAAGTGCCGCCGCTTCCAGCCGCCGGCCGACGGACGAATCTTGCGGAACGCCGACACATCCGGCCGGCATGGGAGCGACCACATTGAGATTAAGCAAAATGAGGCGCCGCTCTTCTGCATCCGCCGCAAGGAACAGCTCGTTGAGTTCGCTGGCGGTGGCCGAATCGATCACATGGGGTGAGTCGGCGAACCGTTCGCCTTCAGGTGATGTATCGATTTCCACAGGCGGCATAACGGCAGGATTCGGCGCCGCCGCGGCGACCACAGCGGACGGTTGCGGAAGCGAATGCGAGCGCAGCTCGGCGGCAACTTCCGGGACATCGCCGGTCAGCCATTGCAGAACCCTCAACGGAGGCGAGCGGTAGCCGGCAAGCCGCCTCGCCGCGGCGATGCGGGTCGGCACATCAACAGCTTCGAGGAGGCGTAGCGCCAGCTCTGTGTAATGGTGCTCCTCGTCAGGCGTATGACTGAGCCTGTGGACGTAAAGGTCGGTGAGGACGCGCAGCAAGGTCGGCCGTACATCGACACCGCTGCGTAAGCCGAACTCTGTGAGACCCTCGAGGCCGAAGACGTTCTGCGCTTCCATTGTACGCTACTCAACCGCAACAGCGGACCGGGCCAATTGGGTCCCTAGGTGAATCGCCCGATCAGCCTAAGTTGCTGCCGTTAGCGGAGCGTTAACCCTGCATGCCGCTTATTCGAAGCGACGCCGATGCGGGAGCATCGGGGCAGGGGGTCCGCTGCCCGGCAGGTAGCGGACAACGAGTCGCCGCCAACATGGGCACCATTGTAAAATTTCCCGACGAGGGGCGCGTCGTCCGCTTCGGCCGTGTGGATATGCCGGATGAGTCTGCGACCGTCATCATTCTTCCCGTCATCCGTGTCGAGCGACACAGCGAGTTGCTCGCGGCGGACGCCGAACCTCACACGCATCCGCCTGCGGACAATGGCGGTCGTCGGCGCATGAGACGCCGCTGAATGGCTATTGCTGCGCCTGCTCGATGCGGCATTGCGCACCGGCGAGTGCGCGGCGCGCCATGGCCATGAGTCCGGGCTCCGGCGCCAGTGCCCGTAGCACGATCAGTCCGGTCGTGGTCGGCGACTCGATGATCAATCGGTCGGCGGCGGTTACGTCCTCCTCCTCGGGCATTTCCGCGTGCTGCTCGGCCGTCATCAAATCGAGTTCGATCGCGCGGCGCCCGGCGGCGCGGTCGTTGATCGCGTAATAGGCAACACTGTTGCGCGTGTAGAACGTCACCGAGGTGTAGGCCAGGCTCACCGGCGCGTTGAGCTTGAGCGCCCCGCTGGAAAGATCGTAGCGGCACACGGCCACGGCAAAGGCCGGGTCCATGAACGGCATGGTCGCGGCTTGCGCCGTCGGCGGGGCGAGCGGCACCACGGTGTTGACGGGCGCGAGCGGCGCGAGCCGCGAATAGGCGTCTTGCGTCGCCGCCTGCGGCATCGCCAGCACGGTCGAAAGATGCACGATGCCGGCCAGCAGAAGGGCGCCGAGAATCCACAGCGGCACGCGGATCATGCGCAACCCTTTCGTACAACCGCCGGCATCGGTCCCTCCTTGGTAGTCCGCGAGGCGACGCCGATCGGCGTATCGTAGAGCCGCCACACCAAGACGAAATTTTCGATCCCGCCGCTTGGCAGCCAATTTCCCGGCCGCGCGCGCGGCCCGACATTGATCGCAAAGCGTCCGCCCGCGTCGCGCACGACTTCGGCGCTAGTGAAGCCGTGCCGGCCGATCGTGTTGGCGACCAGCCGGCCCTCCGGGTCATAGAGCGTCACCGTCCAATAGCGCGCCGCCGGACTCATGCCGCTGATCACGAACGTGCAACGCCCATCGAAGCTGTTTCCTGCATCGTCGGTATGGGCATAGAAGGCGACACCATCACCTGTGCCAATCGGCAGTTCCCCGGTGCGGGCAATGGTGGCGCGAGCATAGGGATCGATGTCGACCGACCCGCTCTTCGGCCACGCCGTCCAGCCGCTGATCGTCAGCGAGCCGAAAGCAACGCCGCGCGTGAGCGTCAGCCAAGTCGCGCCGAGTCCAATGACTGCGGCGAGCAGCAATGTGAAACAGGAACCGAAGAACAGGCGCACGTTTGACCCGATCGAATGGCGATTCTCTCGCGAAGCCGGCTTCTAATCGCCGCGGGAAACTCCGGCAGACGGTCGGTTGCTCGCCGCCGTGAGGGTATTTGCGCGGCCCGGCGGACCGCCGAGCGTTGCGGCGGGGGCGGCGTGGACCGTCATCGCCCGGCTGGCGTCGTCGAGCAGATGTTCGACATGGACGAGAGCCTGGGTCCCCTTGCGTGTGAGCAGGATTTGCTGTGGCGCTTGGCCGCCATCGAGCGCCGCGTCGGCCACCGTCGGAGCATGCTGCGGAGCGGGTAGGCCGGGCAGCGGCCGCAATTCGATGCCCTGATGCGCGTAGGCCATGATGTTGTGCCAGACCAGCGCCGGAATCGTGCCGCCGGTCATGCGTTTCGTCGGGGTATAATCGTCGTTACCCATCCAGACCGCGCCGCAGAAATTTCCGGTGTAGCCAACGAACCAGGCATCGCGCCAGCCGTTGGTGGTGCCGGTCTTGCCGGAGACCTTGATGCCGTCGAGCTGCGCACGCCGGCCGGTGCCGTTTTCGACGACCGAGTTCATCATGCCGATCATTTCGAGCGCGACCTGCGGCGAGATCACCTGCTGCGGCCGCTTGCCGTCGCGGTCGAAGCGCCAGACCAATTCGCCGGTGCCGGTGCGCACCTCCAGCGCGGCATGCGGCGTGACCGCCTTGCCGAGATTTGGGAAAGTGGCGTAGGCGGCGGCATGCTCGAGCACGTTGACCTCGTCGGCGCCGATCGGCAGCGAAGGCGTGTCCGGCAGCGGCGTCCAGATGCCGAAATTGCGCGCGGTCTGAATGATCTTGGCGCGGCCGAGCTTGGGATTGCCATCGCCGAGCGCGATCGACAGCTTGACCGGAATGACGTTGATCGAATGGGTAATGGCCTGGGTCAGCGTCACGGATCCAGAATAGCCGCCTGAATAATTGTGCGGACACCAATTACCGATGCAAACCGGTGAATCGACCACGATCGAGGTCGGCGTGAAACCGTTCGCCAGCGCCGTGGCGTAGACATAGGGCTTGAACGAGGATCCAGGCTGGCGCAGCGCATCGACCGCGCGGTTGAATTGGCTGGCGCCGTAGTCGCGTCCGCCGACCATCGCGCGCACCGCGCCGTCGAGATCGGCGACGACGGCTGCCGTTTGGCTGGCGCCGTAATCGTGACCGTACTGGCGCAGCGCCGATTCGACCTCTCGTTCGGCGTAGTGTTGCAGATTAGGATCAAGCGCGGTGCGCACCACGAAGAAGCTTTCGTTCACCGATTTCGGGAATGTGTCGACCAGCTTGCGCATCTCGTCGAACGCCCAGTCGAGGTAATAATTCGGCGCGTCTTCCTGACGGCGGTCGATCGGCGTGGCGGGATTGCGCCGGGCGCCGTAGACCTGACCCTCGGTCATGAATCCGGCGTCGGCCAGATTGTCGAGCACGACGTTGGCGCGCGCGCGAGCCGCCGGCAAATTGACTAACGGCGAGAATTTGGCCGGCGCCTTGAACAGCCCGGCGAGCATCGCCGCCTCCGGCAGCGTCACGTCACGCACCGACTTGCCGAAATAGTACTGCGCCGCACCGTCGACGCCGAACGCGCCGCCGCCGAGATAGGCGCGGTCGAGGTAGAGCTTGAGAATCTCGTTCTTAGAAAGCCGCGTCTCCAGCCAGGTGGCGAGGAACGCCTCGTTGATCTTGCGCTCGAGGGTGCGCTCGTTACTCAGGAACAGGTTCTTGGCAAGCTGCTGGGTGATGGTCGAGCCGCCCTGCACCACGCCGCCGGCTTTGGCGTTGGTCATCAACGCGCGAAAGGTGCCGTAGAAGTCGATGCCGAAGTGCTCGTAGAAGCGACGGTCCTCTGTCGCCAGCACCGCCTTGATGAGGTGGTCGGGCATGTCCTCGAGCAGCACCGAATCGTTATGCTTGATGCCGCGGTTGCCGACCTCGTTGCCGTAGCGGTCGAGGAAGGTGACCGAAAGCTCGGATTTCTTCAGCCAGTCCTCGTCCGAAGTCTCGCGGAAGGCGGGGATGGCGAGCGCCAGCATGAGCAGAAACGCGCCGGTGCCCAAAGTTGCCGCCTCTGACAGCGGCTCTACCAGAAACCAGCGCCGCCAGCCGGCGATATGGCAAAGATCCATGATCGCGGTGAACCGCTCGTACAGCTCTCGCGTCCATTTGCCGCTCTGGAAAACGGCGGAATCGATGCGCGCGTCGAGGTCGAGCAACAGCCGCTGGAGCTTGCGCCGCCAGTTGTTACCCGGTTCGGGGAACAGGTCCGTCACGCGTTGAGTACTCCCGGAACGGGTTCGGCCCGTCCTTGTCGATTCAGCCAATGAGATTTAGCCGAGCCGGCGGCCCCGGCCAATGACGCGTCAGTGACAGTGTGAATGGAAATTGGGGGCAAATTGGGCGTAAGAGCCTTGCAGGCGACCCGTCGCCGGTCCGGAGCACAAATGGCAACCGATGAAGGCCCCGAGAAAATCCCATTTTGGCGACGTAAGTCGCTGGAGGAAATGACAGATTCGGAATGGGAGAGCCTCTGCGACGGTTGCGGCCGCTGCTGCTTGAACAAATTGGAAGAGGAGGGCACCGACCGCACCTATTACACCGATGTCGGCTGCCGCTTGCTCGACGGCGACACCTGCCGCTGCCACGACTACCCAAACCGGCTGGAAAAGGTGGAGGACTGCGTGCAGCTCACGCCGGAGAGCCTGAAAACCATTACCTGGCTGCCGCCCTCCTGCGCGTACGTCCTGCTTGCCGCCGGTAAGGACCTCTATTGGTGGCATCCGCTGGTCTCCGGCGACCCGGAGACCGTTCATGCCGCGCGCGTCTCGGTGCGCGGCCGCGTCGGCGCCAGCGAGAAGGACGTGCCCGACGAGGACCTCGAAGACCACATCGTAAGCTGGCCGCTGAAGCTGCCGAAGGCGGCGCGGCAGCGGTGATTCACTCGCGCGGGAATGCGCGATTTAAGCAAATCGTTTTCGCGATGCGGATGCGTCCGAGTTGTTCCATTCTTTGCTTCCCGCGGAAAAAAAGAGGGCAGCGGAGCGCGCACTTGCCCGCCGTCGGCCTTTTGTCGCATCGGCAGCGGCGCGCTTTTGGTTAGGCGCTTCCGTCGGGGTATGGCAGCGGGGCTGCAGAATTTGGCCGCGGGAAGGTGTAAATAATCGAGCGACCGGGGAGCAGCCAGCGAATGAGGAGATGTGGATGAGTGGGCTTGGCGGATTGAACAAAACTCCCGACGGCGTGGTCATCGGGCTCGTTCAGTTGCAATTGCCGACGATCGCCAACAACGGCGATCTCGCGGCGCAGACGAAAAAGATTTGCGCCATGGTGCAGAAGGCGCGCAAAGCGATGGCGACGATGGACCTCGTGGTCTTTCCCGAATATTCGCTGCACGGCCTGTCGATGGATACCAACGCCGAACTCATGTCGCGGCTCGATGGATCGGAAGTCGCGAGCTTCAAGCAAGCGTGTTCCGAGAACCGCATCTGGGGCTGCTTTTCCATCATGGAGTACAATCCAGAAGGCAATCCCTACAACAGCGGCCTGATTATCGACGACCGAGGCGAGCTGAAGCTCTATTACCGCAAGATGCATCCTTGGGTGCCGGTCGAGCCCTGGGAGCCCGGGAACCTCGGCATTCCGGTGTGCGAGGGCCCGAACGGCAGCAAGGTCGCGCTCATCATCTGCCACGACGGCATGTTCCCCGAGATGGCGCGGGAATGCGCCTACAAGGGCGCCAATATCATGTTGCGCACGGCCGGTTACACGGCGCCGATCCGGCACGCTTGGCACGTCAGCAATCAGAGCAACGCGTTCACCAACCTGATGTACACCGCCAATGTTTGCATGGCCGGAACCGACGGCGTGTTCAATTCCATGGGCGAAGGCATGATCGTCAATTTTGACGGCGTGCCGCTGGTGACCGGCAACGGCGTGCCCGATGAAATCATCACCGCCGAGGTGCGGCCGAAGCTTGCCGATGAGGCGCGGCGGATCTGGGGCGTCGAGAACAACATCTACCAATTCGGCCATCGCGGCTTCGTCGCGGTCAAGGGCGGCGCCCAGGATTGCCCCTACACCTACATGCGCGATCTGATGGCGGCCAAATATCGGCTGCCTTGGGAGGATGAGGTGCAGGTGACCGATGGCTCCAGCTGCGGGTTCCCGATCCCCAATCGGAGCTATGGCACGTAGCAGGCGATAAGTGTCGTCACCGCGACGGCATTCGATATCTCCATTGGCGCCAAAAAGGCGCACTGGCGGTCTTTGCTTGAAGCCGGCGGCCCCCGCGATTGCCACCTCAGCGTGTTTAGCAGCCCTAAACAGCGAAAGGGGATTGCAATGGCGGGCGGCGGGAGTCAATTGATCCTAGGCGGAGCGGCGCTGATTCCATGGGCGCCCGCTTTTGGGGCAACTGACCTGACTTGGAATTGATTCTCCTCGCGACAACGGGCGCGACGTTCACTCGGGACATGCCTCGCGAAATCAACCCAGCCGACGCTCACAGCATCGCCCCCGCCATCGGCGATGGTTTGGCGTTTGCGCGGGCCCGGAGCCTCTCGCACCGCGCCCCGGAACCTGCGGGCGCGGTCGAACCGCAGCCGGCCGCCGCTGCGCCGCTCGATCGCGCCGCTATCCGCACGATCATCGCCGGCATCATGCTGGCGATGTTTCTTTCCGCGCTCGAGCAGACTATCGTCGCGCCGGCCCTGCCGGCGATCGGCAAAAGCCTAGCCAACATCGACGATCTCTTCTGGGTGGTGACTGCTTATCTCCTCGCCGCGACGGCGACGACGCCGCTGTTCGGAAAACTCTCCGATATCCACGGCCGCCGCACCATTCTTCTGCTTGCGATCGGCATTTTCATTGCTGGTTCGGTCGCCTGCGCGCTGGCACCGACGATCTGGGTGCTGGTGCTCGGCCGCTGCCTGCAGGGAATCGGCGGCGGCGGACTTTTACCGATCGGGCAGACCATTATCGCCGACATGCTGTCGCCGCGCGAGCGCCCGGTAGCGCAGAGCTATACCTCGGTCATGTTCATGGGTGCCAGCATCCTTGGGCCGGTGCTTGGCGGACTACTCACCGATCAACTGCACTGGTCGTTCATTTTCTGGATCAACCTGCCGCTGGGCGCCGTCGCGCTGGTGATGACGTCGCGAGCGTTGCGCCGCCTGCCGCGTCATGATCGCCCGCACCAGCTCGACCTCGGCGGCGGTGCGCTCATGGTCGCCGCCGCGCTGACGTTAATGCTGGCGCTGGCCTGCGGCGGCGCGCGTTACAGTTGGATCTCGTGGCAGATCATTTCGCTCATCGCCGCTTCCGCGGCGCTGTGGGTGCTGTTCGCAGCGAGGCTCCTCACCACGCGCGAGCCGTTTATTCCGCTCGCGATCCTGCGCGGCCGAGTCACCAGCATGATCACTTGCGCCGCCTTTTTCAGCATCGGTTCCGTCATCGGTGTGACAATCTATTCGCCGCTTTATTGCCAGTTGGTGCTCGGCGCCTCCGCGAGCATTTCCGGCCTGGCCCTGATTACGTTCATGGGCGGCGCCACACTCGGCGCGATGGTCACCGGGCGGCTGCTGGCGCGGCTGACGCATTACATGCGCGTGCCCATCTTTGGGCTGGTGATCGCCATTGCCACGCTGGGCTTGCTGGCCGTCGATCCGGCCCGAGTATCGCTTGGTGTATTCGCGTTGTTGCTGGGCGTGTTGGGCGTTGCCATCGGACCGATGTATCCGGCGAGCACCGTGGTCATGCAGAATGCCGTGAAGCCGCACGAGATGGGGACCGCGACCGGCACGCTGAATTTCTTTGGCCTGCTCGGCGGCGCGATCATCGTCGCGGCGTTCGGCGCCATCGTGCTCGGCGGCGCCAGCGATATCGGCGGCGTCATGACCCTGCAGAAGCTCGCGGCGGGGCACGCCGATTTCGCCCCGGCCTTTCGCCTGGTCTTTATCGCCGCCGCCATCTGCCTCGCTATCGCGCTCGCCTGCGTGCTCGCGGTCGAGGAGCGCCCGCTCCACGGCCCCGTGCGCCTCGACGATCCGGCGGCGGAATGAGCCTGCGTCACTGCAAGGCGCGACCCGCCTACGCTCGCTTCACGAGCTACGCCGGATTTGAGTCCGCCGATCTTGCTTCGCCCGCCGAAGCGGCTTCGCGAAGGCGGGAGCGCGCAGCGCGAAGGTGGAGGCGACGAAGCAGCCCAAAGGTCGTGTCACCCAAGCTGCGTTGCTTCGCGGAGCCTGCATCGAGCCGACCACTTCGGGCCGGACCCGCTGGCGCGCAATAACGCTCTATTGGCAGGCAATCGCTTTCACCGCGTCGCCGGCGCCGGTGACGTTGAAGTCGAGCAGTGTAGCCCCGGCGCCGGCAAGACGGATTTCAACCCGGAGGCGCTTGGCCGCGACGAGGTCGGCGACCGGGTCTTCGTTACCCAATTTCGGCAACAGAATCGTGTGAGCGCCGTTTTTGCCGCTGAGCTTGAGCTTGTAGTCACGAACGGCGCCGTCATCAAATCGATACCGGGTCGCGATCGTCTTGATGTGCCGTGTCTTGGTCAAAGAGGTGAACAGGATCATCAACTCCGGATGCGCCGGTCTAGTCTGGGCCACGCCTGCGCACTTGATGATCAATGCCGTCGTGACCGATTTGCCCTGCACAACCGGATCGGATTTCGGCAGGGTCACCGCAAAGCGCGACACGCGATCGGCAAATTGATCCCGCTCAGTGGCGATCTTCCACGCCGTGGTCCCTTGGGCGCGCGCCCCGCCGAAACCAGGCACGACGGCGACGAGGAACGCCGCCATCAACAGCAACGCAAGCGGTAGTAATAGCCTGCTGCCCAACATCTCGGTTTCTCCCCCCGATCTGCTACCTTGCCGTAAGCCTATGACGCGGCAGGACTAGATAAAAGCCTTGGTAGCGGAAGAAGCTGCCCTAAATCAGCCGTTCAGGCCCGGTTCACTGCCAAGCGCCTAGGGAGTAGGCCGCATGGGTACCGCCAACCGAACGTCCGTCGCCGCGCTACTCGCAGTTGCCGTTGCGCTCGTGTCCGCGCGCGCGCAAGAGGCCGGCCGTCAGCCGCACACCGGCGCTGAGACCACCCATGCCTGTCTCAATCAAAAGGAGCGCCGCGCCGCGGTCGAGAACGGCACGGTGCTGCGCCTCGCCGCCGCGATGCATGCCGTCAGGAGCCATGTTCCGGGGACCTTGGTGCGGGCGCGGCTTTGCCGCCGTCCCGAGGGGCTGGTCTATGTGCTGACAGTGCTTGCGCACGATGGCAAAGTGGCGCGAGTCGTGGTCGACGCCGTGAAAGGCACGCCCGTCGGCGGGCTTTGAGCGCGGCTTTTCTTCGGAGCGTTTCTTGCGCCTTCTCGTTGTCGAGGACGATCCCGATCTCAATCGGCAGCTTGCGACCGCGCTGACCGACGCCGGTTATGTCGTCGATCGCGCTTTCGACGGTGAGGAAGGCCATTACCTCGGCGAGAGCGAGCCTTATGACGCCGTCATCCTCGACATCGGCCTGCCGAAAATGGATGGTATTTCGGTTCTGGAAGCTTGGCGGCGTGCTGGCCGCGCCATGCCCGTGCTCATCCTCACCGCACGCGATCGCTGGAGCGACAAGGTGCAAGGTTTTGACGCCGGTGCCGACGATTACGTCGCCAAACCCTTCCACCTCGAAGAAGTCCTGGCGCGCGTGCGCGCGCTCCTTCGTCGCTCGGCCGGCCACGCCAAGAGCGAGTTCACCTGCGGGCCAGTCCGCCTCGACACCCGCACCGGCCGTGTCGCGGTCGACGGCAGTCCGGTGAAGCTCACGTCGCACGAATACCGGCTCTTGTCCTACCTCATGCACCATACCGGCCGCGTCGTGTCGCGCACCGAACTGGTCGAGCACCTTTACGATCAGGATTTCGACCGCGATTCGAACACCATCGAGGTGTTCGTCGGTCGCATCCGAAAAAAACTCGGGGTCGACGTGATCCAGACGGTGCGCGGTCTCGGCTATCTGCTCACTCCGCCCGATGCGCGCTAACTCGCTCGCGTTTCGCCTGTTCCTCTGGGCGACCGGCTGGACGGTGGTCATTCTCATCGTCACCGGCATCGCTTTGTCCTCGATTTATCGTCACGCCGTTGAGCGCGCTTTCGACCGGCGGCTCGACGTCTACCTGCGCACGCTGGTTGCCGACGTGGCCTCGCCCGAGGAAGGCAACGAGAAGTTCCCGCAATCGATCGGCGAGCCGCTGTTCGAGCTACCGCTGTCAGGCTGGTATTGGCAGGTCACACGGCTCGATACGCCGAAGCCGGAAGTGCATTCCTCGCGCTCGTTGTGGGATTCCAATCTGCCGCGCCTGTCCGAGGCCGAAGACCGCTCTTCCGCATCGACCGGATATCGGCAGGGTTATGCGCAAGGCCCCGAAGAGGTGAGACTGCGCCTCGTCGAGCGCAACATCGACCTCGGCGACGAAGGCCGTTATCGGATCGCGGTGGCGGGCGACGCGTCCGAAATCGACGAGGAGATGTTGAGCTTCGACCGCGTCATCGGTGCGATCTTTGCCGGGCTTGCCGCCGCGCTGCTGTTGACCACGGCGTTGCAGGTCCGCTTCGGCCTCGCCCCGCTCAAGCGCATCTCGGAAAGCCTTGCCGCGATTCGTTCCGGCCAGGCCGAGCGCTTGGAGGGTGAATTCCCGGTGGAAATCGCCCCGCTCGCGCGCGAGACCAACGCGCTGATCGAGGCCAATCGCGAGATCGTCGAGCGCGCGCGCACGCACGTCGGCAATCTCGCCCATGCGCTGAAGACGCCGCTCTCCGTCCTCGTCAATGAGGCGGCGGCGAGGGCAAGCGATCCGCTTGCGCAGAAGGTGCTCGAACAGGCCGACATCATGCGCGACCAAGTGGCGCGCCAACTCGAGCGCGCGCGGCTTGCCGCACGCTTTACGGTCGTCGGCACGCTGATCGACGTTCCCCCGGTCGTGACCGCGCTCGCGCGCACCATGGGAAAGTTGCACCGCGAACGCGACATCGCAATCGCCGTCGAGTTGCCGGACCACGCGCGCTTTCGCGGCGAAGAGCAGGACTTGAAGGAGATGATCGGCAACCTGGTCGACAATGCCTGCAAATGGGCGCAGTCGCGGGTCGCCATCGAGGTGGTGGACGACCGTTCCGCCGGCGACGGCAAGCCTCGCATGCGCGTCATCGTCGATGACGACGGCCCCGGGCTTTCTCCTTCGGATCGCGGGCAGGTGGCGTTGCGCGGCCGGCGGCTCGACGAGAGCAAGCCCGGCTCCGGCCTTGGCCTTTCCATAGTCGTCGAGCTTGCCGACCTCTACGGCGGCGTGCTCACGCTCGGCACTGCCCCGATCGGCGGCTTGCGCGCGGAGCTTGTGTTGCCGCGCGGGTAATCTCGCTTTCCTTCCCCGCTTCGCAGGACTGGAAGCGCGGCTATTGCCGCAAGCGGAAATGCAGAAAATCCTCGACAGGATCTCCTAAGCCGAGTGGGGCTGGTGAACAGAGTTTTGCCCCAATCGTCCTTTGTTGATGAAGTGACCAAAGTCGGGCGGTGTCGTACTGTCCGCGTGGGCGTTGGGGTCGTCATGCCGGCGATCAGGTTTGTTGCGATTGCCTTGGCCGGATTGAGCGTCGCCGCGTGTTCCGCAGATTCCGGACCGAAGGAAATCGGCGGCACGGCGGCCGGCGCCGTGGCTGGCGGAGTGATCGGAAACGCGGTTGGCGGCAGCGTCGGTAATCGCGTCGCTGGAACCCTGGCTGGCGCGGCGCTCGGCGCTTTCCTCGGCAACCGCATCGGCGCAGCGCTCGACGATGAGGACAAAAGGCGCGCTTACGCTGCGCAATTGCAGGCACTGGAAACCGGCCCCTCGGGCGCCCCTGTCGCTTGGCGCAATCCGGATTCCGGACGTTACGGCAATGTCGTGCCCGGCCCCGCTTACCAGGCTAACGGCGCTCCCTGCCGGCAGTACACGCATACGGTCTACATCGATGGTAAGCCGCAGACCGACCGCGGCACCGCTTGCCGCAATCCCGACGGTACGTGGACAACCGCGAGCTGATCGGTTGGGTCTTTTCCTCGGCAGGCCGGGACTGCGGTCGGAAAACCGTCGGCGAGCCGCGCAAAATCGCCATCGTGCCCGGGATCGTTGTGTTCTTATGTAACGCGTTGTTAAGCGCCTACCGCGTTACAGCGCGCAATTGCCGCGCCGGGGCTCCCATTGCGGCAGCACTGGCGCCGTGATGATGTAGTCCGGCGGCTCGACGGCGACCGTGCTGCGGTTTCCCCGGTTCGAATGGAATGGAGCCATGATCCTGTGGGTGATTTTTGCGTCGATGACGGTTGCGGCGATCGTCGCGGTGTTGTGGCCGCTCGGGCGCCATTCACGGGCCGCGCGCGGCGGCAGCGATCTCGTCGTCTACAAGGATCAACTCCAGGAAATCGACAACGACCGCGCTGCCGGGCTGATCGGTGAGGCGGAGGCAGAAGCGGCCCGGCTCGAGGTGTCCCGGCGGCTCCTTGCTGCAGCGGATACCGAGCCGCAGACCCCGTCTGCGGCTGCCGCGCCGGGAAGCGTGCGGTGGCGCCGCGTGGCGGCGGTCGCGGCCTTGATTATTTTGCCGTTCGGTGCGCCGAGCCTCTATGTCGCGCTCGGCTCTCCGGACGTTCCCGCAGAACCTGCCTTCGCCCGCGTCAAGACAGCGCAGGGCCACGATGGTGCTCAGTCGATCGCAAGCCTCGTCAGCCAGGTCGAGGCCCACCTTGCGCGCAATCCCAATGATGGCTCCGGCTGGGAGGCGGTAGCCCCGGTCTATATGCGGCTCGGCCGCTTCGACGACGCGGTCGAGGCCAGGCGCAAAGCGCTCGCGCTCAATGGCGACACCGCGTCCCGTGAGGCCGACCTCGGCGAGGCGCTGGCGGCGGCGGCGAACGGCGTGGTGACCGTGGATGCCAAGGCCGCGTTCGAGCGCGCCGTTTCGCGCGATCCGCGCGAATCGAAGGCCCGCTATTTTCTCGGTCTCGCGGCCGAGCAGGACGGCAGGAGCGATGAAGCTGCCGCCATCTGGCGCTCTCTGCTGGCGGACGCGCCGGCCGGCGCGCCGTGGGCCGAATTCGTGCGCGAGGCGCTTGCCCGCGCGACCGTCGCGCCGGCCCCCGGAGCCGGGTCGAGCGCCAGCGACGTGGCCGCTGCCGCCAACATGAATGATGACCAGCGGCGCGACATGGTCCGCGGCATGGTCGCGCGTCTCGCCACCCGGCTGCACGACAACGGTGCCGACGTAGAGAGCTGGCTGCGACTGGTGCGCGCTTATGTCGTGCTCGGCGATCGCGACAAGGCGAAGGATGCCGCCGCGGATGCCAAGCGCGCGCTTGCCGATCATCCCGATGAGATCAAACGTATCAACGACCTGGTCAAAGCGCTCGGCCTCGAGGGTTGACAGACCAGATCATGCCGCGGAAACCACAGCCATGACCCGGAAGCGACGACGCATTGTACTGATTAGCGCTGGCGTTGGGGTGCTGGCGATTTCGGTTGGGCTGATGCTGAGCGCGCTGCGCGACTCGATTGTATTTTTCAATTCTCCGAGCGACGTGGTTGAGAAGCATGTTGCGGCGGGGACGCGGATGCGGCTTGGCGGGCTGGTCAAGGCCGACAGCCTGGTTCGCGGCGACAATCTGAGAATTCGCTTTGAGGTGACCGACGGC
>Ga0074044_10000632_pt1 | contig 33324 bp, 42 predicted proteins | sample BogForMeECP23OM1_FD_94443 | JGI IMG/M metagenome (GOLD analysis project Ga0074044, IMG submission 94443) | Bog forest soil microbial communities from Calvert Island, British Columbia, Canada - Bog Forest MetaG ECP23OM1 | ecosystem: Environmental > Terrestrial > Soil > Wetlands ...
GTTCGGTCATATTTCTATATGTTGCAGCGGGCTTGTTCTGGCCAGTGTTTTCACGTACCATTGTTTCGGTCGTACCAGCGGGCCGATCTGCATACTCGATCAAGAGACTAAGAAGTTTAAAGGTAGCTTCGGAGACTTTCCGTTCTGGGAAGGGTACCATATTCTTCCGGAGGTCATCTCCACCACCATCCACCCTTTTCCATTCCCAAGGGGCAACAGTGTATATTCCTCCTCGGATCTTTGCGCCTCGTCCGAGGAACCCTCCCATAGAGTTGTTGATTGTTCCGTGGTCGAGGATTTGATTGACTGCAGTAGATACTGCTTCGTTGATCGGTCCAAGGAACAAGCCAAATCCAATGTCGTATATGCCTCCATCAGGAGATGGTATGAAGCCATACTTTGTGAAGCACTCTTCGGCTTTGATGCGGCGAATCGCGCCTGTAGGGCGGTCGTTAACCCTCTGTACATCGCTAGGATCTGCGATCCTAGATACGATCCGAACAACACGGCGACTGTTCGCTTCGAGAGTGACGGTGTAGGGTTCAGCATAGCCGTCTCCATCGAGATCGAGATATGTGTGTTGTTCGAGGAAAGTGAACGCGCCGAGACGATCGGGGAGAGAAGCAGGAGATAAACCCGCGCGAGTCGCTGAGTCGATTTCGGAGATATCTTGATAAGGGGGCCGCGCGCCCGAAGTAAACCACGCTTCATTCCTGACATCTAGGAAGATATCATCCATCGCGCGCTCATAGACATCGTTCGGGTAGAGCAGAATCGTGTGGGTTTTTCGACTAGCTCCTTCGACAGACTTCGCCCAGTAATCCATAACTAGGTCACGCGCCATGACTAGTTCAGATACGGGCATACCTTTGGTCGCATTATAGTAGGTCTTTTTGAATGCACTACCTACAACGGCAATGTTGATGAGGAGTCGCGCGTGCTGCTCTTCCCAGGAAGTGTCTCCTTCAAGGAGGTGCCAAGACATGTGTGTGGAGACTCGATTGGCTCGCTCGACGAGCTTCTGATCGCTTCCAGAATAGACTCGATATCGCGCGACTTCATTTCCCTGTACCAGCGCCGGATACGCGCGCGAGTAGAATTGCAATGACGCAATTGTGACCAGCGGAAATATGACATTCGCTGCTCCTTGCCAAGGGAAAGTCTTGGCGTTGGCGACCTGCATCGCGAGGTCCATCGCGGCGCGCATTCGAGACTCCCACGGCGCGCGAGTAGACTTATCTTGGGTATAGCCCTTCCAACACTCTCCCCCAATGGTAGTGAGATCCTCCGGCGACAACCGATCAGCTATGTTGGGGGACTGAATAAGGTCCCTAGTTATTGAAATGCGGTTGGTGTCGATAGCTAGCACTTCAATACCCTGTCACAGCAGATCGGCCTGATTGGTTTCGATACGAGTTCGCCTCACGAATCTCTTCAAGTTCCTCTTCCGAAATCGCATCCCCTTCTTCAAGATCTGGCTTATCGCTTTCCATACCTAGGCATAGGATCGCGGTTGAGTCGAACTCATCGTCTTCGATAGCATCCGCATCACCAGTAAATTTGAGGATGATGCTTTCCCAGTCAGGATACCACGAAGCCTCTTTATCGACCCGTAGGCCACCACCTCGAGTTCGTTTCTGGAACGCGCGCCCTCGAGCCTTCTTATCCTTAATAGGATTAATCACGACGATATTGAGGAAGGCATCCTTTCGAAGCATCTCCCTTCGGAGCATAGGTTCTAGGGCTTTCCAGATCTGACCACCTTCTACATAGAAAGTCGGGTCATACCTTCGGCCTAGGGAGAAAAACTCCTCCACGATTTCTAGGGAATCTAGACGCCCTGATCGTTGGTCTATGATGTTGAGGAAGTTACCAAGGTCTTTTCCACCAACCGTGAAGGAGGTTTTGTTTGCAGTATCGGCCTTGGAAATGGCAAAGTCCACTCCACAACCGAATTCCATGTAGCTGTCTCGATGGTCAGCAGACATAGGGAGAAGGTCGTCCCTTCGGATGAAGGCATCTTCATTGTCGCGCGGATCGTTGAGATACTCCTGGGCATAGCCAGTAGGGTCGCCCGCCTTTATAAATGTCTCTCGGATCGCTCGGAGGCGGGCTTCGGGGAACTTCTCGGGCCAGAGGATTTCAGAGAAATCTGTGAAGGACTTGTGGGCTTTGTAGAGGAGCGAACACCAGGTCGGATCTTTATTAACCCGCGCGAGGAGCGCATCCTCATGAAGGATAGTTCCATGGATCCTAATTTTGCCACCGTCTCGAAGAGCTTGCTTGACGGCTCGAAAGAACCATCGACGGAACTTTGCTCGACGATCTTTGTTCTCCACCTGCTCATCATCTTCAAGATCGTCACCCAAGATAAGACCAGGCCTACGTCCTCGCCACTTTCGACCTCGTATTTTTTGTTCCGCACCGCGCGCAAGAATCCTGAATTGATACCCATCAGTGCACTCCACAATGATGTCGGTCTTTGCTTCAGTGATAAAACCCTTAATCTTAAAATCTCGTCGAAGATCCTCGTTCTCTCTAAGCTCATTGGTCATATCACCAAGGTGCTCAATAGCCATCTCTTCAGTAGAGCCAAGGATAATGATATAGCTTTCCTCACGGAACACCGCGCAAGCTAGGCCATAGTCGTGGGTGAGGCCGGTAGACTTGGCGTGGTTGCGAGGAGCTGCAACATCACATTGAGGCTCATCACTGCAATAAAGTGCCCAACACTCCCGATGAAAGTCAGGAGTGGGTTGGGGCTGATCGTAGTGAGGGGAGAGATAAACTCCCGCAAAGGCTTCGATCACTTCGGCAGTAAGTCTACCCATGTTGCATCGCAACACAAAAGTGGGGCGCGGGGCTCCGGAGCGCGGGGATCGACGTGGCCTCTTGATTCAACGCCACCCCCCGATCCACCGTCAGCGTTCGGGCACCCTGCCCAAGCGTCAGCGCATAGCTCCGTCGCGCGCGCGCACAGATCACCGTACTTTTGGCCTCCGTGGAAGAGGAACGAAGAGAAGAGAAGAGCCTAGCCATAGTACTTCGATTGATACTCTTCAAACCACTGCATGATGTGTTGGATGGCAGCTTCCTTTGGGCGTGTGCCTACGAGAAGGTGCGCGATGAGAGCAACGAGGACACTCTCTTGCTCATCGAGTCGGCGCGCGAGTTCTCCTACATCAACCACACCAACAGCCTGCTGGGCTTCCTCAATAGAGGCTGGACCGCCTTCCGCTACAGGGGGAGTGGGTGCGGTAACTTCGACAGGAACAATCGGTTCGGAAGTAGACATTTCTTTTCCTAGGGTAGATCTGGAACGACGGCGAAGTACCCTGTAATAACTAGGGTCTGGCCAAGACTAGTGATGGCAGTATAAGCGAGTTCATATATGTTACCGAGGGCACCTCCAGTTACTAGTTGCGTGACTTGAGAGCCGTTGACGGAGGCGGCGCCACTTATAAGCGCGCTAGGGTTGGGATCGGTGCCTGAGTAGACTGAGGCAGCTACTGAGGCTGAGGCGATCGTTTCGCCCGAACTTAGGCGCGAGATAAAGTCTACCATAAGGTTAGGACTTTCGGAAAGGACTTTCGAAGGGAATTCTACACGCATAGCTACCAGCTGATTACAATAGCTTTCCCTGATCCACCATTGCCTCCAGCTCCTGAAGGCTGCGTCGAGATAGAAGAACCACCACCTCCACCGCCTCCTCCGACCGATCCATTACCTCCGTTGAAACCAGTTCCAGCCGCGCTCGATGCGCCTCCCGCGCCACCTCCGCCTCCTGTATAGCCTGTCGGCGCGGTGGCATTACCTCCTGTACCTGCTCCTCCAGCTATACCAGCATTCTGTAATCCTGGCTGCGTACCGCTAGGGCCGCCATTCGTGGCGGAAGGTGTAGCGGTTAGACCACCCCCTGAGCCGCCTCCCGCGCCGCCTAGGAACGCAACACCGCCTCCAAAACCAACCGCGCCGTTCGCACCACCTCCGCCGCCTGATCCCGGATATAGTGAGTTTATGTTCGAGCCAGCTACACCACTACCTCCGGCCGCGCCTCCAGACTGGCCACCCGCTCCTCCAGCACCTCCTGCTCCAGAGTTACCTTGCGACGACATACTTCCGCCGCCACCACCCCCAGATACAGCATTCGATGCGCCGCCCTGGCCACTACCTCCGCGGAAGCCTGTGAGATAGGTTCCGAAAGTCGTGTCGGCGGTAGCTTGCGTGCCTGTGTTGCCTGGCGCGCCGGTTACGGCTGTTCCACCTACACCGCCTGCAGGGACAGTAATCGAGAGGGTAGAGGGAAGGGCGTTAGAGGCAAATGTTGCTTCTGTATAGGAGCCACCACCTCCAGCTGCGCCCCCAGAACTCGTCGTGCCTGAGGCGATACTTCCGCCACTACCCCCTGAACCGCCTGGGCCTACTAGGATAACCCGGACGGTCATCCCTCCGCCGGGTGCAGGGTTTACCCACGTGCCCGAGCCGACAGTAGAGAAGGCTTGAATATTGGTAGGTGTACCGTTGATCTGGCCATTGATCTGGCCACGAGTCGTACTTGTAAGAGATAGAACTAGGGCTAGGGCTAGGCTGAGGGAGAGGCCCTTCCAGAATTTCATCGCGCGCCGACTCCTTGAAGGACGAGCATATCTGCGAAGCCCGCCGTATAGGCACTCACGTAGAGACGGATACCTCTAACCGGGTAGTTATAGGTAACGGTTCCGCGCGTGGTCTGACCTGTGAGGGTCGAAGGGAATACCCTCAATCTAGCAGCTTTCGCATTCCCGCTATCGGAAGTAGGGCCGGAATTCGCCACTGCATATGTGTAGGACGTAGATGTAGGAGTCGTCGCGACGTTCCATCCTAGGGTGCCATTGCCCCATAGAGGGGGCTGGGAGTCGAGGACGGCGGGCGAGCCAGAACTCGAGATGAGGACTGAATCGCCTATGCTGAGGCCATGGCCTATGCCTAGGGGGCCAGTATCGGTGACGGTCGCGACTGCACCCGCGCGCGCGATAGTAACCGCGTTGTTCGAGATGTAGTCTAGCGGATCCATCGAATCGAAAGTATGCTGGACCGAATAGGTAAGGTTTCCATCCTCCGACAGAACTACTGCTACACCTACCCCAAACCACGCTTCAGTGTAGTCAATAGGGATCCACTGTGAAAAGCCCGGCGCATTGAGCGTAACTCTAACTGGTCTCATGGCGCGCCCTTATGAGGTATACTACGGCTAGGGTTTCCTCCCGCCATTTGCTTGTGCGCTTGGATATCGTTAGCCGAACGTGGCTCGTGCTGAGGAACCTCGGGGCACGGCGCGCCAAACACACTCATCCTACCTTCTCTATGCCTCGACGGCTGTAGAGGAATACATTTCATCTTTCCGATTCTCATAGAAGGTACCTTCGAAGTGGACCCACTACTGGGAATCGAACCCAGTTCTCTAGGGTTCTAGTAGCCCAAGTGCTTAACCAATAAGCTATAGTGGGTAGGGTAGGGATCATGATTTGGGCAACTCTGTGCCCGCATGCGGCTTCGGCTCGTGCTCGATCGCATCGCGCTTCCGGTGAAGAAGCCTCGTGAGGTTGTCTGCCATCGCGTCGAGATGGAAATGGATTTCGGCCGGAGGGGGAGGAGTTGGTTCGGCGCGCGCGCCAAAGCCAGCAGCTCGAGAAGCGACCTCAAAACTTCGTAAAGCTAGGTTCTCAGAGATCCCTTCCGGCGGGCCCTTAAGCTTCTCTTCTAGGATCTCTAGGGATCTCCGCGCGAGCCCCTCGAACCTCTCTTGAATACTCGCGAGGACTGTCGGATCGATGAGTTCCTTCCGCCTCTTTTCCAGCTCTACCTTAAACGTATCCGTCGACATAACTATCGAGACCCGGCTAGCGGAATACCCTAGCTTCGCCGCGATCTCGTTCTGCGAAATTCCTGGAAGTGCTATGATGAGGTCGATGAAGGCGGCGTGCGAGTAGTTGAGGCGGGAAGGGGGGACTGCACCTACCTTCGGAGGAGTAGGTACGGTCTTGAGGAACTGGTCTAGCTCCACTAGTGTATCTGCATCAGGCATACATCACTCTTCTAGCCACGCTTGGAATCTTCGTTCGAGGAGCTTAATCGCATAGGCATAGTTCGCGAGAGTCATAGATTTAGAGACGGCGTGTTGTGGGAAGCCCTCTGCATCGTAGTAAAAAACTATGAGGTCCCTAACATTCCCGCGCGCGTGTTCAACTTTGAGCTCCTCGATTAGTTTGTCCAACGAAGCTTCCAAACGGACCTCCTCTGTTGGAAGCTTCGTTACAGTGTTGAATTTCGTTTCAGTCACGATATCGAGTCTCGCGCGCGCGTTTTCGTACCCTTGCCCGTATAATACCGAAGTTCCCCGAAGTAGTCAACAAAGGATTTGAGAAAATATCCCCCGCTTTGGGGGGATATTGGATCGGGTAATGGGTGGATTATTGGATCCAAAATCCTGGAGCGTTAGACCGCGACTTAGTGGGTTCGGTCGGTTTTCGGCCACAGGTCAGTTTTCCCCCCTCCCCACCTAGGAATTCGGGCGCGCTTTGTTGCGATGCGATCGGCAGGCGCATTGGCATGGAGCTTGCATGCGCGCGTGATATATGTGCAGCTGCACACGCGCGGTGATATATTAGATATGTGCAGCTGCGATATGGTGCGGCCTGGCTATGGTGCGATGCAGCATCACGGAGGCGCGATGCATCTATCGTGCCATTCGCGCGCGCCTTGTATTACAAATTCGTAATGCAAATACCCGTGTGATATATCAGCTCGCGTGGTACATTCTAGTCACGGACAATACCGTCCGATGGAGGTCTCTCAAATGGCAACGGAAAAAACAAACCGCGTGTTCGACGTGGAGCTCAATCACTCGATCCGCGAGATAGTCATTCGCGTGATCGACGGCTCGAAACCGAACCTAGTTTTCCATCTCGATCGCATGCATGAAGCATGCCAAACCGCCGCGATGATGCTGGGGTCGAAAAATACAATTGTCGATACGGCTGCGAAATCGCAGGGTACGCCGATGGTCGAAAAGTACGATGCGATGGCTGCGCGGATTGCGCATCTAGAATCAGGGTCGGATCAATGGGCCGTGCGGGCGGCTCGTGCGGGCGCATCCGAGGACAATCTCCTCATTGCGGCGTTGATGGAAGTTCTCGGACAGAACGATCGGGCGAAAGTTGCGGCGGCCGTTAAATCGTGGAGTCCCGACAAACGGGCGGCGGTGAGACTGCGCGACGATATGAAAATCGTCCTGGATAGAATGACGGCCGAGGCAGCGGGCGATGTTGATACGGACGAACTCTTGAGTGAGATTATCTAAGTAGAGCTGAAATGGGGCTGCGGGCTCGGGAGTAATCCCGAGTTCCGCATTTCCCAGGAACACAACAACTACCATAACAACAATAACCAATGGGTGCCCACATACATACTTGGATCCATATATTCCCAGGTTCCCTGTCCTGTCTTACTGGTTTTCTCTTTTCATTTTTTTTTTAAGAGATAAGAAGCAGGGAACCTGGGAAATAGGGATATAGAGGGTAACTGGAGAGATATCTGGATCCATGTATGGGGCGGGGCATGATATAGTGGTTATGGTTATGGTTGTATTACTTGGTTGACAGCTCCCTCGCGCGGGTGTATGATGGGCGTGATGGGAGAGAGTGGACGAATCAAACGGAGGGGGCTAATGAAAACGCCTGGGTGGAATAGAGTCTTGAGATATCATCACAGTCTCATCGGGAAGCCCTGGTTGGAATGTGAGCAGAATCACGCGCGCGTTCCTGATGATCTCGCGCGAAAGATCTTCGAGCAAATCCCCCCAGGGACCGTCTTTAAGGAGGGTGATCGGTTTGAGGTAACTCCGAAAAGTTACAAGGATAGTGATTTCAGCATCGCGCCATATACTGCCTCGCGCGCGCCCCTCGAAGTTCCTGTCGTGCATCTCCAAACACTTCCGGAATGGCGCGACTGGCTAGGGAAAGTTCACGCCGAACACCCGAGGGAGTCTATATATCTACTTGCGGAAAACGCGATGTCCGCGCAGGTATTTGAGTTCGGCAACGTGGAAGAAGCTAGACTCAAACGCGAGAATCCTCGCGCGCTCGACCTGCATCAACGGGGATTCCTAGATACGCCATATAACTGTGTGATATACAGGTATACGGGAGAGCTCTCAGGTCGAGTCGCCGTTATTGCACTTCGAGATGGGCCAGTGCTCCAATATGGAGGCATACCTAATACTACGGATCATCTCATCTGGCCACTATCTCTAATGCTCGCGACGAAAGGAACGAAACTCCGTGAGGAAGAACCTTCGGAAAAGCTACAGTCTAAAAGGGCCGCGCGCGGCAAATCCCGCCTACCTCGCGTGACCTACGTTGATGCGGAGCATTACTATGAGGCAGTGCGGAATAGCGACTCAAAAGGTACGCACGCGAGTCCAGTACCACATCTTCGACGCGGCCACATTCGGCATTGGAAGGATAGAGATATCTGGATTCGAGATATGCTCATCAATTGTAAGTCGATCAATGAGATCGACCAAAGGGAAAAGTATCAGGTGAAACATGCCTAGGGTACGTGGAAATGCTGCCTTCACCCCACACGAAGTCGCGCGGATCAAGCGAGACCTTCTTGAAGGTATCTCTCGAAAGGCCATCGCGCGCCGAATGGGCTGCGGGCTAGAGACGATAGCTAGGATGGCGCGCGGAGACACATGGGCAGATGTTCTACCTGCCGAGGGCGCGCACATCGACGAGTTAGAGGCAGAACTCCTCGCCCCTTCTAACCTCAAAGGAATAGCAGAACGCCTCATCGCACTTCAAGGTGAGGTAAAGAATACCTGTATGTATTGTAAACAAGGCGTGCCGATAAATCCCCTCACGCGCGCGCATATCTTACCTGGAGGGGAAGACTACTGTTCTAATCAAGGAGATGCTCATGTCTAGATATACTGTGATCGTTGAGAGACAAATCTTCCATCGCGCGCGCATAGAAGTTACCGCGCGCAACGAAGAGGCTGCAGAAACCAAAGCCTGTGAGATGGCAGAAACCTACCTCCCGTCAGAATGGGAACTCGAAAACGAGAACTATGAAGTGATCGAGATCGAGAGTGAAGACGAAGATGAGGAGGACGAATGACTGAACTAAGTTTAATTGAAATCACCGCGCCCTTCGTGCGGAAAGACCTAGGTCTTTACAGTTTAAGCGAGTTTGGTGAAGAGGGTGGATATCTGTCTTGGATGCCAAACGATTCTTGTGTGTGCCTTGATGGGCGATTTACAGCAGACGAACTCCTAGCTGTCGCGATCTATATGAAAGGGACTACAGAAGGTATCGCTGATGCAGAGGGCCCAGAAACTAAACTCGATCAAGCCCGTAGGCTGTTGAGGGAGAGAAAATGACTATTGAAATACTTCTCGTAGGTAAGGGCGCGCTGCGCGCCATCCGTAACGGCGACCTAGAGCCTCTCATTCCAAGGGCTGCAGGTCACTCGGCTAGCGAGTCAGACTTCGCTCCAGGTCTTTGGGAAGTCCCTATGCAATTAGCTACAGTAATGAGGATTCGAAAAGTCGCAATGCTCAATGGACAGACTGTTTCACATACCCTAGAGAGGATAGGGTTGAAGGAGATACATCTTGATGAAGTATCAAGTAATTGAGTTTCTATTCGCAGTGATAGGGCTTTGGACGGTTCTAGGGTATCTGGCGGATATGATCTTCGCGCGGACGCATCGCGCGCGCATGCGGGCACCCATTAAAGACTCTCGAAGCTCTCTCGATCGATTCTCTGAAATACACAAAAGGTAGGCTCTTATGAACAAGGTAGAACAGAATATTGCAGATCAGATCGCGAACGTGACAGAACTCGCGCGCGCGTGGAGAGAAACAGGGAAGGTATTTGATGACCTCCTTCCCGCTCTCGATAGTAACGTTGGTCAGTCTTGGGATGGAGATCTCTGTCTGTCTCTCACAGGCTCGCGCGCGGACCTCATTAGACTGTGGAAGATCCTCCGCGCGCATGGCTGGACATGCAGAGGGGAACGGCCGACAGATAACTCTTCCTACTGGAGTGGGTTCTTTGATCATCCAGATATCGCCTACAAACCTCGCATCTACCTGTCTTACTCCTCAACAGTCTGTCGGCGCGTGAAGATCGGTACGCGGATGCAGGAAATAGATGTCTATGAGACGATCTGCGGAGATGGAGATCCTCTCAACAAGGAGTCCTCAGATGAACTCATTTGATCCTTCGGTATTCCTAGACCAAGGAGACGAGCCCCCCGCGAGGGGGGTTTCGCCCCCTATCTGGTCTCCACTCCAAGCTGCCATCTTCGAGGAGATCTCTCATGCCGAAACAAACATCCTCATTCAAGCGGTCGCGGGGTCTGGCAAAACTACGACTCTTATCGAAGCTCTTCGGTACGCGCCGGGCTCTGCGCTATTTATGGCTTTCAATAAGAGTATCGCGGAGGATATCCGAGGTAAGGCACCTAAAGGCGATGTGAAGACTCTCAACGCACTAGGGCATGCGCTTTGGCGCGCGAACCTACCTTCAGCAAAGATCGATTTCGACAAACTCAAAAAGATCGTCTCGAAGATCATGCCCGAAGGTGACTATAGAGAATGGGGCTATCAAGTCCAGCGTATGGTAGGTATGGCGAAAAACTCAGCTGTCGATATCGACGGTTCCTGGGACGAAATGAACGTCCTAGAAGCGATGCTAGAGATTGCCGATGCGAATGATAACCTACCTATAGGGAAGGAAAATGACGCGGCGATCTTTGCCACGCGCGCGTTCTTCGAATCCCGCATGGATACTTCCACATTCGACTTCGACGACCAGCTCTATATGCCTCTCTTCCGAAAGTGGGAGTACCCTAGATATGCAAATGTCTTCATCGATGAATGTCAAGACCTCTCCCCGATCCAGCATCTCATGCTTGAAGAGTTTCGTACAAACGGATCTCGGATCGTCGCCGTTGGAGATCGTCATCAAGCGATCTATGGATTTCGAGGAGCTGATGTCCGATCCATGGACAATCTCAAAGATCGCTTCGGAATGCTTGAACTTCCACTTTCTATATCCTACAGGTGTTCACAAAATGTCGTCAAAGAAGCGCAGCAATATTGTCCTACAATTGAATGGAGAGATAACGCGCCAGAGGGCCACGTCGGCTTCCGTAGTGATATCGACCGGCACGAAGATCCATATCTCTTCACACGAGAACTCGTCCTGTGCCGTAACAATGCGCCGCTCTTTCGAGCGATTCTTCGGCACGTTAGAGAAAAATCTCCCTGTAGGGTCTTATCGAATTTCCTTGACTCTTTCCAGGGATTCATCCGAAACTTCAAATGTACCGACACTGCAACCCTACTTAAAAAGTTAGAGAAGTGGGAAGAGAGGGCGATTGAAAAAGCGAATAACCATAGGGGCAAAATTGCCCAAATCCAAGACAAAATCGAAACGATACGCCTACTGTGTGGTAATTCCAGGAATGTATCAGACGTTCTGCTACTCGTTAAAAGGCTTGGAGAAGGTACTTCTGGCCCAACTTTCTCCACGATACACAAAGCAAAAGGACTTGAGGCGGATAGTGTCTATATCATCCGTCCCGATCTCGTACCTTCGCCTTATGCAGAAAGGGATGACGCGAAAAAGCAGGAAGAGAACCTCGCGTATGTAGGTATTACGCGCGCGAAAGAAACACTTATTTATGGAGTGATGCTATGAGTGAAGTAAAGAGATGGACACAGCCATGCGTTCAGCAGCAATTAGGGGAAGGATTTAAAGTGCTTGAAGTCCCGTTATTCGAGGATAGTAAAGGGAAGTATGTCCTCGCCAGCGACTTCAAGCGCATCGAGGCCCGGCTAGACCGCCTCGCTTCGGATAAGGCGCGGCTCGCGATGGAGGCGAAGGAACTGGCGCAGCGAGTAGTCACGCTCGAAAATGCGCTGCGGGGAGCACTGGAACTGGACACGACAATGGGCTATGCCCCACAAGTTATAGCTGCCCGCGCCGCACTCGCGCAGGGGGAGGCGGGGAAATGAGCAAGCAGAAAGTGAAGCGGGATGCGCTGGCAAAACACAATCTGAAGCAGCCAGGCTACGAAATGCTCATGGAAAACGGCAGGCTTGGGGAGCGCAATCTAGCCCTCGCTTCCCGCGTCGCCGCGCTCGAAAAGGCGCTGCGAGACAGCATCCCAATTATGGATGAATATTACGCGCTTTGGGCTAAGTTGAAATGATTGCAAAAGCCCGCGCCGCACTCGCCGCTGCAGCGATGTAATACTTGATTGACTCACACCCGAATCCGTGCGAAAATGGTTTCGCAATAGCCGGAACTCGCTATTCGCCGTACAAAGGAATAGCACTTTCAGGAGATAGAAAATGAATGCAGTAGTAAAGGAAGCCGACGAAGCACCCGCGACTCCTTCGAATGAGGAAGTCGTCCTCATGGAAGACGGTCGGAAGGTCACCTTCGTTGGGAAGAGGCAGGTACTCAAAGAAAGTCTCGTCGATGGGGAAGCGTATGATGGGACCGCTCCGATTGATCCGACTTCCCAAAATCTCGCGATTCGGATGGACTTTCGGAACGGCACTACCCGCACGTATCCGATGAATGTCAACTTGCTAGGGAATTTCGCCCTGCATGGAGAACTTCAAAAGTACGGAGATGAACTCGCGGGAGGAGTTAAGCTGGAAGACGGCACACAGTCGCAGGATCTGGATGACTGGGCCGCAACGACCGATCGGCTTCATGAGAGGCTGAGCGAAGGAAAGTGGTCGATCGGGAGAACTGGCGATTCGATGGGAGGGACTTCGGTACTTCTCAAAGCGCTCATTGAAGCTTCGGGCAAGTCCATCGAGGAACTCCGCGCGTGGCTCAAAGGAAAGTCGCAGAAGGAAAAGACTGCCCTTCGGAATGCGCCGAAGATCAAGCCGATCGTCGAGAGGCTCGAATCGGAGAAGGCTTCCAAGGCCACTGCGGTCGATACGGATGCGCTCTTGGCGGAACTAGCCTAGGTAAAGGCGCGCTTGCGGCCGAGGCCGCGCGTGCGCGCAAGTCCTAGGGGATCCTGAGAGCCTCCATCCTAGGGCGGGGTACCCCCGAAAGGGGGTTTCCTTTTTATAGAAAGTCTTGATTCTTTGATGAAATACTTGGTTGCATGGATCCGGTAATTATGGTATTATCGGATCCATAACCCACAACTCCCGGAGGCTCTCACATGACCGACCAAGAAGTCGCTACCAAAGCAATCGATCTCTATGAGTCGATTCAAGCGCTCCTCAATAAAGTACCTGACCTCTCTAACGGAGAGGCCGTCAAAGCTTACAACACTTCAATCCGAAGGTTCGAAGAAATATATCGAACCTTGATGCATCAAAGGTTTGAGTTAGAAAGGATCTTACTATCTCCGTGCGGGGAGGACTAACAATGGACAAGTATTTAGAGGAAGTGCTTAAGCACGCCAATGAATCCGCGCAGGCCAACTATAAAGCCGGCTACGATGCGGGCTTTCTCGCCGGCTTGAAAGAGGCCAATCGCATCGTGAATGCGAGCTTCGATGCGGCGACGGCCCATGACGCCAAGTTGGGCGTCGACAAACGGCGCATGGTCGAGGGCCCGCGGCCCGACCAGTGCGGCGAGAACTATCATGGCGGATAGGGCGTACCACTTCGTGGGCGAGACACTGCGCAACGGCGAGCCGATTCCACTTGACGGCGAATGGCTGTATGCCAGAGCACGTGATCTTAAGATGTGCGAGTACGGGCTGCACTTCTCCGAGCATCCGCTGGACGCGCTGAACTATGCGCCGGGCTTTACCTGCTGCCTGATCGAGTACGGCGGCAAGGTACTGCGCCAACACGATAAGGGCTGCGCCTCTGAGCGGCTGATCGTGGCAAGAGTCGATGTCAAGGCGCTGTGCCTGAAGTTCGCACGCGATTGCGCTTCGGACGTGCTGCATCTATGGGATGCGCCACAGGTCGTGAAGGACTTTCTGGCAACCGGTGATAATGCCTACGCCGCCGCCTACGCCGCCAACGCCGCCGGAGGCGGCGCCTCGGCCGCCTACGCCGCCGCCGGAGGCGCCTCGGCCGCCTACGCCGCCTCCGGCGGCGCCTCGGCCGCCTACGCCGCCTACGCCGCCTCTGCCGCCTACTACGCCACCCGCTACGCCGCCTACGCCGCCGCCTACGCCGCCTACGCCGCCGCCTACGCCGCCACCTCCGCCACTAGAGAGAAATATCGCGGCTGGTTCAAAGAGCGCATCGAGGCGGAGTTCGCCAAACTATCTCCCCTAGTTCCAAAATGAGGCTCTCACATGAACTTAGATAAACTCCTCGCCGATGCTCTTCATCACGCGCATACGCTCAAACACTCTGGCGCGCGCCTCCACCAATCCATCGAATGTTCCCTCGTCCACAAAGCAATTCAATCCTACTATGGCCCGCCGAACTGGAAGTCGCAACGTCTTATCGAACTCATCTGGACCAACAAAACGCCAGAGGAGACGTGCTCCCTCGGACTATTCCGCGAAATGGTCCACACTAGGAGTGGAGGACGCCGCTTGGTTAGGTTGGATACTCCAGCCGGATCCGAAGAAGTCAATATCGAATTCGTCTATGGTGAGCATTGGGTTCATCCCCGAACACCTGTGGCGCGCGAGACTTCGGTGCATGAGATTCTAGAGCTTCGAGAGAGGTTTGAAGAACTTATGAGGGAAGTGGAAGAGGAGATGTCACCATGTCACAGAAAGTAAATACGTGCCACGTAAGCCTAACATAACACCTTCAACGAAGTTGCAGGTTCACATCCCCGCGCCTCTCAAAGCGCGCCTAGACCTACATCTATGGAGTGGTCTAGAGAACCGCGTCCCTGTCGGCGCGCACGCGCGCTTTATAATTGATCTTTTAAATGACTTTTTTCGGAGAGAACACAATGAGCCTTCCAGACCCCGAAGTAATCAACCGAGTAGCTCGCTGGAGATCGATGGAGATCTCGGGCGAGATGACGGACGAAGAGCGAATCAAGGCCGTCCTGTGGCTGAGGGAGAAGCGCCGGGCTGCGGAAACCGCCTCCCAGACGGCGAAGGGGACGACGAAGAGATCCTCTAAACCTTCAAAGTCGGCCGACGAACTTCTCGGTGAACTAGGGATATAGAATGACCTTCGTCCCGTCCTTTGAAATCTCCTGCCGTATCTGCGGCACACTACCTACTGTCGTTATCCCTGGCCATATCGTTCCAGAGACCGAACTCTGCGGAAGTTGTTTCTTCAACGACCGAAGGATGTTAGATTGGATGATGTGGGACGAACCCCTAGAGTCAACAGAATGAAAGTTATAGTGATTTATATCCTATTACTTGTGCAGTCGGCTGGGAGCCGTCCTATTGAAGGTACAGGATTCGTCGGCTATCATAATGCCTATTTCTCATCAAGAGCCTCGTGTGAGAAATACGCAGAGGTTCTTCAAGGCTACGCTTGGGTACAGGAGCAGAGACTAAAGACTGAGTGTTTACCACTATGGCCTTATCCTCTAGAGTCAACAGAATGAAATTCCTCCTCGATCCGCGCGCGATGAACTTCGTCATTATGGGGCTCTACAGCCTCAACGTCTTCGTCTGGGCATTCCACAAGAGATGGGCTGATTGTTGTTACTGGCTCTCTGCTCTAGCTATCACCGCGACAGTTACGTTTGGCTACAAACACTGAGGTTCTCATGATAAACTACGCATTCCCTTCCGTCATCGATTCATCAGCCCTAGCTGCTTTTAAGGCCTGTCCTTACAAGTTCTTCCTCTCAAACGTCTGTGAGTACAAACCTAGGGGGCAATCCGTCCACCTAGTTGCAGGAAAGGCTTTCGCAAAAGGTCTCGAAGCGTCCCGAAAAGCGTTCTTCATTGAAGATCGTCCTTCTGACGAATCCATCGCGATAGGCCTAGGCGCGCTCACGCGCGAGTATGGCGACTTCCAATGCCCTCCTGACGAATCCAAATCCCTCGAACGAGTCCTCGGCGCGTTCGAATACTACTTCAGTGCCTACCCCCTAGGAGAAATCGATGTCCCTATCACTTTTGGAGGAAACCGTAGAGGAATTGAGTTTAGCTTTGCGCTTCCTCTCCCAATCCAAAATCCGTCTAGCGGAGATCCAATCTTCTATTCTGGCCGGATGGACGCGATCTCCGGATTCGCTGGAGGCACCTATATCGTCGACGAGAAGACAACTAAATCCCTCGGCCCCACCTGGAGTCGTAAGTGGGATCTCCGCGGCCAGTTTATTGGATACGCTTGGGGTTGTAGAGAAAGCGGAATTAAAGTTGATGGGTCACTTATCCGAGGTATATCAATACTTAAAACTAAGTATGACACCGCTCAAGCAGTAGTTCGGCACGCCGACTGGCAAGTAGACCTATGGTTCGAAGAGACCCTCTACTGGATCAATCAGATGATTCGCCACTGGCAAACTGCCTTCCATCCCCACAACTACTCCGACGCGTGCGAGGACTACGGTGGGTGTCAGTTCAAAGATGTCTGTATGTCGCAGGAGCCCGGCGCGTGGCTAGATAAATTCGAGCGGAAGCATTGGGATCCTATCCTAGGAGTCGAGACTCTCCTCGATGCGCCAGCAAATCTCAATCCTTAACGCTTCATGTTGTTGGGAGGTATTCGAAGTTGAACGACCGGAAGTACTTCGCGGATATCTCGTACAATCCTCAGTCCGATACTGTCCAGATTGTCGCAGAATTTGGGCCACTATCGAGTGCGGGGGATTTTCTGAAGCTCATACTGTCAATTGCGAACTTTGCGCGCGATACTGCCATCCAGACCTCCGACCAGTCCCAGGCTCTATCTTGGATACGCCGGGAATGTCAGATGGCTTTGACGATGGACTACTCAAAGTCCTCCCAGAAAGACTCCTAGAAAGAGAATACCAACTCCACATCAAGGCAGCATTAAATGGAAACTTCGACAATCTCTCCCTTGAACCCCCAATCGAGCCTACTTTCGGGAGTAAACGTCCTGATCGAGGGCCCGACAGGGACGGGGAAGACCTACTCAATCGGAACCCTAGTTGATACAGGGATCGAAACCTATTACCTAGCCCTCGAATCAGGGCTCGAATCACTTCTAGGATATTGGACCGACCATGGGAAGGCGGTCCCAAAAAACCTCCATTGGCACCATATCTCGCAGGCCGATTCTGACTTCACCGTGATGCTTAAAGCAGCTCAAATCATCAACACATCTACGAACGAAGCTCTCGCGAAAATGCAGGATATGGACAAAGCGAAGTATAATTCGTTCGTCAAGGTTCTCCTCGCGCTCAACAATTTTGAAGACCAACGTACCTCCACCAAACACGGGAGCCCTCAAACATGGGGACCAGACAAGTGCCTTGTGATCGATGCCCTGACTGGTCTCAACATAGCTGCCATGTCTTTGGTTGCCGGAGGGAAGCCGATCAAGACGATCGTCGACTGGGGCGTAGCGATGGACCAGATCGAGAAGCTCATCCGAATGCTGACGGAGGGTTGTCGTTGTCACTTCGTATTAATAGCCCACATAGAAAGGGAGATCGACCAGGTCTTGGGGGGCCAGAAGATTACTGTTGGCACACTAGGACAGAAATTAGCTGGAAAGATTCCGCCTTTGTTCTCAGATGTAATTCTTGCGGAGCGACGTGGGTCAGAATTCTTCTGGTCTACAGCGAACCCGAATGCAGACCTCAAGACTCGCAACCTAACGATTTCGGAAAAGATCCATCCAGATTTTAGGACGATCTTATCAAAGTGGGAATCCCGAGGAGGTAGATACACAGAAAAAGTTCAGAAGTAGTTCCATAGTTCCCTAGTTCCAATGTTCAATGATGTTATAGCATGGAGTTTAATCATGAGTGATTTTGACCCAAGTAAGTTCCTAGACGGCGCGACGGAACAGGTATCGGAGAGGATGCCAAACCTACCTCCTGGGCAGGACTACATCTCTCAGATCACCGATGTAACGTTTCGTCAAGTCCAAGGAAAAAAGGATGTCACGGCCGTTTACCTGTTCATGGATGTGAAGCATTCGATCGATACGAAGGGGATACCGGAATATCCGAGTCCTTCGAGAACGATCGTCGATGGCTTCATCGTGAACACGCGCGAGGACAATCCGAACGCGATCGACTACTCGCCTGGAAAGAATGGCCGCATTCGCCAGTATCGAGACGCGCTCGGTATGAATGAGGCAGGGCAGGTATTTGCTCCGCGCGCGATGATCGGGCGATACGTCCGAGTCAAAACGAAACTCGACCCCTATGAAGGCGAGTTCTTCGACAAGATCGATTCCCTAGCCAAGGCCTAGGCCCCTCTGGGAGGGCTTCGGCCCTCCCTTTTTTTGGAGTATCTAATGGAAAAAACTATCAACGCGCATTCGCCTAAGTCTGATCGTCCTCCTATCATACCTTTGAACGAACTAGATCTCTATGAGATTCGCGTCATTACAGATATAAAAGCGGGTGAGCTTCGTTGGTATATCCCTGTTGACGCGAAGGGCCATATGGATCCTGTTCGGCCCTACAAGTTTAGAGGGTATACTCCTGTCGCCACGCCAGTAGGGCAACAGAACTTCGAATTCGCCCTAGAAGCCTCAACCCTATCTGATGCACTCATCGAATGGCCGAGGAAGCTAGAGAAGGCTATTCTAGAGTTCCAGGAAAAGTTCGCCGCCGCGCAACGGCGCGCGATGCTAGCTACGCCTCCAGGCGGCCGTCCCGTATGAAGGTCCTATCAATCCCTATTGATGAAATAACTATATCTTCAAATCGCCAAAGGCAGGATTTCAATCATGACTCAATTGCGGAACTCGCTGGCTCTATCTCTCAAAATGGTCTCATTTCTCCAGTCGTTGTCCGACGACGAAGCGACGGAGTTTTTCAACTGGTTGCGGGGGAGCGTAGACTCCGCGCCCTCACCTATCTATGGAACTTTGGCGAATCTCTACGATGCGGTACACAGCAATTTGGAGAGAACCACGTCCCTGCAATCGACATTGGAGACCTTGACGATGTCGATGCCTTTGAGGTCGAACTCGAAGAAAACATCCGACGAGCTGACCTCACATGGCCCGAGAGGGTTCAGGCTGTAGCTCAACTCGCGACTTTGAGGCGGATGCAAGCCGAAAAGAAAGGTGAAGAACCTCCTACTCATATGGATCTCGCGCTCGAAGCCTATCCCGAAGTACACCAGAATACAGCTCACGAAAATACTCGGCGCGACCTCATCCTCGCGCGCAACCTCAAAGACCCCGATGTCCTCAAAGCGAAGTCTCCTGAAGAAGCTTTCAAAATCCTCAAGCGAAAGGAGGAAGTCCGTAAAAACATCGAACTCGGTGAGTCTATGGCGAGGACTTTCTCTTCAAAGGACCATACCCTCCTTCTAGGTAATTGTCTCCTCCACATGGGCAAACTCATCGAGACTCAACATGTGCCTTTTGACCTCATTTGCAGTGACCCCCCATACGGTATTAACGCACACGAGTATAACGACTCGGGTGGGAAGGTATCAGGTTCACATCTATACGATGACTCGCCGGAGACATGGAAGGCTCTTATGGAGGCCTCCGCCGATCTTATGTTCCGTATTACTAAGCCCAGCGCGCATGCATATATTTTCTGTGACATTGACAGGTTTGTTCAACTCAAAGCATATATGTCTGAAGTCGGATGGAACTGCTTCCGAACACCCCTAGTGTGGGTTAATCCTACAGCAGTTCGCGCGCCCTGGCCTGAACATGGACCTCAACGAAAGTACCAACTCATCCTCTACGCTAGAAAAGGTGAAAAGAAAGTCACTCGCCTATACGGAGATGTACTTACTTATGGACAAGATCCCAACCTCGGATGGGCTGCTCAAAAACCAGTCGCGCTTCTCCAAGATCTTCTTAGACGTAGTTGCAATCCTGGCGATACCGTTCTTGACCCTTTTGCTGGCAGTGGGTCTATATTTCCTGCTGCTCATAACCTTCGCATACGCGCTATGGGAATTGAACAAAACCCTGGTGCGTATGCTATTGCAGCGAAGAGGCTAGGCGAACTAAAATGAAAGAAGTAGGTTCGGACGGTCCTACGAATGCGTCGATCCTTATTGTAGGAGAGGCTCCTGGCGCGGACGAGGAACGCTTAGGGAAACCGTTCGTAGGAACATCTGGGCAAGAACTCGACCGGATGCTAGGTGAGGCTGGGATCTCGCGCGCCGAGTGCCGTGTCACGAACGTCTGCAGAATTCGCCCCCCGAACAACGATATCTCTAAGTTCTTCGCGCGGTCTAAAAAGGAAATTACTAGTGAACACATTAAAATCTCCGACAAGTTTGTCCTACCCATTATTAAGCGTGGGTTGGACCTTCTCGCCACAGAAGTCCAATTGGTCAAACCGAATATCATTCTTGCGTTGGGCAATACAAGCCTATGGGCACTTACGGGCCGCTGGGGAATTACAAAGTGGCGGGGATCTATGCTCCATAGTGATATGGGTGGGTTTCAAGTCATCCCCACCATCCACCCCGCCGCAGTTCTTAGGGAGTGGGCCTGGCGATCCATCGTCGTTAGGGACCTCAGGCGCGCCGCACGCTTCCGAACAGCCAAATTCCCTATCCCCGCGTGGAGCTTTATCATCAAACCCGGATTCTCAGTTGTGCAGGGGATTCTTTCGAGCCTTCTCCACCGCCTCGAAAAAGAAGTAGTATGGATCGATTTTGACTTGGAGACTAAATATGGACATATCGATTGCGCTGGTATCTCTTGGAGCTCAGTCGATGCTCTTTGTATACCTTTTATTCACGACTACTGGACGGTGGAGCAGGAGGCTTGGATTATTCAGCATCTACGTCGCCTCCTCCTTCACAAGCGCGTATGTGTTAGAGGCCAAAATCTCCTCTATGATAGCCAGTATACCTATAAATGGTGGGGTTATGTGCCAAGAGTTATGCAAGACACCATGCTCTCACACCATACAGCATTTTGTGGGATGCGAAAGTCGCTAGATTTTCAGGCATCCCTATACTGTGATGAATATAAGCAATGGAAGCCCGATAAGTCCGCCTGGAAGGAAGGCGGATGAAACTTACTCACGAAACTCTCGAAGATAGATGGAGGTACAACTGTGAAGATTGCGTCCGAACCAGAGAGATTGGAGAATGTCTTCAATCATCTATATCTAAGATGGGTCTTGAGGGACCTGACGCCACTCAGTTGGGGATGTTCGAACCTGTTCTCGCAGCAATGCTCAGGGGAGTTCGAATTGACCTCGACGCGCGCGCGAACATGTCTAAAACTCTCTTGCAAGAAATGCGGGTTCGTGAAGACTGGTTCCACCGCATCCTAGGTCACTCCCTCAATCCTCAATCACCTAAACAACTCCAAGCACTGTTCTATGAAGACTTCCAATTCAAGCCTATCCTCAAGAAAACCTCGAAAGGATTCGTACCGACGTGTGATGAAGATGCTCTTAAAACGCTCGCGCGAAGGGAGCCCCTACTCACAACTCTTGTTCGACGTATACTTGAGCATCGATCTCTTAGAGTCTTTCGCTCTACGTTTATCGAAGCCGAACTTGACGAAGATAATCGAATGCGATGCAGCTACAATCTATGCGGTACTGAAACTTTTAGACTCTCTTCATCCACTAACGCTTTCGATAAAGGTACCAACCTTCAAACCATCCCCGAAGGCACCGAAGCCAAAGAGGTAGAAGACCTTGTTCTCCCTAACGTTCGATCAATGTTTATTCCTGATAGCGGCCACGAATTTTTTAACGGTGATCTTGACCGTGCGGACCTACAAGTGGTTGTTTGGGAAGCCGACGATAGAGACCTTAAACTGGCTCTCAGTCTGGGTCTGGATATGCACCTCCTTAATGCTTGTAGCATTTTTAACATCCGTGGGATACCGCCTGATGAACTAGCTGAATCCCACGCTAACTATCTCGAACACAGAGGAAGAATTGGAAATGAAAAAAGGCAAAAAGCAAAGCAAGGCGTCCACGCCGTTGACTACGGATGTAAATCTAGAACCCTCTCCACACATTTGGGATCTACTGTTCACGAAGCGGATCGTTTTATCGAGTCATGGTTCGGGGCTCACCCTGGTATTAAGCGATGGCATGAGAGAGTTGAACGTGACCTTCGCACACGCCGAACCGTTAGGAACATCTACGGATATGCTCGCATATACTTTGATCGGGTGGAAAGTCTATTACCCGAGGCCCTCGCATGGATCCCTCAGTCGACTGTTGCTCTCACCATCAATAGGATCTGGAAGCGAATCTGGACCACATTGCCCGACGTGCAAGTGCTTTTACAAGTCCATGACTCCCTCGCAGGTCAATTCCCTATTGGATATCCGGGCAAAGAAGCCCTCAAAGCGATTTCTCGTGAGATAGTAATTCCCTATCCAGATCCCCTAGTCATACCCTTCTCCGTTAAGACTTCTTGTCTTTCTTGGGGCGCGTGTAAGTAATCCATGGCGAGAATCTTTAAGGACTGGCTCAATGCCTACATCGAATACGCTTCCTTCTCTGAAGCCCCGCGCCGGATGCACTTCTGGTCTGGTGTGTCCGCTATCTCGGGCGCTCTTCGGAGACGAGTTTGGATCGACATGTCCTACTTCAAGTGGCATGTCAACCAGTATATCATCTTTGTCGCGCCACCCGGTATTGTCTCTAAATCTACCACCGTTGCGATCGCAATGGATATTCTGCGGAAAGTGCCCGGCGTACAGTTTGGTCCTGACGTTGTCACCTGGCCTGCTCTCGTTAGTGCATTCGCTGCAGCAACTGAGCAGTTCGAACTTAGCGGCGAATGGCATACTCAAAGTGCGCTTACCCTCGTTAGCTCCGAGTTCGGAAACCTCGTTAATCCTCAGGATCGTGAGATGATCGATATGATGGTGAATCTCTGGGACTCTCACACTGGCGCATTCAAAAAAGTCACTAAAGGATCTGGCAATGATACAGTCGAAAACCCATTCATCAATCTCATTGCCTGTACGACTCCCGCGTGGATCGCTGGGAACTTTCCTGAGTACGTTATCGGTGGAGGTTTTACATCGCGATGTCTATTCGTTTACGCAGAGACGAAGGATAAGTTTAACGCTTACCCCTCGCTCACGGTTCCAAAGAATATTAAGGCTGCCCAAGAAGCCCTTGTTCACGATCTTGAACACATATCGAAAGAACTATGCGGTCCATACATACTTACCCCTGAGGCGTTTGAATGGGGTAAGCATTGGTACCGCCGTCATTATGAAAGTCCGCCCGCGCTACTTAAGTATGATGACCGGTTTGGGGGCTACATCGCGCGCAAGCAGACTCACTTACATAAACTCGCTATGGTACTGGCGGCCTCCGTGCGGGACGACCTCATCATCACGCCAGAGGATCTCGACCTCGCCGATACGATGATTTCGGACCTAGAGATCGATATGCCGAAAGTATTCGCGAAGATCGGTCGGAGCGAAGAGAGCGTCCAGGCAGAGAGGTTTATTCAATTTATCTCTCAGCAAGAGCGAGAAATCTCTTTCGAAGAAGCCTATCACTATGTCCATCTTCATTTCCCTAACATGAGGGATTTCGAGGGTATCTTCGCTGGCGCGGTGCAGAGTGGGCAGATAAAGATTAGGGGCGATGAAAAGGGGAAGGTCTGGGTTTCGCGATCCAATAATCCCGTCATTATCGGATCCAAAATCTCCCTACCTTCCCCACTTAACGGCTCTACCCCAGATGTTCCCGAATCCGATTCGCAAGAAACGGTCCCCAGTACGACAGCTTCGACGGAGTGAAAAAGTCCGAGTGCCCTGCAACTACTGGCATATCTTTAGTATTCCCACAATCGATGTTTACGATGTTAGGGTCTGACCCTCTATATCCTGCATGCCCCATCTCTCCCCAAACGGGGTCAGTGAGACCAAACTTCGCGCCGATCTTCGCGGCTTCCGTAACTTCATCACCTCCGTTGAAGTAGATATCTATCCACGAAGCTACGCGCCGGTCTATGTTTTGTTCAAGGGCTGCATTGATAAACACTACATCGACCGGAGGACACCCCGCTGCCATCAAGTCATAGATAATCGCACAGCCATTTGAATGGCCTATGAGAATATCTCCTATCTCGATATAAGGAAGTAGTGTCCCTACAATCACCGGATTGAAGAACTTAGTCTCGACACCTAAAATCCACCCATAGTCAGGATACCTCACTTTGAACCCAACTAGATAGTCAGTCAGCGCCTCAATTGGTGACATCCCAACTGTGTGGATCCCATGTATGAGATGGACTTTCACGATGCTGTAAGCGCCACCGTAGATGGCGTTCCTACAGGAAAGATCTTACACACCTCGTTTGAAGGTGCTGACAAACTTCCCTTCGCATCGACTACAATGATGTACCAGTAAAAAGTCGTCCCATCCGTAAGGCCCGAGTTGATAGTTACAGGAGATCCTGTGAGGCCACTCTGTAGCTTTGTCTCCGCGCCCGATGCTACTCCTTGGTATAACGTATACGTCAGTGGCGTCGCAATCGGCGTCCCGTCTGTATTCGTCGTCGGCGCGTTAAAAGTGAGGGTCGCTGTCGCGGCGACTCCCGGCGCGCCAGCAACACACGCACCTTGGGCTTGTACAATCCCTGCACATAGCAATAACAACAGTCCTAAAATACGCATCTTACCTCCTAGGTTGTTGGGGGAGTTAGTTTCGTAATCCAACTCGCATACACATTGTTGAGGGCAGTGAGACCCGCGCCTCCCTCCGCCGTCGCAAGGGCAGGTACCTGCAGCATAATCGCGCCAGTCTCCTTGAGTTTCGCTCCTGGATAGTTCGCGGGCCACATGGCTGGATTCGGCCCCATATCTGCGTTGAATTGCTGAAGTGCCTTAATCATCGCGATGAGTTCAGGTGCTGCAGCAGTAACAATCGGATTCTGTGTACTCATATCTACTTCTCCTGTGGTGGAACTAAAGGGGCGACGGCCTTCATTGGCGGGTCGCCAGGGGGACTGTTGCGTTTGACCTGCGCAACAATAGCTGTCAATATCGCATTCCCTAGTACGATATAGCGAAAGGTCTGATGACTAAAGAGTTCCTCATCCATCATCAACCCTGCAAGAACGCCTTGCAGAATAGCTAGACCAGTGATTGCGTTACTCCAGAGGAACCAAACGATGTAGCGAAAGCTGAAGTAATGCGGAACGGGATCGGGACTAGACATTAAGCTTCTCCTGTTAGTAGAATCTTTCTCAGAGGCGCATATCTCGAGGCATCGAGTTTAGGGTCTTTGTCGGTACAATTAGCTGCGGCGGTCGGCCAGTCTCCTAGCGCTGCTGCCGCGAGCATGTGAGGGTAATTGAGAAGGTCATGAAGCCCTCCGTTATAGGCGATATCTAGAAAGACGGACCCGCGCGCATCTCCTGATCCCGTATACCATCCATACGATTGTAGGGCCTGATCCAGCTGCCCGATTAGATAGTTTCTCATAACTAGAAACAGCCCATGCGACCCGCAAGCCATTAGGTTAAACCCTATTCCCCAGGAGAGGTTTCCCTTCGGCGCGCGAACCGTCAACCCTGTAGCATCATCATACGGGAGAATCCTCTCTCCTTCTTCCATCCCAAGGCGCGCCTCTAGTACCTCTACAGCACTCATTCTTTATCCTCTATCCTATGGCGTTCCGCAATCACTGCAAGTTTTCCATCCATCGCCGCGTTGAAGGCTTGAAGGGCTTTGATGACGGCGATCAGCTCGGGGGCTGCGGCAGTTAGAACGGATGGGTATCCACTGGGCGGCTGCTGAGCCGTCGCGCCAGCTCATCCGCCCTCCCTGTGCAAATGCAGATAGGTCAACACCGTAATCACGAAGCCGGTGACCGTGACCGCAACGCCCCCCAGCCATATCAGCACGTGCAGGCCGCCGGACGCCAGCGTGATAGATCGGTCTAGCGACTCGATGCGTGCCTCGATGCGCACCAGGCGTTCCTCAAGGGCGCGGGCTACTTGTATGTCGATGTCGCTCATGCGACGAAGTACGTGCCACTGATGGCAACAGTATGCGCGGTCGCGCTAATAGCCTGCGTGACGGTAATGCCGCCGGCGGTAAATAGGCACGTCCCGAGCACAGTACCCGCAGTCTCATCGATCACCAGCCCCGGCGTCGAGACGGCCGGCGTGAAGATGGCCGGCAGTGCAATGGTGGCCGCGGCGCCGCAGGCAATGGTAGTGGCGGCAGAAATCGTCACAACAACGCTGGCCGTACTGCCGTTCAAATCGCTTTTGCCTGATTGCGTAATCGCGCCGACCGCGGTCCAGCCGTTGCTGCCTGAGGTAATGCCCGGGGCAAAACTTTTGTTGGTGACGCCCGTATCCATCCATGCATCGTTCTGGCGCGTGGTCACGCTCCAGGCTTCCGAGAAGCCAATCAGTGCGTTCTGGATCGATGTGCCCACCCTTAGAACTAATGAAACTGAATCGAAAGTACAGTATTGCGCAGTGCCGGTCACGAAAATGCCGTGATTCGTATAGACAGCGCCGTTCGTTTCCTGGTTTTTAGTGAAATAGCAATGATCGAGGGTCACCCCGGTGGGGGTATAACACAGATAATTATTGAGCCACCAGGCGCAATGCTCCAGGTTCCAATTCGATGGTTTGGTGCCACCGCCAGCTGCCGAACAATAGATTCCATAGGGCGGTACGGGCGATGAATTCTCCGTATAAAGACCATAGACATCGACAAAGGAGGCCGCGCTATTGGTCAAGTCGATATAGAAAAAGGATCTGCCCGGGGTGCCCCCGGGATTTACGTTTCCCATCCAGGGCGCAAACATACGAAGATAAGTCGCGCCTTCCAGGTAAACCACATCGTTAAGACCCGCGCCTCCCTGATTGAAGAATTGTCCGCCGAGGTATTGGTGATCCGAGCACGAGATGCCGCCCGAATAGACGGTTTGAAAGCTCGAGGTTAAGCCGCTGATGTTCTGCGCGGTGATCGTAATCACCCGCGTATTGACGACGGGCGCTAGATTAAACCACCAATTCTCTGCGTAGCAGCCTTCCTCATGCGCGTAGTTGTATTGCACTGAGTTGGAGAAATAGCCGTATACCCTACAGTTATCGATGCGTCCCTGGCAGCTTCCGCCACTTGAATTGCGCGCTTGAAACCAACAGGTCTTAGGATAGGATGCACTGTTGGAGCCGATCGTCATCCCGGTGAAGCGATAATTATCGCAGCCGGTCAAGTCAAAAAGATGCCCGGTGGTTGCCCCGCCGGTCCCGACGGTGAAAGAGGCATAGATGCTCGGTGTTGAGCCGGCATTGTAATCGACCGAAATGGGCGCATTGGACCAATCAAATACCAGCCCGAATTGATCGCCGGTGCCAGAGGTGCAATCGAGCTCCCCGGTGATCAGATATTGTCCCGTAGGGCCCGGGGTGATCTTCGAGCCTCCCTTGCGGCATTGATTGATGGCCGCTTGGAAGGCTGCCGTCATGGGAGTTGAGCCCGGGATAGAATTGCTGCCATAGCGATCCACACAGCCCGGCGGCCACCAAAGGTTAACCGGCACAGCCCCTGCCGCCGCCTCAGCAGCCGTCTGCGGCGTCAGTTGCCCCGCTATGTAGGCTTGATTGACTCCAAGGGAGGCAAGTGCCGCCGCTGCATTGGTCGAGGCTGTTCCTCCTTCACTGATCGGAACGGGGACCGCCGTTATCCCCGCGACTATCCCAAGTGCCGCTAGCACCGCTGGAACAGTCGGCGTACCTCCAAGCGCGCCGTTCACCATCTCATCGACGTTGTTTAGCCAGGCCGCGCGCACTGGATTGCCCGCGTTCTGGTCTTGGAAGTTCTCAGGAGAAAATGGCATAGTTAGTCCTATTCGTTGCCGTTCATTGCCAACCTATCATATCGACAAAATTAGTCTGATAGCCCGAACCGCCTTCCTGCTGAAACTCCGGCTTATAGATCGAGGTGCGACGGCTCACCCAATTGGTCAGGGGACTACCGGAAGATCCTTTGGTTAATATCGCTGCGCTATTACCGTTAAAGAGGCCCCAGTGTCCGTTACCGGTGCCAGTACAAGTGCCCACACCGTTCGGATTGGCACCATACGCCTTGCCAAATCCGATAATGCCCCCGCCGAAGTAGGTCGCATCCGGTTCGCTGTTGCCCTGGATCAAGCCGGCATTATCCGGGCCTGGCGAAGTCGTCGCCGAACTTGCGCACACTTGCGCATCGTACGCCTCGATATTGGTGCCGCCCGGTGAGCCGATCCCACTCGCGCAGCCGCCCGATATGCTAAACGTGCCGGTGGGGCCGCTCGCCGTAGAGGTTGCCAGAATACACGTCCACCCTCCAGATCCATGCACCATCACATAATCGCCGTTGGCGATATTCGCATAGCTGCCGTCTGCCGTTGATACCAGGGTCGCAGTCGATCCACTCAACGTCAGATTGCCATGCCAGTTGGCCGTCACATAGCCGGTGAATTGACCGGTGCCAAGCCCTAAAACCGTATTTGGAACGAGCAGCGTGAACCAGGAATTGACAACCGGCGTGCCATAGACACTCGCGCCGCTTTGGTTGTAGAGTTCCACGAATCGCGATGAATAGATATCGCCGGTGCCCGAGGCATTCGCCCCAGGGCGCGAATGGATGGTGTAATTGAGGCCGTGGCTCAAGCTCGAAGTATAGACATCGATGCGGCTGTAAGTGGTATCTCCGATGTTCATGTCATAACTGACAGCGCCCGGGGAGGCCACATATTGCTGCACGTAGTCGCCGCTCGGGGACCAGTTAAAAGCCATCGCGTAAGAGTGCCCAAGCTCCGTCGTTCCGGTAACAGGACAGGCTTCCATGCCGTTTTGACTGTATTGGCCCGGGGATGATTCGATTACATCGGCTGTCGCCGTTTTAGTGGCATTGGCACTTAAGGCATAGGTGCCCAAGCCCCCGGTACCGGTGGTGCTCTGCGTCCCATAAGCCAGAATATAGGGATTCCCCAATGCACTATTGCCAGTCGAGGTCGGTACCGCGCCGCTCGCGTCTTGCACCGATGAGCCCTGAAAAATGGTCCACGCGCCAAGCGTCGTCACCGTCATAATGTTGCTGCCGGAGACGAAGCTCGCGACCGGCGTCGTTCCCTCATACTGCCCGAACCCGCCGCCCGAATAATTCGCGCACGAGTTATAGGCCTGTCCGTGATACAGCCAATGCGCTCCGGTGGTCGCGGCACTGCAGCCGCTGGCGTTGCATGCCTCGATGGCGTAGGCATACGTCGTTTCATCGCCGTAAGTGTTGACGCGATTTAGATTCGTTGCGGTGGCATCCGTGCAAGTGAGCGTCGTTTGATTGCCGGAACAGCCCCCGCTGCCTAACGCAGTACCATTCCTGGTGATGCTGTAATAGGTCGCGCCCGTCGATGCCGGCCAACTCAATATAGCGGTATTCGTCAAGCATCCCGAGCCTGAGTTTACGTTACAAACACTAGGACCCCCGCCTTGAGTCGCGATGAGTTCCGAAGGAGCCTCCGGACCGGAAGACCCGGTAATCGTATAGGCCTCACTACCTACAACACTAGGTGTTTGCAGTAATGTCGAGACGAAGTTCTTCATACTCCATCCCATCGTATCTGCATGGTTGGCAGTTAGATTCTGGATCTCGAAGTTCCCGTGCGTAGACGTATAGAGGTAGTCTGATATAGTTGTACTGAGAGCTGCTCCTGTCCAGCAGCCTGGAATATGAGCATTCAAATAGTTAATCGCGGTGAGAACTTGCGCTTGGCTAATTGAATATGAGAATGTTTTATAGATCGGGTTTGCTGCAGTTCCCCAAGTCGCGTGCGTGGGGTCATAAAGTGCGCTGTCGGCATCGGGAGTTATATAGGCCGAAGTACCTGTCGCACCTAAAGGTACGATCAGAACTAACGCGTTCGCGCCATCACAGTCGGTCTGCACGCCTCCTGTACTTCCGTTCGCGCGCCATAGTAATGCCGCGATATCGAAAGCAGGAACCGCTCCTTGCCCATTGAAGAAGTGTTTGATAGGTGCCCAAGGACCTGTTCCGCTAGAGGTCAATACTTCTAGCTGCATCGAATCATGCAACACCGCGCTCGATGAGTTCCAGATCGTCGTTCCGCCTGGACCGTTCGAGCCACCTGAATTCGAGAAGAATACCTCTGGCGCGATGAGTTCACTCGTCTGACCTCCTGCATAAGGCTCCGAAGCCAAGAGATACGCGCCGACTGTATTCCCTTCATACTGCACAGTACTAGTCGGACTCGTCCCTGTACCAAAGTATCCCAACTGCGCAGTCGCAGGATTGTTCGGAGTGAACCCAGTATACTGCCCTGCGTTCCAGCTGTTCGCAGAGAAATTCCCACTGCCAGAGGAACTCGGCTGATCCGAATACATCGCAAATTGCCCTGTAGGCGGATAGCCACTACCCGCGCCAGATCCTCCACTATGGTAGAAGTTCGTTCCTGCGGCGATACCTGAAGGCGAATAGGTCTGCCGTAGTTGCGTCCCATAGTAAGCGATTGCTTGAAGAGTTGTAGATGTAGGGACTGGAATACCTGTGTAGTAGAGTTCCGACGGAACAAAGCTTGGAGTCGTTACTCCATCATTCGTGTAATAGATCGTCGCGCCGGTCGCGGGCGCAATCGATATAGCTACGTTCTGCGCGCCAGTATATATGCCCCCAGTAGGTGCAAATGTCCAAGGAGAGGGCGCGCTGTTATTCACGACTATCGTAAACGTCGCATTTGCAGTACTACTAATCGAATCAGTTACTTTAACTGTAACCGTATCGGTCTCAGGATTCGTTGGTGTTCCTGTAATCGACCCTGCCATTACACCCCAGGTATTTGTACCTGTCTCTGACACATACGAAAAGGTATAGGGAGGTACACCACCACTAACATAGCTAGAGACGCTCTGCGTGTAGAGGTTTAGAGTAGTTGCATTTGGAAGCGTCGCGCCAACAAAGGCGAGGGTTGAACTCGAACCTTTGAGCGTAATAATGATCGGCGCGGGAGTAGCGTCGGAGAACCCTAGAAGCGCGCAGAGAAGGATAAGTACTTTCATATCACATCCCATCACATTCGAAGTAGAGTATATCACCCGAAGCTATCGTCCCACTCCAAGTCATTGTAACTGCTGCGTTACTACTCGAAGTCATCCTTGAAGTAAGCGCATCGGCGGATAGGTCTTGCGCGCGACAGTTCCAGTAATTCGCGGCGGTCTGGAAAGCTGAAAGCGTACTAGTTGCAGCTTGACCTGTTCCTCCCGATACGATCCTAAATGACCTAGTCGTATTGAAGATAATCGTCGGGGCATTTCCAAATCCTACTCCTAGCGTAGGTTGGACTGTCGAGATCCAGAGATTTCCATTGAGGTACTGGGTTCCATTTGTGAAGAGAGGCTGATCCTGCCCGCCTGTAATACAGTTCGCGATTCGATTGTTCGTGCCGGAGCCACTTTGAAAGACTATCCGCGCGAGGTTAGTTGACCAGTTCATTACCGTCGCGCCGATACTTCCACATCCAACTACGTTATTGTTATTGTTGGCAAGGTATACACCATACTGCGCATTCGTAGTACCACTCGTATTTGCTTCCCAAGAGTTGAGGACTTCAAGACTTCCCCCTATGTAGAAGGTCGCAGTATTTGGTGGTGCGTTGTCTCCGATGACATCCGTCATTATAGTCTTCGCGCCGATGATCTGGTACGTCGGTCCAGCAAACGAGAGATACGCATGGACTGTAGTGACAGAGGCTCCTGCCGAATTTACACTAAAGCACGACCAGACACAACCATCCGCAAACATGTTGACGACTTGGTTGTCTGAAGAGCCACTCGAGCCTCCAGGAAGTTCAGGCGAAATATAAAACCCGTAGCCGCTTCCTTCAGGTACAATAGAGAGGTCATTATGAATAGTATTCGAGATGATACTATTGTTCTCTGCGTTATCGTTTCCATCTCCAATCCACATGTTAGCTACCTGCGCGTCACGTAGCATGTTATCGGAGATGCGCCAGAAAGCTGAATAGTGAAGGATGTTGAAGTTAACATCACCAAAGCCTTCAAGATAGCAATCTTCAATCTTATTGTTTGCTGGGATATAGAAGAAGCCTGTTCCAGCATAGAACTGTTCGAAAAACTGCGCGTTAGTACTGCCTATAGGACCAAGCGCGTTGATAGAGTTTCCTTGACAGTCCATTACAAACTCGCGCGTGTAGGGTAGATTGATCTGGCTGAACTGAGAATACTGTAGTGTATATCCGCTCGCCCAACTCGCTGCTTGCGTAACCGGAAGGAATACTCCACTCGCGCCAGTTCCCATTGCAGCAGTAATTGCAGGCGCGTCATCATGCCCAATCGCCCACCAGTTTGAACCTACAGCACCACAAGTTATACAAGGTGAACTGATCGTAAACCCTGTAGTAGAAACCGCCGTGACGAGGCCATAGAGAGCCTCACCTACAAAGGTGGGACTAAACGAACCTCCCGTTCCTACTCCCGTAGTCGAGCATCCACTCGCGCAGCTCGTAGCAGGGGCGGTTGTATATGAACCTGCTTGTATTACAGCAGCGTTGAAAGGACTAGCTTGTAGGATTTCATATACAGCTAGAGGTGTTGCAGTAGTGGGCGTTGAAGCAACTACTGAATTGGTTTGATAGGTCCCTGCACCACCTGTACCACCCCCTGTTCCAGGTACAAAATTTGTGATGAAGGTCGCTGCAGGAGTACCTCCTCCTGTAATAACCATACCTAGGACGATAGGGTTATTGGTTGTAGATACAGTAAGAACTCCCGTCGTTACAGCGATCGACCCAGTAATAGTCGCGACATAGCTAGGCGTACCTCCACCTGGTACGACGAAGTCTCCTGCTGCGTAGCCTGAACCTGCTGTTACTGTAATACCATTGTGAGGAGTAGTACCTACGTTTTGCGCACCTAGGGGTCCACATCCCACTATAGCGGCGCGCGCGCCTCCTACCGCATACGGCGAACTCGAGAGGTTCACACCAATATTAACAACAGTCGATCCGCTGCTTAACGTACAAGTTACCGCATTATATCCTCGAATCGTATCTGCACAGTACCCTGACACAGCATACGCGCATACGTTAATTAAGCCCTCTCCATTGATATACCCTAACACATTGATCGCAGTCGTCCCAAAGCTCCCACCTGTAATCTCTTGAATCCCTATCGTCGTGTCGCATACTGGAACTGCCGTCGAGCTAGTATTGTTTCCTACAACCGTATTAGCTGCGCACGGA
>Ga0074044_10000633_pt1 | contig 33282 bp, 31 predicted proteins | sample BogForMeECP23OM1_FD_94443 | JGI IMG/M metagenome (GOLD analysis project Ga0074044, IMG submission 94443) | Bog forest soil microbial communities from Calvert Island, British Columbia, Canada - Bog Forest MetaG ECP23OM1 | ecosystem: Environmental > Terrestrial > Soil > Wetlands ...
ATCATGCCGCCGCCGGCGGGCGCGGGCCGCTGCTGGTACTGGGCGGCGAAATTCATCTCCCCGATCGTCGCGCGAATGCGTTCGAGCGCAGGAAGCGGCTCGCGCGCCGGATCGAGCGCCTCGCCGGCCGAGCGCCGGAACGTCCATGGCCCGCGCGGCGTCTCGATCGCATGCGCCTCGTCGTCCTCGGCGACGGCCGGAAACGAGACGACCTCCCAACCGCCCTGCCCGAGCACGTGGCCTGCGAGATCGTCCTCGTGCAGCCGCTGCATGACGATCACGATCGCGCCCTTTTCCTTGTCGTTGAGCCGCGAATAGAGCGTCGAATCGAACCAGTCGTTGGCCGCGGCGCGGCGGCTCTGCGACATCGCGTCGATGGGCTTCAGCGGGTCGTCGATCAAAATCACGTCGGCGCCGCGGCCGGTGAGAACCCCGCCGACCGAGGTCGCGAGGCGAAAGCCGCCCTCGGTCGTCGCGAGCTCGGCCAGCGGCTCGCGGGGCGAGGCGAGCCGGGTCGGAAACAGCTTTCCGTACCAGTCCGTGGCCATGAGAGCGCGGCAGTCGCGGGCGAATTTTTCCGACAGGTCCTGGGCGTAGGTGACGTTGACGATGGCGAGCCCGGGATCGTGGCCGAGCAGCCAGGCCGGCAGCGCGACCGAGGCGGCGAGCGACTTCAGGTGCCGGGGCGGCACGTTGACGACGAGCCGCTTCACGTCACCGTCGCGCACGCCCTCGAGCTTCGCCGCCAAAACCTCCGCGTGCCAGGCCGGCGAAAACGTCCGGCCGCCGTGAAGCTCGGCGAACGCGCGCACCAGGAAGGAGTAGAAATCCTTCCGGATCGTGGACCTTATCTCGGCGAGCGAAAGCACGTTCGGCGGGGGCGCGGGCTCCGGATCGCCGGCGCCCTGCGACCCGGCGGCGGGGACCTCCGCCGGGCGAAGTCCGAGAAGGGGTCGCGCCATGGCTATTCCGGCCGCCGCGAGAGGCGGCGGACGATCTCGGCCACGACCAGCGCGTCGCCCTCGCTGATCCGCTCGGCCTTCTCAGGCGGCGCCGGCCGCTCGTGATCGTCGGCCAGGAGAGAGAACGCGAATTGCGCCGCGCGCTGGTCGCCGCCCGCCGCGCGATTGACGAACTGCTTCACCGCGGCCTCGAGCTTGGTGATGCGGACCGTCTGGCCGTTCTCCGTCGCCTCGATCTCTTCGCCGAACTCTTTCGCCACGAGCGCGCGCAGACGGCTCGCGGTCTTCGGCCGCCCGCGCGGGTTGCCGGACTGGCCGGGGCGGAAGCGGGTGGAAAGCGGCGGCCGGCGATCGCCGACTCCGCCTTCGCCTTCGGGCAAGAACCCGTCCCGAGCGGAGCGAGGGAGGACCGGGGTGAGGGCTCCGGGCTTCATTGGGCCGCGCGTCCGGCGTTTCCGGTTTTCGCGCGGCGTCCGGCGCGCGCGACGGCGCGGCCGGAGACCGCATCGCGTCGGGCTATGTCGGAGGGATCAGTCATGAGGAGTCGGGCCCGGTTTCAATGACGCTATCGATGCATCTTATCCACGCGGGGCGCCCGTGTCAAGAACCAAACGCGAACAATAACGGTTTTTGTGTTTGTTTTCAGAGCAATACGCGGAAATTTGCATAAGACGCGCGAGCTCCGTGGCGGGGAGCGGATTCGCGCCTTAAGCGCCTGTTATCCTCGTGATCAGGGGAAGAAGCGTCCTGTTCCTTTCCGGCCGCCGCGCGTCAAAGCGCTTGTGGAAGTCATTGGAATCAACTGCGTTCTTGTGCGCGGCGAGGCGCAGGCGCCTGCGCCTCCTCCCTGTTAGCAGGGAGAAACAGGAAGAATTCTACTCCACGTCCTCGACCACGGCCGTCCGTCCCGACAGGCGCTGGGCGAGCGAGGCCTCCATGAACGGGTCGAGGTCGCCGTCGAGCACGTCGGCCGGCGTTCCCGACACATGGCCGGTGCGCAAATCCTTCACCATCTGATAGGGCTGCAGCACGTAGGAGCGGATCTGGTGGCCCCAGCCGATGTCGGTCTTGGAGGCCGCGTCGGCGGTGGCCTTGGCCTCGCGCGCCTCGAGTTCCCGCTCGTACAGGCGGGCGCGCAGCATGTTCCAGGCAGTCGCGCGGTTCTTGTGCTGCGAGCGCTCCGACTGGCAGGCGACGACGATGCCGGTCGGGATGTGGGTGATGCGAACCGCGGATTCGGTCTTGTTGACGTGCTGTCCGCCGGCCCCCGACGACCGGTAGGTGTCGATGCGGCAGTCGCTTTCGTCGACGTCGATCTGGATGCGGTCGTCGACGACCGGATAGACCCAGACCGAGGCGAAACTCGTGTGGCGGCGGGCGTTCGAGTCGAACGGCGAGATCCGCACGAGGCGATGGACGCCGGACTCGGTCTTCAGCCAGCCGTGGGCGTTGTGGCCCTTGACGACGATGGTCGCCGACTTGATGCCCGCTTCGTCGCCGGCGGTCTCTTCGATCACCTCGACGTCGAACTTGCGCCGCTCGGCCCAGCGCACGTACATGCGCAGCAGCATCCGCGCCCAGTCGCAACTCTCCGTGCCGCCGGCGCCGGAGTGGACTTCGAGATACGTGTCGTTGGCGTCCGCTTCGCCCGAGAGGAGCGCCTCGAGCTGACGCCTCTCGCCCTCGGCTTTCAGCGCCTTCAGCGCTTGAAGGCCCTCGGCCTCGGTCGCTTGGTCGCCCTCGGATTCGCCGAGTTCGACGAGCGTCGTCGCGTCGTCGAGTTCGCGCTCGATCTTCGCGAGAGAGCCGAGCCGATCCTCCAGCACGGTCCGCTCGCGCATCAGCTTCTGGGCGGATTCCGGGTCGTTCCAGAGACCGGGCTCTTCGGATTTCGCGTTCAGTTCGGCGAGACGCCGCGTCGCCGCCTCGACGTCAAAGATGCCTCCTCAGCAGTCCGACGGACTGCTTGATCGTTTCGACCAGCTGTTCGGCTTCAGCGCGCATGGATATCAGACCAGAGGTTAGCCTCGCGCTCGGCGAGCGATTGGCGCCGGCGTCTGTCCGGCGTCTAGCCGTTCCGGGCGCCGAGCGCAATCTTCGGACGGAACGCCGATCGGACGACGTGAGGTCAGTAGAGGCCGCCGGTCCCGGAACCGACCGACTGGTTGTCGCCCGAATCCGCCGCCGCGGCGGCCTCGCCTCCACCACGGCCGCCGCCTCCCCCGCCATACGTGTCGGGCGGCCCGGTCCCCGGCTTGAACGCCTCCATGATCGTCCCCTGCCCGGTCGCGCGCATGCCGCTGTGGACGTCGACCGAAATCAGCTTGATGCCCGGCGGAACGCGGAAGGGCGTGTCCGGCGTGTCCTGCAGCGCCATCTTCATGAAGTCGCGGAAAATCGGCGCGGTATAGAGCGCGGCCTGCGCGCTGCCGCCAAGCGACCGGGGCTTGTCGTAGCCCATGAACACGCCGTACGCGAGATTCGGCGAGAAGCCGACGAACCAGAGGTCCTTCGCGTCGTTCGTCGTGCCCGTCTTTCCGGCAAGCGTCTTGCCGACCTCCTTGATCGCGATGCCGGTGCCACGCTGGATCACGCCCTCCATGATGGATGTGATCTGATAGGCGCTCAGCGGGTCGAGCACCTGCTCGCGCTTGTCGACGAGGTGGGGCTCCGGCTGATTGTCCCATTTCGCCGCGTCGCAATTCTCGCAAATGCGTTCGTCGTGCTTGTAGATGGTGTTGCCCCAGCGGTCCTGAATGCGGTCGATCAGGGTCGCCTTGATTCTCTTGCCGCCGTTGGCGAACATCGAATAGCCGGTCACCATGCGCAGGACGGTCGTTTCGCCGGCGCCGATCGCCATCGACAGGAACGGCGGCAGATTATCGTAAATGCCGAAGCGCTTGGCGTATTCGACGACGAGCGGCATGCCGATGTCGCGCGCGAGGCGCACCGTCATCTGGTTGATCGAATGCTCGACGCCGAACCGCAGTGTATGCGGCCCGCTGGATTTGCCCTCGAAATTCGACGGGCTCCACAACTCGCCGTTGCCCTGATCGATCGTGACCGGCTCGTCGAGAACGATCGAGGAGGGCGTGTAGCCGTTGTCGAGCGCCGCGGAGTAGACGAACGGCTTGAACGACGATCCGGGCTGGCGTTGCGCCTGGGTCGCGCGGTTGAATTCCGATTCGTCGAACGAAAACCCGCCGACCATCGCAAGAACCCGGCCGGTGAACGGGTCCATGGCGACGCAGGCGCCGCTGACTTCCGGAATCTGGCGCAACCGATATTCGCCTGCGTGTCCGGCGATCGGCTCGACGTAGAAGACGTCGCCCGGCTTGACCAGGTTCCTCGGCGCTCGACCGGTCCAGCGAATTCCATCGGGCGTGACCGTGCCGGTCTGGCGGTCCTGAACGATTGCGCCCGACTTGTCCCGGTCGGGCTGCAAGCCGATGCGAATCGCATTGTTCGCGACGTCGAGCGCCACCGCGAGTTGCCACGGCTTGACGTCGCCGTAGGCGGGAATGTCGCCGAGCGGCACGCCCCAGTCCTGGCCGAGGTCGATCGACTTCAGCGTCCCGTGCCAGCCATGCGCCTCGTCAAAGCGCACGAGGCCGTCGACGAGCGCCTTCCGGGCCATCAACTGAATCTTCGGATCGAGCGTCGTCCGGACGGAGAGGCCGCCCTCGTAAAGCTTCTGTTCGCCGTAGCGCTCCGACAACTCGCGTCGCACTTCCTCGGCGAAGAAGCCGGCGGCGATCGAATTCGGCGTCAGCACGCGGGGATTGACGACGAGCGGCTCCGCCCTCGCCTGACGCGCCTGCTCGGCGGTGATGTAGCCGTCCTCGGCCATGCGGCCGATCACATAATTGCGGCGCTCGACGGCGCGGTCGTGGTCGCGGAACGGATTGAGCGCGCTCGGCTCCTTCGGCAGCGCCGCCAGATAGGCGACTTCGGCGATCGTCAGCTCGTGAACCGATTTGTCGAAATAGTTCAGCGCGGCGGCGGCGACGCCGTAATTGGAGAGGCCGAGATAGATCTCGTTGAGGTAGAGCTCGAGAATCTTCTCTTTCGAATAGGCGGCTTCAATGCGGAGGCTCAGCAGGATCTCGCGGATCTTGCGGTTGAAGGTCCGGTCCGAGTTCAGAAGGAAGTTCTTCGCCACCTGCTGGGTGATGGTCGAAGCGCCCTGAACGCGACGCGATCCCTGAAGGAAGACGATGCCTGCGCGCACGATCCCTTCCGGATCGACGCCGTAGTGGGAGTAGAAGTTCTTGTCCTCGGCGGAAATGAAGGCTTTCTTGACCAGATCCGGAATGGACGAGGAGGGGAGATAGAGCCGCCGTTCGCGCGAGTATTCGGCGAGCAGGCTGCCGTCCGCCGCGTGAACGCGAGTCATTACGGGCGGCTCGTAGTTTTTGAGCTGGGTGTAGTCGGGCAGATCCTGTTCGTACTTCCACACCACAGCGGCGAGAATGGCGGCGGCGACCACGAAGATGATCGCGCCAGTCGCAAAAATAAAGCCGATTAGTCGGGCAATCCCGCGCATCTTGCTCTCGAAACCTTCCGTTGCGGCCTGCGGCGAGTCCCCGTCGCCAAGACATCTTATCTGGGTCTGCGCCCGCGCCGATCACTAAAGGCGCGAACTATTCACTGAAGGCGCGAGCGTTCTCGGCCGCGGCGCACGGTCGGACACTGTTGCGATGACCCCGCCACGCCTCCTTTTGTTCGTGACTGGGGCGAATCTATGATGACGCTCGGACCGACGGGCGCCAAAAGTCCGCCGATAGCGCGAAATGCCCGACCCGGGCAAGCGTCAATGGTCGAGAAAGTTCGCCGGCCGGTTCTTGAGCGCGACGCCAGAATCCGCAGCCGCACGAACGCCTGGCGCGGCCGAAGCGCCGAAGAACGCATCGATGGCGCCGACCATTGCCGAGGCGGTTTTCGCCCGCCACTCGGGCGAGTTCATCGCCTGCACGTCTTGGGCGTTTGAGAGATAGCCAAGTTCGACCAGCACCGAAGGGAATTCGGGGGCCTTGAGAACGACAAAGCCTGCCGACCGTTCTGGATTGTGGTTAAGTCTGGTCGCGGGGCGTAAGCGGTCCACCAGACCGCGCGAAAACATGTGGGCATAGAGTCGGGTCTCGCGCCGTTTCAAATCGAACAGAATGTCCGCGACCCCAGGGTCTTCCTGCGCGCGAGTTTCTTTTCCCGCTCCTTGGCCCGCGGCGTTCTCGCGCGTCGCGATCCGGGCGGCCTCCGCGTCGGAAGCGCGATCGGCGACCGTATACACGGTTGTCCCGCTGACGTCCGATGCTTGGCTGAGGGTGTCGGCGTGAATCGAGACGAACAAAGAGGCGTTTGCTTCGCGGGCGATCTTCACGCGATCGTCGAGGTCGACATATTCGTCGCTGTGGCGCGTCATCACGACCTTGTACCGCTTGGTCGACTCAAGCTGGCGGTTGAGTTCGTCGCAAAACGCAAGCACGAGAGTCTTTTCCAGCGCCCCGCCGACCCCGCGGGCGCCGCCGTCGGACCCCCCATGGCCCGGATCAAGAACGACGACCGGCTGTGTAGCAGCAGCCGAAATCCCGGGCGCGGCAGTCGAGTCGTCGGGCGGGGGAGCCAGCGCTGAGAATGCGGCCTCGTCGCACGGCTTGAGTTCGATCTTCAGCCGGGAGGCCAACGCCCCGTCAACGATCGGCTTCGATTCGACGCGGGCAGGGCAAGCCGATCTCGCGAGATCGATGATGATTCGCGATTCGTGCGGCGCCAGGAGGCCAAATCGGAATGCTTTGACGATGGCCGCAACATCTCCGGTCCCGACGCGCCCAAGCGAACGATCGAGCTGAAAATTGACCTCGGGCAGATCGACGACGATACGGTCCGGCGAAGCCAAGGCGTAGACGCGCGGGTTTACCGGCCGCGAGAGATCAAACGACAGTTCCGCGCCGTTCATGTCCTGCGAGAGCCGCGCGCCGACAGCGACCGGCGTGACCGAATCTTCGGCCAGGGCGGACAACGCGGACGCGACAATGAATGCGGACGCAATTCCGGTCAGGCGTTGCATTCGCGCCATTCTCCCATCCGCCTGCCATCCGCCGCCAAGCGGACCCGTCTTTTCCCCTAGCGTCCGCAGCAAGGGAAGCTTTCTCGCGCTCCAGCCCTCTTTAAACCTCGCCCTACGGAGCGGATCCATCTTCGGCATGCATATAGATTTAGAAACAGTAAAAATCATTATACAACCTTCTTGCGTACCGACGGACATCTCCGCGTGGCGGAAGTTTGCTTTGAAAAAGGCGGCCTGGAAAAAACTTGCCAACCCATTGGCCGGCACCTATTTAGGACGAGTTACGAATTCGGACCGATTCCGTAGGGCTGGCTCGCCCAGGTGGGTGGGCGAAATTTGGTCCAAGACCGTCGAGTGACGGCTTGCGGCTCCTGCTGGATGACGCCGTGGCGGGTTTTTGCTCGTCGGCTCAGTCGCCTTTCTTGTGCGCGGGCTCAGCGCCCGAACAAGGATTTCGCAGACTGAAAGATGGAAGCGATGAGCCGGAAACATGCCGGCGGCGCGGACCGACTTCGTGACACTGACGCCTTTGAGCGCGCCGCGAATAGCGACGAGCCGGTTCCACGCCCTTGGTCTTGCTAACGATGTCCCGATCGCAAGTTCCGTCTACCACGACCGCGGCGCCGACGGTTCGCGGAGTGACGATCGCACATCATCGGTTTGAACGAACGGCTGCGGCGCCGGCGTCTCAATTGCAATTGAAATCCATCCCCAACACAGGCGCTGCGCGCGGCTTGATCGATCGACCTCGGCGATCGACAGGATCTCGCGGCCGGCGCAAGAGAGTTTTACATGGCAAACAAAATGATCATCGACGCTTCCCATCCGGAAGAAACCCGGGTGGTTGTGCTGCGAGGCAACCGCGTCGAAGAGTTCGACTTCGAGTCGGCGAATAAACGGCCGCTGCGCGGCAACATTTATTTGGCGAAGGTGACTCGTGTGGAGCCTTCGCTCCAGGCGGCGTTCGTGGATTATGGCGGAAACCGTCATGGCTTCCTCGCTTTCTCCGAGATTCATCCGGATTATTATCAGATTCCGATCGCTGACCGTCAAGCGTTGCTCGAGGAAGAGGCGCTTTCCCAGCGCGACGAGGAAGACGAACCGAACGGAGAGCGGCGCAGCCGCAGACACCGTCGACAGCGCCATCAAGAGATCGAAGCGCGCATAAGCGACGGAGAAACCCTTTCCGAGCCTGCGTCTTCAGAACACCTCATGCCGGACGAAAACGAGTCCGCAACCGAATCTCCGACTTCGGACGCGTTCGCCGAAAATGACCCTTCTGAAGGCGCCCCGGCCGCGCGCGAAAACCCCGAGAGCCTTGAATCGAGCGACGAAGTCGAGCTCTCGCATGGATACGACCGAGGGCCGACCATCGCCGCCGTTGAGCGCGAGGAGGCCGGATCAGATCTCGTCGAGTTCCCCGTCCCGGAAGCCGAGGCGTTCGCGCCTGCCGAGCCGTCGCACGACGAGATTCGGGGCGGTGACAGTCATCCCGATAAGGGCGTCGAGGAGCATTCGCACGATGACGACGACCACGAAGTGACGACGCTCGAAGGCGGCTCGGAAGAGCGTTTCGCGCGGAACCGCAAGGACCCTCTTGAGGATGAGGGCGAACCGGTCGAGCAGATCGGCGGCGACGCGATGGAGGAGGTGCCGCGTCGCCCGCAACGGCTGCGGCGGCAGTACAAGATTCAAGAGGTCATCAAGCGACGCCAAGTGCTCCTCGTGCAGGTCGTAAAGGAGGAGCGCGGCAATAAGGGAGCGGCGCTCACGACTTATCTCTCCCTCGCGGGCCGCTATTCCGTTCTGATGCCTAACACCGCGCGCGGCGGCGGCATTTCGCGCAAGATCACCAACGCCCAAGACCGCAGCCGGTTGAAGGGAATCGCGGAAGAGCTCGATGTCCCGGAGGGCATGGGCGTGATCCTGCGCACGGCCGGCGCCTCTCGCACCAAGGCGGAGGTCAAGCGCGATTTCGAGTACCTGCTCAGAATGTGGGAAACGGTTCGGGAGACGACGCTTGCCTCGAGCGCGCCCACCCTCGTCTACGAGGAAGGTTCGCTAATCAAGCGCGCAATAAGGGACCTGTACAGTAAGGAGGTCGACGAGATCATCGTCGCGGGGGAAGCCGGGCATCGCGAGGCCCGGCAGTTCATGCGCCTCCTCATGCCGAGTCACGTCAATTCGGTGCAACTTTATCGAGACACCCAGCCAGTTTTCGCCAAAGCGGGAGTCGAGACGCAGCTTGACGCGATGTTTTCCAATCAGGTGACGCTGAAGTCCGGCGGCTACATCGTCATTAACCAGACCGAGGCTCTGGTCGCCATCGACGTCAACTCCGGCCGTTCGACCCGCGAGCACAATATCGAGGACACCGCGCTGCGCACCAACATCGAAGCGGCCGACGAAATCGCGCGGCAATTGAGATTGCGCGACCTTGCGGGCCTCGTCGTCGTCGACTTCATCGACATGGAAGAGTCGCGTAACAATCGCGCTGTCGAGCGGCGGATCAAGGACGCGCTGAAGAATGACCGTGCGCGCATTCAGGTCGGGCGCATCTCGCATTTCGGCTTGCTCGAAATGTCGCGTCAGCGCATCCGCACCGGCGTCCTCGAGGGTTCGACGGTCATCTGCCCTCACTGCCAAGGCGCGGGCGTCGTCCGCTCGACCGCGTCGATCGCGCTCCACGTGCTGCGAGCGCTTGAGGACGCGCTGATCAAGAGTTCGACGCACGACGTCGTCATTCGCACGCGCACCACCGTCGCGCTCTATATCCTCAATCAGAAACGCGCCAACTTGCGCGACCTCGAACGCCGATTCGGCATCGCGATTACCATTGAAGCGGACGACACGCTGACGGGCGCGAATTACTACGCGATCGAGCGCGGGGAAATCGCGACTGGCGTCAAGGGCGCCGCTGAGCCGCCTCCGCCGGCGCAAGACGACTTCGCGATATCGGTCGAAGAGCCGGCGCTGTTTGAAGAGGGCGTCGAGGAGGAGAGCGAACCGCTCGCCGAGGGGGGGGACGTGGCGGAAGCCGGCCAGCGCGGCCGTGACGGCGCAGGGCCGACGGAGGAAGGCGAGCTCGCGCGCCGCCGCCGCCGCCGTCGGCGGCGGCGTGGGGGGGAGCGATCCTTTGGCCAAAGCATCGCCCCCGACGCGCCGCAGCCAACCGACGATGGTCTCGCCGTGGTGGCCGAGATCGGCGGAGATCTGGAATCCGCGGTCGAGAGCGTCGATTCGGTCGACAGGAGAGGATCGCGGAGCGAAGGCGCCAGGAGCTCTCGTCGCTCGAGACGATCGCGCGGTCCGCGAAGCCACTTCCCGGCGCACGACGAAGGCGTTCACGAAGCGAATGTCTCCGAGCCGCTAGACGCCATCGAACCGGGTTTGGATTTGCAGTCCGGCTCGGCTCCCGAGTTGGTCTCGTCGGACGAGGTTGAAGGGCGCCGAGCCGCGCAGCCGCCGACGATGGAAGGACCAGAACTCCCACAAGGTTGGCATCAAGAGCCCAAGTCTCCTGCGCCCGCAGCGACCGAGCCGTCCGCGACCGTTGAGGAGACGCGAGTCCCGTCTGCGTCTCCCGCGGCGCAAATATGGGCGGAGCCGGGTCCCGAGTCGGCGCCCGCGGCTGAAGAGCCGCCTCGCCCCAGACGCAGCGGCTGGTGGCAGCGCGCCCGCGCAAGCATTGTCGGAGACTGATTCTGGACCGACGCTGGATCCGATGGATAGGCTGCGCCACGGGACCGCGCCTGTCCATCAGAGCGACTTCACTTTGGCCTTCGCCGCCTTTTCCGCAGTGAGGCGGTTACGCAGCGGCAGCCCGAACACTTCCGATTGAATTTCGAACACATCGCCTCTCTGCGTCCTCACGCCCTCGCTGAACGACAGGGTCGCCGTTCCGAAGAAGTGGATGTGGACATCGCCCGGCCGCCGGAACAACCGGTATTTGAAATGGTGCGCCTCCAGATTGGCGATCGAGTGCGCCATGTTCTGTTCGCCAGATAGGAAGGCTCGTTCCCAGATCACTTCCCTGCCCCGCCGGATGCGAGAAACGCCTTGAATGTCCAGCGGAAGCTCCCCGACCAACAGCTCCGGACCGAGGCTTGCAGGTCTCAGTTTTGAATGAGCGAGCCACAGATAGTTCTGCCTCTCGGTGAGGTGATCGGAGAATTCGTTGCCGAGCGCAAAGCCGATTCGCACCGGCGCGCCAGCTTCATCGATGATGTAGATTCCAACGATCTCAGGTTCCTCGCCGGCATCGAGAGCAAAGGCGGGGCTTGCCAGATCTCCTTCTGGCGGCGCCAGGATGGAACCGTCTCCCTTGTAGAACCATTCGGGCTGCGCGCCCATCTCCCCCTTTGTCGGCTTGCCGCCCTCGAGGCCCAGCCTGAACATTCGTATCGAGTCGGTGAGCTTCGCGGGGTCGGCCAGATCCCTGTGCATGGCGTCGCGTCCCTCCGCGGAGCCCAGATGCGTAAGGCCGGTCCCGGAGACGACGACGTGGGCGGGATCCTTATGATCGATCGGCGGCAAAATGCGGCGCTCTTTCAAAGCCCGCTCAAGATCGACCAGTCTGCCCAGCCCTCGATCGGCAATCAACCTGCGGAACGAAATGTTCGACTCGATCGCCTGTCGCGCCAAATCCAGCGTCGTGCGCGCGCCCTTTACCAGGCGGCTTTCGCTCCGCGCCGTGACCGCCAGCGACCGCTTGCCATGATCGTCAAAGAATTGCGTCAGCCTCAAACGTGGGTTCCTTCTTCCGCTCTTGCGCCTATGCGCCGTTCGATGAGGGCCAATATACGCGGATCAGTGAAATTGCTCACGGCGAAGCTCGCGCCTGCCTGGATTAAGGCCGCCTCGTCGAGCGACGTGGTCAGGCCGACGACCGCCAGGCCCGCGGCCGCGGCGGCGCGAATTCCGGGCTCGGAATCCTCGAAGGCGACCGAACGCGACCCGACCGAGCCGGTCAGCTCAAGGGCTCTGAGATAGGGCAACGGGTCCGGCTTCGCGCGGGAAAGTTCCGAGCCGATCACCACAACGGGGAGTCGCTCCTCGAATCCGAGCGCAGCGAGCACCGCTTCCGCATTCGCGTGCGGCGCGTTGGTCACGACGGCCCGCCTCAAGCCACGCCTGTCGGCGAAATCGAGCAGCGCGACCACGCCCGCGATGGGCTCGACGTCCCCGAGATCCGCGCGATAGACGGCCTCCTTCTCCTCCAGAATGGCGCGCCGCCGCTCGAGCGGAAGATGCGAGAGAAAAATCTTGCCGATCAGTTCGTTCGACGCGCCATGGATGCTCTTGATGTAGGCAGTCTGGTCCAGGACGAGTCCGTACGGCGCAAACGCGCGCTGGAACGCCGCCATGTGTTTCGCGTCGCTGTCGACAAGGGTTCCATCAAGATCGAAAAGATGCGCAGCTGCTCCCGTCACATCGTCGCCCCGATCTGCCAGGGCGTAAACTCGGCTTCGCCATAACCGAGTTGCTCCGACTTGCTGCGCGCGCCCGACGCGACCGCCAGAATCATGTCGAAGATTTCCTTGCCCTTGTCCTCGATCGAGACGCCGTCGAGCACGTCGCCACAATTGATGTCCATATCGTCGATCATCCTCCGGTACATATCGGTGTTGGTCGCGAGTTTGATGGATGGTGTCGGCTTGCATCCATAGGCCGAGCCGCGTCCCGTCGTGAACGCCAGAATGTTGGCGCCGCCGGCGACCTGCCCCGTTGCGGACACCGGATCGTACCCGGGCGTATCCATGAACACGAAGCCCTTGGAGACGACGGGCTCGGCGTATTTGTAGACCGCGTTCAGCGGCGTCGTGCCGCCTTTCGCCGCAGCTCCAAGTGACTTTTCCAATATGGTCGTCAATCCGCCCGCCTTGTTTCCGGGCGAGGGATTGTTGTTCATTTCGCCTCCGTTGCGGGCGCAGTAGTCCTCCCACCAGCGAATCCGCTCGACCAGCTGGCGCCCCACTTCGGGCGTCGCAGCGCGACGGGTCAGAAGATGCTCGGCGCCATAGATTTCAGGCGTCTCGGAGAGAATCGCCGTGCCGCCGTTCCGCACGAGAATGTCCGCCGCCGCTCCCAGCGCGGGATTGGCTGTTATGCCGGAATAGCCGTCCGATCCTCCGCACTGAAGCGCCAGCGTCAGGGCGCTGGCTGGCGCAGGCGCCCGAGGCGCCCGATCGAGCAGAGGCAACATCGCTCGGAGCCGCTCGATGCCGGCTTCGATGGTCTTACGAGTGCCGCCTGTCGCCTGGATGGTCAGGCTCTGAAAAGCGTCGCCCTCGACCAGGCCGTATTCCTCTTTCATCCGACCGATCTGAAACACTTCGCAGCCGAGCCCGATCATCAGCGCCGCCCCGACGTTTGGATTGGCGGCATAGCCCCACTCGGTGCGCATCAGCGCCTCGAAACCCTCGCCCCTGGACGCCATGCCACAGCCGGTGCCGTGCACCAGCGCAATGACGCCGTCGACGTTTGGATAGTCGGAGAGCATCTCCGAGCGCTCAACTTCACGCGCGATCAGGCGAGCGGTCGTCGCGGAGCAATTCACTGAAGTCAGGATCGCCAGATAATTGCGCGTGCCGACTTTGCCGTTTGCTCGGCGGAATCCTTGGAAAGTCGGTTGGTCCCTGATCGCCGCGATGCTATCGGGGCGCGCGTCCTCGCCGAAATGATAGTCGCGGGCGAACTCCCTTACCGCGCAATTGTGCTCATGCACCCACTCGCCCGGCGCAATCGGCCGCGAGGCGAAGCCGATGATTTGTCCAAATTTTCGGATCGGCGCCTCCGAGTGAATCGGAGCCGCGGCCATCTTGTGACCCCTCGGGACCCGTTCCCGCGCCGTGACCCCGGGCAGGACGGCCACTCCGGCCGGGAATTCGTCAACCGCAATGACCACATTATCGGAGGCATTGAGTCGCAGTGCGCGAGGCGTTGTCATGGCTCCCTTTCTCGCTTGAGCGTGTTCTGGTCACGGCGAGAACATTTCCGGTCGCCGGCGCGCAACCTTTTCCAAGAGATCGCCGGTTACGCCGAGATGTCGATTCATCGCTTCGCGCGCCGCTGTAGCATCGCCACGCTCAACCGCCGCAACGACCGCTTCATGTTCACGAAGCACTTCACGGATTCGCCCGGGCGGCGACATCAGCAGGCGTCGCACGCGCTCGAGATGAACCCGTAAGCTGTCGAGGATTTCGCTCGCCCTGGCCATTTCGAGGCGCTCGGTCAAAATCTGGTGGAAGGCGACATCGGTCGCGTAAAATCTCGCCCGGTCGTCCGCTTCCACCGCGACTTTCGCCTCCTTCAAATTCGCCGCGAGCGCATCCTTGTCGGAGCGGCTCATTCGGCGCGCCGCCTCGGCCGCGATTTCGCCTTCCAACGCGCTACGGATAAAGAGGCGTTCCCGAACGTCGTTGATCGAGATCCGGGACACGAAGGATCCGTGCTGCGGCGCGACGTCGACAAGCCGATCATAGGCGAGTCGACTCACCGCTGCCGACACTGGAAACCGTGACACTCCCAGCCTCGCGCAGATCATCGTCTTATCGATCAGGCGCCCAGGCTCGAGCGCGCCGGTCAAAATCGCCTCTTTCAATTCGCCGTAGACGGCATCCGCCTTTGAATGGGCGCCCTTGGTCACAGTTCCGCCCGCCTTATGGGGAAGCGATCGACAACGCCCTTCCCGGCTAACATGTTAGAGGCTAGAGAGGCGCCGGGGCGCCGTCAATGCTGATCGCGCCGATCGGGAGGAAACATGACCCCGCTTGCGCTGCCCGAACAGTCGACGCTGCCAGAAGATGGGCTCGCCGGAGCCCTGGCCGGGCGGGTCTGGCGCGCCGACGTCGAAGGACCGTCGGTCGTCTCGGTCGGACCCGACGGCGTCTTCGACGTGACCGCCGATTTTCCAACCACGCGCGACCTGTGCGAGCAGCCGTCTCCCGCCGAGGCCCTCCGCCGCGCTCGAGGCCCGCGCCTCGGAACGATCTCCGAAATTCTTGCCTGTACCCCCCGTGAGAAGCGAGCGGGAGGGAAACCGTACCTGCTGGCTCCGATCGACCTCCAGGCGATCAAGGCGGCGGGCGTCACTTTCGCCCGGTCGCTGCTGGAGCGCGCCCACGGAGATCCCGAGCGAGCTCAGGCCACGCGCGAAGCAATCGCTGCCGCGCTCGGTGGAGAACTCATTGGCTTCAAGCCGGGGTCTCCGGCCGCGATGCAGCTGAAGGAAGCGCTGATCGAGGCCGGAGCCTGGTCGCAATACCTCGAAGTCGGCATCGGCCCAGACGCAGAAGTCTTCACCAAGGGCCAGCCGATGTCGGCGGTCGGCTGCGGCGAGGACGCCGGTTTCCACAGCGCCTCGCGCTGGAACAACCCCGAGCCGGAAGTTGCGCTGGTCGTCGCGTCGAGCGGGCGCATCGTCGGCGCGACCCTCGCCAACGACGTTAACCTGCGCGATTTCGAAGGTCGTTCGGCACTCTTGCTGGGCAAGGCGAAAGACCAGAATGCGAGCTGCGCGATCGGTCCCCTCCTGCGCTTTTTCGACGCAACCTTCACCCTCGACGACATTCGGACGGCGACAATCTCGTTGACAGTCGAAGGCGAGGACGGGTTTCTCCTTGAAGGCCGCTCGTCGATGGCGGAGATAAGCCGCGACCCCGCCGATCTCGTCGCGCAGACGCTCGGGCCGAGCCACGCCTATCCCGACGGGTTCGTCCTCCTGCTCGGCACCATGTTCGCCCCGGTCGCAGATCGCGGCGAGCCCGGAATGGGTTTCACCCACGGGCCAGGCGATATCGTCACCATCGGAACCGAAAAGCTCGGTCGGCTCGTCAACCGGATGAGACCTTGCGAAGAATGCGAACGGTGGACATTCGGGACCGGCGCACTGATGCGCAATCTTGCCCATCGGGGGTTGATTTGATGACGCCCGGCGGACAATCTCGGCGTCGAAATCGGGATTGAACCATGAGCGCCCTGCACAAGAACCTCATCGCCGGCGAGTGGGTAGAGGGCGCCGGCATCTCCAGGAACGTCAATCCGTCGGACACAAACGACATTGTCGGCGAATGCGCCCAGGCCGACGCCGATCAGACCGGCGCGGCGATAAAGGCCGCCCACGCCGCTTTCCCGGCTTGGGCGCGCACGACGCCGCAGGAGCGACACGATATTCTGTTGCGCGCCTCCCTGGAAATCCTCGCCAGGCGCGACGAACTCGGCCGTCTCCTCGCCCGCGAAGAGGGCAAGACGCTGCCCGAGGGGATCGGCGAGGTCGCGCGGGCCGGCCAGATCTTCGATTTCTTCGCCGGCGAGGCGCTGAGAATCCCTGGCGAAAAGTTCGCGTCCGTGCGCCCGAACATCGACATCGAGGCGACACGCGAGCCCGTCGGCGTGATCGGAATCATCTCGCCCTGGAATTTTCCGATCGCGATTCCGGCCTGGAAGATTGCGCCGGCGCTCGCGTACGGCAACACGGTCGTGTTCAAGCCGGCCGAGCTCGTGCCAGGTTCGGCCCACGCGCTGGCCGAGATCATCGTTCGCGCTGGCATCCCCAAAGGCGTTTTCAACCTCGTGATGGGGCGCGGCTCGGTCGTCGGTCAGGCGATCCTCGATCATAAGCAGGTCGACGCCGTAACCTTCACAGGCTCGGTCGCGACCGGTCGGCGCGTCGCCGCCGCCTGCGCCGGCGCGATGCGTAAGTTCCAGCTCGAAATGGGCGGCAAGAACCCGATCGTCGTGCTCGCCGACGCCGATTTGCCGAATGCGGTCGAATGCGCGGTGAACGGCGCCTATTTCTCGACCGGACAACGATGCACGGCCTCATCGCGCGTCATTGTCGAGGAGCCGGTCTATACGCGTTTCGCAGACCTCCTTGCAGAACGCATGCGGGCGCTCGTGATCGACGATGCGCTGAAGGCCGGAACGAATATCGGGCCCGTGGTCGACCAAACGCAGCTCGATCAGGACCTGTCCTACATAGAGATCGGACGGAGCGAGGGCGCGAGGCTTGCTCTCGGCGGCGAACGGCTCAACCGCGCGACGCCCGGCTTCTACATGGCCCCGGCCCTGTTCGTCGACGCCGACAACTCCATGCGCATCTCACGCGAGGAGATCTTCGGCCCGGTTGCGGCGATGATCCCGGCTCGCGATTACGACCACGCGCTCGCGATCGCCAACGACACCGAGTTCGGCCTCTGCTCCGGCATCTGCACGACTAGCCTCAAGCGCGCATCGCATTTCAAGCGCAATTCCGAAGCCGGCATGGTCATGGTCAACCTGCCGACGGCGGGCGTCGATTACCACGCCCCATTCGGCGGGCGCAAAGGCTCGAGTCTGGGTCCGCGCGAGCAAGGGCGTTACGCGGCGGAGTTCTATACAACCGTCAAGACGGCTTACACTCTGGCGTAAGACCGGGACGGGCGGGGCGAAGCAAGATATGATCCTGATTTCCGGCGAGGCGCTGATCGACCTCATTCCCGACCCGGTGAAACAGAACGCCTACGACGCGGTGCTCGGCGGTTCGCCCTACAACGTCGCGATCGGCCTCGCCCGGCTCGGCTCGAAAACCGCGTTCGTGTCGCGCATTTCCGCGGACGGCAACGGCGAAGCGCTGGCGGCGGGCCTCGCCGACAACGGCGTCGATCTCGCCTTCGTCCTGCGCGACAAGCGGCCTTCGACGCTCGCCTTTGTGATGCGCGGGACGGCCAAGACCGGCTCGCGCTACTCGTTCTATCTCGACGCGACCTCTTTCGACGGCCCATGGCCATTTCCGGCGACGTGGCCGAAAGACGGACGTCACCTGCACGTCGGCTCCATTTCGGCGGTCGACCCGCGGCATGGCGAGCGCGTGGTCGAAGCTTTGAAGGCGGCGCGATCGCATGCCACCGTCAGCTACGATCCCAACATCAGGCCGTTGGTGACGCCGGATCGCGCGTCCGTCGCGGCGCTCGTCGAACGCCAGGCTTCGTTCGCCAATGTGGTCAAGGCGAGCGAGGAAGACCTGCAATGGCTTTACCCTGGCCGTCCGTTGGAGGAGAGCCTCGCGGCGTGGGCGGCGGCGGGTCCACGCTTCTGCGTCGCCACCCTCGGCGGACGCGGCGCGCTCGCCGTGCTCGACGGCGAGCGGGTCGAGGTTCCGGCCCCTTGCATCGAAGTGGTCGACACGGTCGGCGCCGGCGACAGCTTCATGTCGGCCCTCCTTTCGGCCATGGACCATGATTCCGCGCTCGGCGCCGGCGCAGGGGCGGTGAGCCGCGCCGCTCTCGAGCGGTGGCTGAAGTTCGCTGCGACAGCCTCGGCGATCACCTGCACGCGCAAGGGATCGGATCCGCCGAGACGGGCCGAGGTCGAGCTTGCGCTCCGAGCCTGAAAAGTTGTGACGATAGGACTTTAAGCGGACGCCGCGAGCGTTGCTTGGGCCGTTCGACCGGTCTAAAACGCAGACCGAACAGAATCAGGACGAAACGAATGGCAACGACAGACGCTGCGGCGGTGAAGCGCCGTCCGCGGCCGCTTTCGCCGCATCTTAGCATCTACAGGCTTACGATGACGATGGCGATGTCGATCGCCCATCGCATCACCGGCGCGGGGCTATATGTCGGCGTGTTGCTCCTCGCCTGGTTTCTGATCGCGGCGTCGACGGACGCCACCACCTTCGGGGTCTTTTCGGCGTTCATCGAATCGATCATCGGCCGTCTCGTCCTGTTTGGCTCCACCTGGGCGCTGTTCCACCACCTCATCGGCGGAATCCGGCATTTCGTGTGGGATGCCGGCTATGGCATGGATGCGCCGCTGCGCGATCAACTGGCCTGGGCGACGCTTGTCGGCGGTTTTGCGCTGACGATCGTCGTGTGGGCGATCGGCTACGCGGTGCGATAAGGGAGCTTCGTCATGGCCAACGACTCTGACGGTCTGCGGACGCCCCTCGGGCGGGTCCGCTTTCTCGGCGCCGCGCGCAACGGAACGGGCGAAGCGTGGCTCATGCACGTGACCTCGCTCGCGCTGATCCCGCTTACCCTCTACTTCGTGTGGCTTGTGCTCGATCTCCTGCATATGGACTACAACGGCGTGAGGGAGGAGCTCGGCCGGCCCCTTCCGGCGATCCTGCTGCTGGCGTTCATCATAGCGGGGGCCGTGCACATGGAGCTCGGAATGCGCTCGATCATTGTCGACTACGTTCACGGGCGCAGCCGCGCCTGGGCGCTGGCCGCCAACACCTGCTTCTGCGCGCTGCTGGCGCTCGCCTGCGTCTACGCCGCGCTGCGCATCGGCTTCACCTGAGACAACCCCGGACGGAACATCCTATGGCCACGAACGGCTCCTCGGCTCAAGGCGCACCGGCGCTCGGCGGCAAGGCCTATCCTATCACCGACCACGCCTTTGACGTCGTCGTCGTCGGAGCGGGCGGCGCAGGCTTGCGCGCCAGCGTCGGCTGCGCCCAGGCAGGCCTCAAGACGGCGAGCGTCTCCAAGGTGTTCCCGACCCGCTCGCACACGGTCGCGGCGCAGGGCGGCATCTCCGCCTCGCTCGGCAACATGGGGCCGGACGACTGGCGCTGGCACATGTACGACACCGTCAAGGGCTCGGACTGGCTGGGGGATCAGGACGCGATCGAGTACCTCTGCAGGAACGCGCCAGCCGCGGTCTACGAGCTCGACCATTGGGGCGTGCCGTTCTCGCGCACCGAAGAGGGCAAGATCTATCAGCGTCCGTTCGGCGGCATGACGACCGACTTCGGCAAGGGCATCGCACAGCGGACCTGCGCCGCCGCCGACCGCACCGGCCACGCGATTCTGCATACGCTCTACGGGCAGGCGCTGAAGGCGCGCTGCGAGTTCTTCATCGAATTTTTCGCCATCGACCTCATCCGCGATTCGGAGGGGGCGGTGAGAGGCGTCGTCTGCCTCAAGATGGACGACGGCACGATCCACCGCTTCCGCGCCCAGACGACGGTCCTCGCGACCGGCGGCTACGGACGCGTCTATTTCTCGGCGACCTCGGCCCATACTTGCACCGGCGACGGCAACGCCATGGTTTTGCGCGCGGGGTTGCCGCTGCAAGACATGGAGTTCGTCCAGTTCCACCCGACCGGCATCTACGGGGCGGGCTGCCTGATCACTGAGGGCGCGCGCGGCGAGGGCGGCTATCTCGTCAATTCCGCCGGCGAGCGCTTCATGGAGCGCTACGCCCCCTCGGCCAAGGACCTCGCCTCGCGCGACGTCGTCAGCCGCGCGATGACCATGGAGATACGGGAAGGCCGCGGCGTCGGCAAGCTCAAGGATCACATCTTCCTGCACCTCGACCATCTCGATCCGAAGGTGCTGCACGAGCGCCTGCCCGGCATTTCCGACAGCTCGCGCATTTTCGCCGGCGTCGACGTGACTAAGGAGCCGATCCCGGTCCTGCCGACCGCCCACTACAACATGGGCGGCATCCCGACAAACTATCACGGCGAGGTGCTGACCAAGGTCGGCCGCGATCCCGACGCGGTCGTCCCCGGCCTGATGGCGCTCGGCGAAGCCGCCTGCGTCTCGGTGCACGGGGCGAATCGCCTCGGCTCCAACTCGCTGATCGACCTCGTCGTGTTCGGCCGCGCGGCGGGCCTGCGCGCCGCACAGGCTCTCAAGCCCGGCGACCGCCAGCCAGATCTCCCCAAGGACAGCGCCGAGTTCGCACTTTCCCGCCTCGACCGGTTCCGCTACGCCAACGGCAAGACGCCGACCGCGATGCTCCGCGTCGCCATGCAGCGGGTGATGCAGGCCGACTGCGCCGTCTTCCGCACCGGCGCGTCGCTGACCGAGGGCAAGGAGAAGATCCACGCCGCCTGGCGCGCCGGCGCCGACATCGGCGTGACCGACCGGTCGCTCATCTGGAACTCCGACCTCATCGAGACGCTCGAATACGACAACCTGGTCGTCCAGGCGGTCGTCACGATGGAAGGCGCGCTCAACCGGCTCGAGAGCCGCGGCGCGCACGCGCGCGAGGACTATCCGAAGCGCGACGACGTCAATTGGATGAAGCACACGCTCGCCTGGATCGACCCGAACAAGCAGACGGTCGCGATCGATTACCGGCCGGTGCACGCCTACACGATGAGCAACGACATCTCCTACATCGAGCCGAAGGCGCGGGTGTACTGAGCGCCGCCTCGACCACGCCGACCGCCTACGGATAGACGCAAATGGTTCAACTCGCCCTGCCAGCAAACTCGCGCATCACGGCCGGAAAGACCTGGCCGAGGCCAGCCAACGCCAAGCGGGTCACCGAATTCCGCATCTATCGCTGGAACCCGGACGACGACGCCAACCCGCGCATCGACACCTATTTCGTCGATCGCGACGACTGCGGGCCGATGATCCTCGACGCCCTCATCTGGATCAAATCCAAGATCGACTCGACCTTGACCTTCCGCCGCTCGTGCCGCGAGGGCGTGTGCGGGTCGTGCGCGATGAACATCGACGGGCTCAACACGCTGGCCTGCACCCGCGGCATCGACGAGGTCGCCGCGCCGGTCGTGATCTATCCCCTGCCCCACCAGGAGGTGATCAAGGACCTCGTGCCGGACCAGACGATCTTCTTCGCCCAGCACGCATCGATCGAGCCGTGGCTGAAGACGACGACGCCGGCGCCGGAGAAGGAATGGCTGCAGTCGCCGGAGGACCGCGCCAAGCTCGACGGGCTCTACGAGTGCATCCTCTGCGCCTGCTGCTCGACCTCCTGCCCGAGCTACTGGTGGAACGGCGATCGCTACCTCGGCCCGGCAATCCTGCTCCAGGCCTACCGCTGGCTCGTCGATTCGCGCGACGAGGCCAAGGGCGAACGGCTCGACAATCTCGAGGACCCGTTTCGGCTCTACCGCTGCCACACGATCATGAACTGCGCCAAGACCTGCCCCAAGCACCTGAACCCGGCCCAGGCGATCTCGCACGTCAAGCAGATGATGGTCGAGCGCCGGATGGGATGAGCGGCGAGCCCTGTCAAGAATAGCAGGGGTGTGCCGATTGCGAAGATTTTGTGGGCGCGAGCGCAGCCGGCCGAACCTGTCGAACGTCGCGGCGGGACGATAAGGCTTCCGCACACCGCCCTGGCCGATGACGGCGCGGACCGACCGCTCTTAACATATTGCCGTCGTTTCCGGCCCGTTGGCGAAACCGACTCCGAGATCGCCTTCTGCGGTCTGATGGAAAGAACGGCGCTATTGTGGGAAGACCATCCTCCTTCCCCTGAGGCGCGGCTTCAGACCGTCGCGCGTTACGCGGCGGAGTTGCGCGAACTCGGTCCCGCCAACTTCCTTTATTCTGACGGCGAGCTGCTCTTCGCCCACGGTCACCGCCGAACACAGGCCGACGGTCAGATAGCGCCGCGGGGACTGACTGTCCTTACGCGGCGATCCGCGACCGAACGCGATGCGCTGCCTGCGGCCGGCGTAACGTTGGAGACTCAACTCGGCCCGCAGAGCTTGACTTTGTTCGCCAGCGTCGCCCTGACCGACGAGGACTGGCGACCGCTGCACGAGGGCGAGATTGTAATGGTCCGCAACGGCGAACGACTCTAGCTTCGAACTTCACGTCCGCTGACGGGCGACGCCGATTGGTTCTCCACCCCGGTCAAATACGGCAAAGTCAAGAGCGCCGACGACCGTCAGGCGGACCCGTCGCCTCACGTCGGCCGCGACCTCATAGCGTGGCGCGACGGCCGCACGCCCAACAGGCGCAATGCGGCCACAACCGCCTCGACGTCGCCTTTCGTCATCGCGACGGACATGGCCGCCGCAATCCGCCAATGCGCGGACGGAGCTGCGCGATGCGATTCGATGACGATGACCTTAAAATCACCGCACTCTGGACGGCGCGTAAGGCGGGCCAACCCCGCATAGCCCTCGTCGAACCCCGGCAATTTCAGTCCCCCAAGATTTTCGATCCCCCAAGACGAAAATAGCGTATAGCAACTTGTTTTGGGCGATTTAATCCGAAACCGTATTGGACTGCACTGTCAACGTCCGCATGGTACGGATCTCTTCGGTTGCCGGGACGCGGTCCATAGTGAGGAGGGACAAGTCAGATTGTGCGCCGGCGAAGCCCCGGCGGCGCCACTATCAGGGCCCAAGAGCGGCAAAGAACCGCCAAAGAAGGCACGCGCTCTACGTACATTCCACAATTGCGTCTCTCATAGCAACCGGGCAGTTGTATTGCGGCGAAATTGGGGGCACATCCATTCACACGCGGGAGAAGACGTGATGACCTCTGACGGCCGCACCGCCGAAAACGCGCTTTCAACGACCGCCGATTGTTGGGCCGGGCCCGACTCGCGGTTTCTGCCGGGCGACAAGCTGGCGCCACCGTTCGGCAAAGAGCTTTGCAGCAGGGAATTGATCGCCCGTCAGCGGGCGCTGGTGCGGGACATCAAGGATGTCATTTCCCTGACCAGGAAAATCATCGCGACGACCCGCGAGCAGCTCGACGCCTTCAATTTTCCCAATGGCGATTCTCGCGCCCCCGCGGGGCATAGCGATTCGGCGTCGGAAGCGAGCCCGGAGGCGCGTCGCTCGTAGCTCGCCTCGCCGCGTTTGGACAAAGGCACAGGAATTCCGGCGAAGGACGTTTCGATCAATAGGGCTCGTCGGCGGCGAGAATCTGACCGTGCTCGGTCAGGACGACCCAGGAGCCGCCCGCACGCGTGATCCCCTCGACGCGTCCGGCGCCGGGAAGAAAATCGCCCCGCCGAACCGCGCGCTCGCCGTAACGGCCTTCGACCAAAGCGACGTCGTCGCGCGCGCCGAGGACGATGTAGCCGCGCAGGACCGGCCGCGGCCGGTCGATCGAGCCTGTCGTTTCCATCGAGACGTTGGGGCCGAATTTCGGCGGCGAGAGAGGCTGCTTTTGCGGCGGCGAAGGCGGATTCGCCGGCGCCGGAACGGGCGCGGCCGATGCGACAACCTTCTTTTCAAGCCTGTCGATGCGGGCCGCGAGTTCGGCGGCCTGCGCGCTCGTTTCGCGGTCGACGCGCTCGTTAAGCTTGTCGACCTTTGCGCTCTCATCCCGGTCCAGCTTCTCCACGCGCTGGGCGAGCTGGGCGAGCGCGCCGGTCAAGTCGCGCGAGGAGGCGACGTTCGATCGGATTTCGCCGACGGAGTGCCGCAACTCGACCAGTTCGTCATGGGATTTCGCGCTTTCGATCACGTTGAGGCGCGCGTTGAGGACGTCGATCGTCTTCGCGAGCGCCTTGGTTTCGTCCGCCTGCTCGGCGATGAAGCCCGCCTGCGAACGATGATCATCGAGCGCCCACATCGCCCCGCCGGCGAGAACGCCGGCCGCCGCGATCGCCGCGGTCCAGGCGAACCGCGAACGCCCGGACGGCGCCGGCCGCCCGGCCATCGGTTCGTCGATGGGCTCCGCCCGAAACCTCGGCGCGATCAGGATATGCACAGGCAGGCGCGCTTCAGAGCTGGCCGATCGCGCTTCTGTTTGCGCCTCAACATCAGGCGGCAGGAGATCGCGCCTCGCGCCCCCCTCCGCTTCGCTCTCTTCTATGATTTCCGGGACTTCGCGCTCGCTCATCGGTGCCGCAGGGGTTGACGCAACGTTCCGCAGATTGTCTCGCCTCGCAGTTAAGGAACCGTTGAGCATTGCGACGCCCGACGCTGAGAAAGAAGCAAGAAAAGCGCGGAGGCCAGGTTGCGCCGGCTCCCGCCGACGCCCGAGCCGGCGCGGTCAGACGTCGAGCGCCTTCAGAGGCATCGAGACCGAGACCTCGAGGCCCTCGGGCCGCCATGTCCTTTGAATATCGATCTGAGCGGAGGCGGCGAGCCTGTCGGAGAAGGCCGTGCCGAAGCCCATATGCTGCGGCCGCCCGGAGAGACGCGGACCGCCTTTCTCCCGCCAGTCGATCGTATAGCGTCCGTCGGCCGCCGCGCATGAGATCCTGACCGTCCCCGTCTCGCTCGACAGCGCGCCGTGTTTCACCGCATTGGTCGCGAGCTCGTGCACGATCAGCGCAATCGTCCCGGCCGCCTGCAATCCGATCGGGGCGTCGTCTCCTTCGATCGCGATGCCCCTGGTACGGAGCGGTCAACATCCGCAGCCGGCCCTTGATGATTTCGGAGACTGCCGTCGGCGCAGGCGCGACGCCATGGGCAGAGACATAGCGGTGCGCCGCGGTCAAGGCGCCGATGCGCGCCTGAAGGGCGCGCGCGAATGGGCGCCGCTCGGGCTGGCGGAAAGCGCCCCCAGGCCGGAGACGACCGCGAATATGTTTCTGATCCGATGAGAGAGCTCGAGAGACACGAAGTCGCGCGCGACCGCCACCTCGCCCAGGGTGTCGAAGTCCATGCTGCTCCCGGCTCGCTTCGCCATTGGCGTCGCGGGAGCCTCATCGTCGCCGATCCCGACGGATTGAGAGCTCTCGCCTGCGCCGCCAGGGTTCCGTCCGCCGCCACTTCGAGGAAGCGCTGAAGGCCCTCTATCCGGACGAGCCCATCAAGGCTTCCGCGTGACGCGTACGGACGAAGCGCCCCCTACCGCCTCAGCGCGAGACAGGTGATGTCGTCGAACTGCGGCTTGCCGCGGGCGAAATCGCGCACCGCGTCTTCCACGCGCGCGACCCACTGGGCAGCGGCGCCGTCGCCCTGCGTAAGAAGATCCAGCAGACGGTTGTCGCCGAACTCGATTTCGTTTGCGTCGGAGGCTTCGGTGACGCCGTCGGAATAGAGAAAGAAAAGATCGCCTTCGCCCATCTCGGCGCGGCGCACGTTCAGCTTCAGATTGTCGAAGAGGCCGACGGGCAGGCCGCCCGCCGGCAGCGTCTCGACCGCGCCGCCGGCGCGCCGCAGGAGGGCCGGAAGGTGGCCGCAGCTCGCATATTCGACTTCGCCCGAGCGCGGATCGAAGGCAGCATAGAGCACGGTCGCGAACAGCTCGGCGGCATTGTTGTTGGCAAGGTACGCATTCGCCTTCAGGATCGCGCCGGGCAGGTCGGGCGTCTCGCGCAGGTTGATGCGGATGAGCGTCCTGGTGATGCCCATGAAAAGCGCCGCCGGCACGCCCTTGCCGCAAACGTCGCCGATCCCGTCCGCGACGCGCCCGTCAGCGAGGCGGACGAGATCGAAGAAATCGTCGCCGACGTCGCGCGCGGGCGTCATCGCCGCGGAAACGTCGAGGCCGGTCTCGGCGACGAAAACGTCGACCTTCGGCAGGAGCGCGCGCTGAATGACCGCGGCGCTCGCCATTTCGTCGTCGCGCTGGCGACGCAGGATGATCTGCTCGGCCATTCGGCCGAAGGAAATCGGCGAGGTCAGGGATGGGATTGCGCAGCTCCTCGAGCAGGGCGGGATCGAATTCATGGCGCTCGAGCGCGGCGAGCGCATGGGTATAGAGGCTGATTGCGCCGTTGAACTTGTGCAGACGGTCGCCCATCCGGCCGATGATCTCAATGAGCAGCGAGGGCGTCGCGAGCGCGACTTTGGCGAGCGCGTCGCGCCCGATTCGCAGGGCGGTCACGGACGTGCGGGCGCGGGCGGTGGCGGAACGGGGCAATTGGGCGAGCGAGCCGAGTTCTCCGACCAGCGCGGGCCGCCGTCAGCCTCGAAACCGGGATCATGCCGCGCGCGCTGTCGGCGGTGACCGTGACTCCCCTTCGAGAATCAGCAGCGCGCAGTCGCTCGGCTCTCCCTGGAGCATCAGGATCGCCTCCGGTTCGAAGGTCCCGAATTCAGAGGCTTCGATCAGAAACGCCACATCGGCTTCGGTGAGGTCGCGGAGGGCGCTCGTGGCGCGGATGGCGGCGCGCAGAGCCGGGGTCGCGTTCATTCTTCTCTTGAGCGGCTCAGCGGCCGGCGTTGGCGTCGAATTCGAGGACGAGTCGGTTGTGGCCGCCGTCGCGCCAATAGCTCATATGCCGCGAGAATTGCTTCAGCAAGCCCATGCCGTAGCCGCCGATCTGGAAATCTTTCGTCGGCCTTTCGATCCGCCTCACGGGGGCGACGGTGGGATCAAAGGGGGCGCCGTCGTCGACGAACTCGACGCGCACGCCGTCCGGCTCGGTGCGAATGGAAATCGACGCGCGATTGGCGCAGCCGTGCTGGACGGCGTTGAGGAACAGCTCCTCCAGGCACAGATTGATGGCGAACTCGGCGTCCCTCGCGAGGCCGAGGGCGCGAGACTCCGCCGCAATCCACGCCTCAGCGTCCGAGGCCGCTTCGACCGTGCCCGGAAAGTCGCGCGAGCGGGTTTTCGTCCCAAGCCCGCTCATTCCGTCCTGTTTTTGAATTCGGCGCGCCGCTCGATCAACACGGCCGCGGCCGAGGTGAAGTCGGGATAGAGACCGACGATCTCGTTGAAACCCATCGATCGAAGCACCTTCGCGACGTTCTCGTCGGCCCCACAGACCGCCATGTCCGCCCCGCGGTGGATGATCGTCTCGGCGCTCACCATCAGCGTGCGAACGCCGAGCGAGGCGATGAACGACACCTTGGACAGGTCGACAATCAGCGATTGGGCGGTTTCCGCCAGCTTTTGAAAGCGGGCGTCGACCGCCTGGGTGCCTGCGATGTCGAAGCGGCCGCCGAGCTCGCGCGGGTCGGCCCGTCCGCCGCGCCATTCCCGATCAGACTGTTGATTTTATGAGAACGAGTAATCGTGCTAGATGACGTTTTGGCGACAGCGGCGCGGGCGCGCGCTTTCCCCTTCAAAGACGCGTCCGGCTTCGGCGATCCTAGCCGTTGACCGCCGCCTTCTCCGCCTGCCGGCGTCGTTGGGCTTGGCTGCGCGCCTTGTCGACCGCCGCCCGCGCCGAATCGTTCAGGGCGAACATCTCGAGCGCTTCCTCTTCCGCGTCGACGACCGGCGTGACGGCGAGATCGGAGTAGGTCTTCGCGCCGGGGTCCGCCTGGACGCGATAGCGCATCCGCACCCCCTTGAGCGCATAGAGCCCGAAGCGCGCGTATTTCGCGACCGTCCGCCACGCATGGGCCGGATAGAAGATCGCGGCGGGCACCCGCGGCAGCTCGGGCCGGCGCTGGGTCCGGTCCTTGCGGCGGAGATAGCCGCATTGCTGCGGGTGGACGCCCTCGAAGTTCATCGCGCCGTAGATCTGAGCACTCCGCGCAAAATCCTGACCGGATTGATCCCGTAGGCGAGGTTCCGCCGCATCATCCGCTCGACGTGCTCGTCGCTGTAATACCAGTTCCACGCGTCCCAGTAGGTTTGCTGCCATTCCTCGCGCGCCGCACGCTCGCCGGCGTGTCGCCGGGCAGGCCGAGGATGTAGCCGGCGTAGGTCACCATGCCCGCCTGCTTCCAGGCCTGGAACATCTTGCGATACTCGGTGATGCGATTCTGGTTCTTCTTCATCTGGAGGAGATTGTCGGGATTGATGCTCTCAAGCCCGATGAAGGCGTAGCGGCCGCCGGCGCGGGCGGCCTTCTCGATGAAACGCGGAATCTTGTGGGCGAGCGTGTCGACCTGGATGAGGAAGCTGATCTTCAAGCCCTGGTTCTCGCGCAGGTCGATCAGCCGGTCGAAGATCGCCTCCCAGTTCCTGTTGCGGGCGAAATTGTCGTCGGTGATGAAGAAGCGCGAGATCTTCTGCGCCGCGTTCTCCCGCACGATGCGCTCGATGCCGTCGGCGCTGCGGTAGCGCGACTTGCGGCCCTGCACGTTGATGATGGTGCAGAAGGAGCATTGGAACGGGCAGCCCCGGCCCGCGTCGAACGAGGAGAGAACGCCGTCGTAGCGGCTGACGAGACGGCGCGGCAGATAGGGGATCGTCTGCTCCTGCAGGGTCGGCAGGTCGTCCATCGTGTTGTAGACGGGCTTCGCCGCGCCGCCGTGGACGTCCCCCGCAGGAAGGCGGCGAAATGCTCTTCGGCTTCGCCGGCGTAAAGCACGATTCCGAGGTCGATCGCCTCCTTCAGTTCGGGCGTCGGCTCCTTCAGCATCGCGAGGCAGCCGCTGACGTGAAAGCCGCCCATCGCGGCCGCCACGCCTTTCGCGCGGAACTGGCGCGCGATCGCCATGGCGCGCGGGAACTGGTTGGACTGGACGCCGACCAGACAGACGAGGCCGGAATGGCCGGGCGCCTTGATGCGCCTCGCGATTCGCTCGACCGGGATCTTGATGTTCATCTCGTCGTAGGCGTCGACCTTGATGGCGACGTCCTCGCCCAGCACCCGCCGGTCAGCGCAATCCTGGGCGATGGCGTAAAGCGATGCCATGGAGTTCGACGGAATCCAAGCCTTCCACCATTGAATGACGTAGCCGTCCTTGTCGTAATGGGAGGGCTTCACGATCTCGATGTGAAAGGTCGTCATGACTCCCCCTCTGGCCCACCGCCCGCCGCGGCGCCGTCCGAAACCGATGGCCAGCCTCCCAGCCTCGGCGTAAGAAGGAATTGCGTCAATCTGCCACAGCCTTGACCCATTTCCGCCCGGTGGGCAAGGCCGGGCTCTCAAGGGCGATCGCTGCGGAGAAATGAAAAGGCCGGGCGGCCGGGCGCTAGGCCGGGTCTTTCAGCCGCCTTTCGCGGCCCCTCAGGCGGCGGTCTTCGCGTGCGTGGCGTCGTGGAGCGCCCGCCATTGCGCGTCGAACAGGGCCGCGCCGAAGTCGAGCATGTCCCCCGACGCCTCGCGGGTCAGCGAGCATGCGGTCGGCCGCCGCGCGCGCAACCGCCCGGTCAGCGCGTTCTCCTCGAAGGTGAAATGCGTCTTGAACTTTTGCGCCAGCATCCGCATCTCGATGTTGTCCGGCAGGCAGATGATCTCGATCGTTTCGACGCCATGGTTGGTCGCGGCGCGCTGAATGCGGCGGAAGAGCTTCTCGCCGATGCCGCGGCGGCGGCGCTCGGTCTCGACCGAGAAAGCCGCCTCGGCGTGGATGTGCCTGTCGAACGGCGCCTGCTCGCGCCAGATCGCCTGGTTGGACCGCAGCTCTGCTGCGCCGCACAAATGGCCGTCGACGAAGGCGCCATAGAGCAGGTCGCCCCGACCGAAGCAATGCTCGGCATAGTGCAGGAGGAAGTCGTCCGACATGCCGCCGCCGAATCGCTCGTGACGGCTGCGGGCGTCCAGACGCAGCAGATGGTCGCGAAACGCTTCCATGTCCGAAGGCCAAAGCCGGCGAATTTCGACGTTCAAAGACTCTCTTTCACTCATCTGACTCTCCCTGCCGATTCGTCCTCGGCGCCTCACCTCCTGGCGGTATTGTGCACCGCAACATAATATATTGTGCGCCGCACTATAAACTGCAAGCGGCTGGAAAAATATTTTTTGTTAAGTGTTGGTAAATTGCAACAGCGTCTTGCCGAGCGTTTGGCGCTTGGCGATCGCCTCGAAGGCCTTTTGATAGTCCTCGAGGGCAAATTTCGCGTGAATATGGACGCTCAGGCGCCCGCTTTCGGCCCACGCGAGGAGCTGTGACATATTGCCGCGATTGACCTCAGGCTCGCGATTGACGAATTCACCCCAGTAAACGCCCCGGATGTCGGAGCCTTTCAACAATATCAGATTGAGCGGCGGACTAGGAATCTCGCCGGAGGCGAATCCGATCACCAGAAAACGCCCCTTCCAGGCGAGCGAGCGTAACGCCGCCTCGGTCAGCGCGCCGCCGACCGGATCGTAGACGACGTCGACTCCCTTGCCGCCGGTCAGCGCCTTCAGCCGCGCCCGCAGGTCCTCGGCCGCGTAATTGATCGTCTCGGCGGCGCCGTAGCGGCGGGCGAAACGGAGCTTTTCGTCCGACGAGGCGCAGGCGATTACCCGCGCCCCCATCACCGCGCCGATCTCGACCGCCGCGAGCCCCACTCCGCCCGAGGCGCCGAGCACGACGAGCGTTTCGCCCGGCTTCATCTCGGCGCGCTGCTTGAGCGCATGCAGCGACGTGCCGTAGGTGATCGAGAGGCCTGCCGCTTTGTCGAGCGGCAAGCCGTCAGGCACGCGCGCGAGCCGCTCCGCGGCGATCGCGATCTGCTCGCGCGCCGCGCCGTAGCCCATCGACCCCATCACCCGGTCGCCGACCGCAAAGCCTTCGACGCCGGGGCCGAGGGCGGCGATGCGCCCGGAAAACTCGCCCGACGGCGAGAACGGAGGCTCGGGCTTCAGCTGGTACTTGCCCTCGATGACGAGCGTGTCGAAGAAGTTGAGCGCCGCATAGGCGACATCGACCACCCCCTCCCCTGGTCCGGCGACGGGCGGTTCGACGTCCATCACCATCAGGTTTTCCACCGGACCAAGCGACGGACAGATCAGGGCTTTCATTGCCGACTCCCAATTTTACTCATTTTTCATTAACCAGATGCAGCTTTACAGGTTTCATTAACCAGATGCAGCTTTACAGGGCCGGTCTTTCGGGGGAAAGCGCGAGGCCGGAATTTCGCCCCGATCCCCCGGCAAGGGGAACGAAAAGCCGGCTTTGCAGCGCGCTCGAGGACCGATGTCGATGATCTTTCCTGCATTTTCCTATCGCTGGCGCGTCGGCGCCGCCTGGCTTGCCGCCGTTGCGCTGGTCTCCGCCTTCGCTTCCGCCGAGGCCGCGAGCAAGAAGACGGACAAGAGCGACTCGGCGAAGCCCAACCTCATCGCGACCTTCGGCGATTGGAACGTGTTCGTCAGCCAATCCCCAAGGGGGCGCATCTGCTATGTCCTTGCCCAGCCGAAGACGCGGGAGCCGGACACCCTGAAGCGCGACCCCGGCTACGCCTTCATCTCCGACCGCCCGGCGGAAGGCGTGCGCAATGAGGTCTCGTTCATCATGGGCTTCGACATCTCCGGCGGGACGGTGGCGGAAGCCAAGTCCGACGCCGAGTCCGACGCCAAGTCCGACGCGAAGCCTGCCGCGAAGGCGAAGCTGTCGAAGGCCGAGGCGAATGCGAAGGCGAAGCCGAAGGCGATCGCCACGCCGCTCGCCACCGTCGGCGAGGAGAGCTTCGACCTTCTGCCCAAGGGCGGCGACCTCTGGGTGAAGAATGCGGCGCGCGAGAGCGCGCTCATCACAGAGATGAAGAAGGGCGCGGCGCTCGAGATCAAGGCTGCCTCCATCAAGGGCAACGAATCGACCGACTCCTATTCGCTCGCCGGCTTTTCGCAGGCGATGGAGCGGCTGCAGAAGGAATGCCCGTCGAAGTCGTAGGATCCTTCGTCGCGACGGTCCGACTCAAACCCCCTCCACCATGCTTCGCATGGTCCCCTCCCCCGCTACGCGGGTGAGGAATTGGCCCGCGCCTTCCTCCCCCGCGAAGCGGGCTGCCGCATTCACACAACTCGAATTCGCGCCGCTTTTCATGGAGTTGCGCGGGCGGGCTGGAACGAGGACGACACCTCGTTGCGAAGGGTGGCGGAGGAGGCGGCGAATTGAATGCCCTCGTCCCCCTCGTCCGGCGCTTTCGTCTGCTCTGACTTCGTGCGCCTTCGTGTCCTTCGTGGCGAAAGCTCTGTCATAACGAAGAACTCCAGGCTACACTAATCAATACGCTTTCCGCCGTTCGGATGCCGCCTCGAATCGCGACTTCGAACCTGGATTTGAGGGCCCATCTGGCGTCCGGAGCCTGTTTATCCCTGTTACGGCGAATTATCTCCCTGTTATGGCGAAATCATCTCCCTGTTGCCGTCCTGTTCCTCGTGCACCGCCAATTTTCCTCAAGCTATTGTTATTAAAATGAATTTTCCTGCAAAACCCGGTCCGGAGACCGCCAATTCTCCCTGTTTCCCGCCCGTTATCAGGGAGAATCAGGGCGCGACGCCCCTCTTGATGACCCTGGCCGAGTTCGCTTCCCCGCAAGCTCGGATGGAGCCCCGGCGACTTGAGATGTGTGAATGCGGTAGACCCGGGAAGCGGGGGAGGGGTACCGCCCGCAGGGCGGTGGTGGGGGCAAGCGCTCACCGGGCGCTTGCTGCGTCACGGCCGCGGTTTCTTGGCGGCGAACAGGTAGTTCACGCTCAAGTCCTCCGACAGCCGCCAGGTTCGACGCAGCGGATCGTAGGCGACGCCGCGGCGCTCCATGACCTTCAGGCCCGCGGCGCGGGCGGCGAGGGCGAATTCTTCCGGCGTGACGAACTGCTCCCAGCGATGGGTCCCGGGCTCGAGCCAGCGCAGCACGTATTCGGCCCCGACGATGGCGAGCGCGAAGCTCTTCAGCGTGCGGTTCAAGGTCGACGAGAGCAAAAGCCCGCCGGGCTTGAGGAGCGAAGCGGCGAGAGCGACGAACTTCGAAGGATCGGCGACATGCTCGACGACCTCCATCGCGCTGACGACGTCGAAGCGCCGCG
>Ga0074044_10000634_pt1 | contig 33279 bp, 34 predicted proteins | sample BogForMeECP23OM1_FD_94443 | JGI IMG/M metagenome (GOLD analysis project Ga0074044, IMG submission 94443) | Bog forest soil microbial communities from Calvert Island, British Columbia, Canada - Bog Forest MetaG ECP23OM1 | ecosystem: Environmental > Terrestrial > Soil > Wetlands ...
CCGGGCTTGGCTCGGGATTGCCATTTGAGGTTTCCCCGAATTTGAGCAGTTCTGCATCGCCGGTTTCCCAGGCGAGCACTCAAGTTTTCCTTAAGTCCGCTGCGTATGCCATTCCGCCACGCCCGCGCGCGGCTGCCCTACTCAGTGATCTTAATGATATGGCACGTTGCCCGATTTTACACATCCGTTTCTTGCTCAGGAGGTTGCGGTGAGGCTTGAGTGTTCTGGATTGCTTTCTTTCCTTTCTTGTTTTTCTTGGGCCGCATAACGTTAATTGCAGCGGCGTCGAGGGAGGTCTTGATGTGCGCCGCGTAATATTTCTCGATCATCTCGACGCTGGTGCGGCAATTCTTTGCAATTTGGTAGATGTCGGCACCCTCCATAAGGCGCAGACAGATGTATGTATGCCGCAAGCTGTACGCCGTACGCGGTCGGCCTTCGCGGTCGAAGCGAAGATTTTCTTCATCGAGGATCGTCTTGAAAAGTTCGCGCTGCCACTTCGGAAAAATGAGGTCGGTGGGTCCGGGCGTGCGCCATTGTTCGCTAAGAGCAGCGGAGGTCACGGACATTTTTGCGGGCGTGTTCACGCCATAAACGCGCGCCGGGCGGAGCCGGCTTCTAAGTCGCTCAAAGGGCCTCACTGCACCGGGCATACTCTTGCAATATCCGACGCCGCGCTTTCCGCGCACTTCAATTTCTAGGATCGTCTTGCCCAAATCTTCGTCATCAACGATCGTGACATCCCGGAATTGAAGGCGCCAGGCCTCATCGGGCCGCAGTCCGGTATTGACTGCGAAGAGCACATAGTCGTGAAGCTGTTCCGTTTCCCATTTGAAGCCCACCTTCTTTGGCTCATGCGCGCGCTTTCTTGTGGCTTCGTAGAGCTTCTTATATTCCTCGGGAGAGAACCACGCCCGGTGTGAGATTTTCGGGGATGATCTGTACGGCTCGGACAGATCGGGAAGACGTTCGAGCCATCCGTGGCGGATGGCTGTTTTCAGGGTTTGTCGAAGAGCGACCATCTCCTGATGCATGGTGTTGCGGGCCGGCGGCTTGCCGCGCTTCGCCACCGCTTCTTCGTGGCGATGAATGCGGTAGTCCTGGATCTTGCCGGCAGTAATTTCCGACAGGCCCAACTGACCGAAGAACGGCACCAGGTGCCCCTGCGAGCGCCGCTGTTGTCCTTCCACGTAGACTTTGCTGCGCTGGCCCTGCGTGATGATGTCGTATTCACGCAGGAAAAGTTCCGATGCTTTGCGGAAGGTTTTTTCTGTTTTGATTTCTCCGCTGCGGAGTTTCCCTCGTAGTTGCAGATACCAATCCTCGGCGATCTCTTTCGCCTTGGAAAGGCTCTCTTCCTTCGTGCTGGTCCGGCGGTTCTTGCTGGCGAAATAGCTGGAGCACTGCCAGAGGCTGCTGTTCGGTCGTTTGTAGACGTGAACCTTGCCACCGAGGATCGTGTGTTGTTCAGCCATCGCGGATTACCCTCGCACTCCTTCAAAAATGTGAAAATGTGAAAGAGTTGTGTAAGGATAATTCGGCTTGGAAATAATGTCAATAAGCCATTTATACACAGTAAGTTAACTGGAACAAATGACATGTACTATACGATTTTAAGTCCCGTGCGTCTGCCAGTTTCGCCATCCGGGCGGGCATTGCAGTGGTTGGAAGCAGTGTACCAGTTGACCGAGGCCGATTTTTCCTCGAGGAGCAGCTGAGCAACTTCGGGCGATTCCGTTCAAGACGGTCGTTTCCGCTCGAGGGCTGCGCGGTCCCAGCTCGCCAGATTGGCTCCGGCTTCGTATGTGCTCTGCGCGAACTCCAGGATTTCTTCGCGTGGAGATTTAGCGCGGCGCACATCGTCGTACATCAGCACGAACTCGCGCAGCTGGTTGTGATACAACGCAGCCCCTGGCCGAGCCCGTTGCGCGCCGTAGCCCGCCGCTTCCGGAGCGAAGTAGGCGTAGAAGGCCGGTCGCGCTACCGCTCCGCCGCCCGGCCACCAACCTACACTACTGCATTCATGCGAGTAGGATTCCGACGTGATGAGGCCCGTTCGGGGCGGAGCTCGGCGACCGCTAAAACGTGTGCAACACAAATCGAAGCTGCCCCAAAAAAAGTGAACCGGACTCGCCTTGCCGATAAATCGCGCACGAAACTCCTGCAGCACAATGTCCGTTGACCGCAGAATACGCCATAGGCGGTTGGCATACTCGGGATCGTAGGAAGCATGAGTGTCATCCTGATCCAGAGGAATCGGATTGGGAACCTCCTGCGGTTTGGGATTGATTTGGATTTCGATGCCAACCCCACGCAACAACGCAAATAGTTCTCGATAAAAGGCGGCCACGGACTTTGGCGCGAGGGCCAAGGCGCGGTCATCGTCAGATGTTCGTAGCTCCAGGCGGTGGTTCACAAAGTCGAACTGGATTTCAAACGTGCGTCCACGGTAGGGGATCGGTGAGGTCGTCAAGCCTCGTGGACTCACATAGAGAGCAACGTTCCAGAAATGGTTTTCTAACGGCGTGAGGGCCAGCCGGATTTTTCCCACGATCTGGGTCCACATGTGCAGGGTGCGATAGGTGGCTTCCCATTCTTCCAGCGGCAAGGCGGGCCAGTCTTGCTCGACCATATTCATCGAAGAAGGCTCCCCAGAAGGGTCGCGTGCTTGTTGGCTTCGACAATCACTCCTGATTGTGTCCGCAGACATTATATGGCCTGACGCAAATAGCCTGCCGCGGCGTATCTTCCGTCGTATCTTCGGAACCTTGGATACAACTTTTTGCCAGCTTCCGGGTTCAATAGTATGTAGGGGTGTGTGATTGTCAGGAGGAGACCTTGAAAGTGTCACGCTGGTTTGGCAATGCAATCGGTTCCGGGTTGGCGGCAAGAGCCGCTCTCTTATCCTTTTTGATTGGCGCCGCAGCTTTGGCGGGCGCCCAGAGTGGCGCCATGACTCCTTATCAGGGCGAACAGGACGGCGTCAGCGCCGGTGGAAAATGGCTGGAGTTCGCCTCTACCGACAAGATGACGGGCGCGAAGAAAGTGCGCTTTGAGCTCCAGTCGGATAATTATTTTAAGGAAGACGCGGACTACAAGCCCAGGGTGAATCTGTACTGCAGTAACGGCAAGCTCAAGCTGGCCGACTTCAATCCGGGAGTCCGACTGCCTCCGCCGAACCGCCCTGGCTTCTGGTATCAGCCGCAATTGGAGGTAGAGGTGCGAGTTGACGATACCCACTACTTCAAGGGCTGGAACTGGATGCGCGGCCGCTTTCTCTCCATGGACAAAGGCACGGTTCGCGGCATGATGGGCGCCCAGGTTTTTAACATTGCGCTGCCCAATCGGAGCGGCCGGGAGATCGCCGAGTTTTCTCCCGGAGGGCTGAATGTAGAGCGAGTCAAACAAGCCTGCGACCTGACGCCGAAGAAGCCGAGCAAAGATTAAGCCTGTTGTCACGGACGGACTTCGCAAGACCTGGGAGGGGCGGCGAAGATGAAAAAGCCGTTTGCACTTGTCCTATTGGTTGGGTTATTTGCGAATGCACGGCCGATGAACGCCCAAGAGCAAGCCTCGAAGTTTGAGGCCTACGGCGGATACTACTACGCGCGCTTTAATATAAATGCCAACGTCCCCGGGATTGCACCCTCGGCAACATACAACGGAACCGGCGGGGGTGGACAGCTGGAGTACAACGCCAACCATTGGCTTGGTGTGGTGGGAGATTTGGGCGGCTTTTATGCGACCAGTAGCGGGAACGGCTCATTCGCTGGAGGAGTGTTCACTTATCTTCTTGGGCCCAGAGTGAATTTCCGGCATGGCAAAGTCACGCCGTTCGTTCAGACCCTCTTCGGAGGCGTTCGCACAACCGACGGCATTGCCCAATCAACGGGGACCGAAAATAATTTTGCGATGACGGCGGGCGGCGGCATTGATTTCAAAGTGTCCAAGCACGTCTCCGTTCGCCCCATACAGGCTGAGTACTTCATGACCAAAATCCCCGACGGTCTCAACAACCGCCAGGACAATTTGCGGGTTGGCGCCGGTGTCGTCGTACGGTTGGGCCGAGAGTAGATCCAGCGCAATCTGGGTTTCAGAGTTTCCGTTCCCACACGAGCTTTCCCCCTCCTGCATCCCCGGCGATTCCCGCGAATCCAATCATGGTATTGTTGGACTCGCATCGGGAGGCGCATGAAGATTGGCATTACCTGTTACCCAACCTACGGCGGCAGTGGAGTGGTCGCCACCGAACTGGGGCTGGAGCTTGCCCGCCGGGGCCACGAAATTCATTTCATCTCCTATTCGCAGCCCATTCGGCTAACCGGGCCGGAACCTAACATTCATTATCATGAGGTCGAGGTCACGCGCTATCCGCTGTTTGAATATCCTCCGTACGATCTGGCGCTGGCCACGCGCATGGCCGAGGTGTCGCAGCTCTACGAGCTCGACCTGCTGCACGTACACTACGCCATTCCGCACTCGGTGAGCGCGATGCTGGCCAAGCAGATGCTGGCGGCAACTCCGCCGCGGAAGCATCTGCCGTTTGTGACGACCCTGCACGGCACCGACATCACTTTGGTCGGGCTTGACCGCTCGTATCTTCCGATCACGCGCTTTTCCATCGAACAGAGCGACGGCGTGACCGCGATTTCACAGTACTTGCGCACCCGCACCCTTAAGATTTTTGACGTCAAGAACCACATCGAAGTCATCCCGAATTTCGTGAACTGCGACGAGTATCTGCGCAAACCGGAATGGCTGGAGAAACGCAGCGAGTATGTTTCCAACGACGAGCGGCTGCTGGTGCACCTTTCCAACTTCCGGCCGGTAAAACGCGTGCTGGATGTGGTTGAAATCTTTGACCGTGTCCGCAAGAAGATTCCTTCCAAACTGTTGCTGATTGGCGACGGGCCCGATCGTTCACAGGCGGAGTGGCTGGCGGTGCAAAAAGGCATTCACGAGCACGTGCTGTTTCTTGGCAAGCAGGATCAGATCCGGGAAAAGCTCGCCATCTCAGACGTGATGTTGATGCCCAGCGAACTGGAAACGTTCGGGCTTGCGGCCCTCGAAGGAATGGCCTGCGAGGTTGTCCCCATTGCCACCCGCCCTGGAGGCGTGCCGGAATTGATCGAGCACGGGGTGACCGGATTCTTAGCTGATGTCGGCGATGTAGAGACCATGTCGCGTTACGCCATCGATCTGCTCAGTGATGAATCCGCCCTGCGAGCCATGGGGAAACGGGCGCGGGCCGCCGCCCAGGCAAAATATTGTGCCAGCAGGATCATTCCGCTTTACGAAGACTTTTACCGAAAGGTGCTGGAGCAATCGTCGAAGCCGTCATGAGCTCCTCCGGATTGGGCAGGATGGGCAGCCGCAACCGGATCAACGTGCCGCCGCCTTCGCGGTTTTCGATCATCATCTTGGCGGTATCGCCGTAGAGCACCTTCAGACGCTCGGCGACGTTGGCCATGCCGATGCCGCCGCCCCCCAAGCCATCGGGTTGTTCGAGCAATTGCGCCGCCCCCATGCCGATGCCATCATCCTCCACTTCAACCACCAGCCGTGACTTGATCAGACGGCTGCGCAGCGTAATGCTGCCGCCTTCGACCTTCGGAGCAAGTCCGTGCTTGATGCAGTTTTCGACCAGCGGCTGCAGCAACATGCTGGGAACCATGGCTTCGAGAGACGCCGGATCAAGATCCTTGACGACCTTGAGCTTGTCCCGTCCAAAGCGTACGACCTCAATGTCGAGGTAATTGTCGATAAACTCGACTTCCTCGCGCAGTGCAACGAACGAATCCGTGCTGTGCAGCAGGCGGCGAAGAATGGTCGCGAGCTTCAGGATCATTTCGCGGGCCGTGTCAGGATCGAAGCGCACCAGGGATGAGATGGAATTCAGCGTATTGAACAGGAAGTGCGGGTTGATCTGATTCTGCAGCGCCGCCATGCGGGCCTGCAGCAACAGTCTTTCCTGCTCCTCCAGCTTGATCTGGATGCGGACGCTGTTGAAGATTTTCAGTTCCGTGCCCACCACCATGACCACGGTCAGGTAGATGGCGCACTCCACCAAATACCCGTTCAGGGTTCCGCCAGCGCCCCCCATCCAAAGCTCTGGGCTTTCCAGGCTGAAGATGGAGTTCGGCCAGAAGCGCCAAATTTCCGTCTGTAGAAACCGCAGGCCGATAATGGTGACGAAAAAAGCGACCTGCCAATCGAACACGCGTGGGCGTGGGAGATTGCGGCGAATCATGCGATACAGGGTGAGATCGATGAACGGCGAGAACGACCAAATGTCTTCCTGTTCAGGCGCGAACCGGCGCAATTGTCCGGCAATAATGCCGGCAAACACATTTAGCGGCATGCTGGCCCACTCGCCGTGCAACGCCGCGGGCAACGATAGCAATGCGCCGCCGATACCTCCGGACAAGCGTCCGCCAATCACGCCCAGCAGTAGCGCGGTTTCGAGCGACAGGTCGCCAGCACTGAAGCTCTTGACGCTGCATCGTATCCAGACGCCGAGGGCTATCGGAATCGCCATCCACAACGCCAGATAAATCTTGTGCCGGGTCTCTCGCTGCTCGCGGAAGATCAGACTCTTGAATTCCTTGGAGCGCACCAGGGCGCTTGACAAGGCTGCGGCCACGCCCAGCTTGATCAGGAGGTTGACGAGTATCAGCCGCGGTTCCAGCATCGAATGAATTCTTCCCGCGAGATGGGCCCGGCGGGATCAGGCTCCGATTGTACCCGCTGCCTCACGCAAAAGCTGCTCAACGTTGACGTGCGAGCCCGCCGGAAATCCGCCTTGGGCGAAATCGCGGCTGCCACCGCCGCGGCCGCCGACCGACGATAACACTTGCTTGAGCAACGCGCCCATGTCGGCGGTCGAGCCGTACGCGCCAGCGAGGGACGATGCGGGAGTCAGCGCCGGCGTCTGCGCAAAAACCAGACCCGGGGGATCGACGGTGCTCGCCACCAGCGCAATGGCCGGTGTTCCCGTTCGCGTTAGCTTCTGCGCAAAAAGCTTGGCGAAGTTAATATCGCGATCGGAAAATACCCGCACGACAATCCTGTTCCCTTTTATCTCCGGCTGCGAACGGAGGTCAGCCAAAGCCATGACTTCAGCAAGTTGATCGAGGGCATCGTCCTTTTGCTTGCGGAGCAGCTTGCTCTCTTCGACGCTTTTGCGTATCTGATCCGGCACATCCCAGAGCTGCGTCGAGAATAGTGCGGCCGCCTCACTGAGGGCACTGTAGTCACGCCGCGCCATGCGAACCGCGCGAGCGCCGCAGACGAACTCGACTCGCGTTCCCTGCCGCACCCGTTCCGTTTTCCGCAACAGGATCGAACCAATCTGCCCGCTCGCGCTGACGTGCGTTCCGCCACACGCCGAGAGATCGAAATCCGCAATCTCGACAAGACGCAGTTCGTCGCGCTCGGCGGGAGGTAGTTTGCGCAAGCCGAGCTTCTCCGCTTCCGCCCGCGTAACATAGCGAACCCGCACGGGACGATTCTCAAACACAATCTGATTGGCGCGCTTCTCAGCGGCGACCACCTGCTCGGAACTTACCGATGGCGTCGCCAGATCAATCGAGCAATAGTCTTCGCCCATGTGGAACGAGACGGTCGACATCTGGTAAAGGTCAATAAAGGCAGCGGAGAGAACGTGCTGTCCGGTGTGTTGCTGCATGTGGTCGCGGCGGCGTTCGGGATCGATGCTGCCGTGGACGGCCGCGCCTACCAGCGGCGGCGCCGGCGCTTCCAGGTAGTGGACGATCCTGCCGTCTTCCGTATCCGCCACTTCTGCAACGCGCAAGCGCTCGCCGTCAAACACCAACCATCCAGTGTCGTGAATCTGACCGCCGCTGGTAGGATAGAACGCCGTTTCTCGCAGGATTACGGCTGGGCGCGATTGCTCAGGCGAGCCGGTTGCGACGCTTTCGACAATCGAATCAAATTCGCGGATTTCGGAACTATCGTAATAAAGACGCTTGGTCATGACGAAAAAGTCGTGATGAAAACTTGCCGATGGAGAGCGGGGCGTCCTCGCCCGGCAACCTCCGACTTGGACGGGCGAGACGCCCGTCGCTCCACCAGCAGACTCGCGCAGCGGACAAACAAAAGTCAGGCACCGGCGGTCCACTGCACACGAAAGAGCCCGTTACCGTTGCTTCCTTCCGGACCTGGCGGGGTTGGCGGGAAAACGTCGCGCGGAACCGATGCCTGACTCTACATCTTAGCAAGGGTTGGTCGAAAACAGGAATGAACGCTCTCACTTTTCGACTATCATCAAGTCACGATGTCTGAGTCAGAATGCGCCGCCTGCAAAGAGCTGAAAGACCGCGAAACGCGGGCTCACGCGGCCTGGACTTCTTTTCTGTACCGCAATGTGAACAAACCAAAGCTGTCCGAGAGAGCAAATCGGAAGCAGCAGAAGGAAAAAATGGAAGCTTACGAGCAGGCCCACAAAGCCCGTTTGGCTCACGCGAAAACGTGTCCAAACTGTTTACCCAACCCGTTATAAGTCACCGATTGGAAGGCCGGGCGGGACGACCGGCGCTCCACCAGCAAGTTTGACTAGCGCACCACCAGCACTTCCCGAATCGCATCGCGCGCCAGGAAAAATTTGATCGACGCAAAATCCCGGAAGAGGTTTTCAATGTGCCGGTTGTTGAATACGCGCTGCAGGCGCGGAGATTGTTTTTCCGACGCGGGACGGCCGGGCGGTGCGAACTTCACCTCTTGCATCTCCAGCATCTCCGTGCCGGTCACGTGAAAGCGGTAGCAGGTCGAGTCGGGACCGGCATCGCGGGTGTGAAAGAAGGCGAGCAGGACTCCGCCCGGCTTCATCACCGACCACAAACGGTCGATGGTCGGCTTCACCAGGCTCTCTTCCATGTAGTCAGGCAGATTCCAGCACAGCACCACATCAAACTGAGCGTTCGGGTACGCCAGGTTCTCATCCAGAAACTTCTTGCTGTCCACCACCGAGTTTCCTGCGCTGTCCTGAATGCGCAGCGCCGGGTCGAGTGACGAACGCAACAAATCTTCGCTGTAATTCTTGTGTCCGTGGCCAGTAAAAAATTGGATGTTGTTGGCGGAGGTTGCGCCCATGTCGAGCACACACAGGCCCTCCTGCGAATTCAGCAGTCGTGAAACTTCTCCCATGCCGCTCGACCGGCGGGATAGCTTCCGCGGGATCGTGGGACTCGCAGTCTGGTCCGAAGAACTCCGAAAGAATTTCATTACGTTGTCAGAAACAGATGCTATGTCCGATGATCAATTGCAGCCGGTCGCGCCATCGGTCTGCGTTTAGGAAGACGCGGGCGCCGCCGCTTTTCCGGCTTCTTTCTGAATATCAATCTTCCCTTTCAGGAACGCGCCTTCTTCGATGGCGATGCGCTGTGTGGTCACGTCGCCGGTCACCACCGCCGACTTCCGCAACTCCACGCGATCGGAGGCGTTCACGCTTCCATCCAGCTTACCCTGAATCACCACCGACTTGGCACTGACGTTGGCCTTCACATGTCCATTCGGCCCCACCGTCAGGCTGTTGTTGCGGAGCTCAATGTTGCCTTCGACGTTGCCATCCACGTACAAGTCTTCGGAGCCCGACAACTCTCCCTTAATGACCACCGACTTGCCGATGTGGGCGCCGTCTCCGGTTTGCGGAGCGTCCATGCTTTGGCCTCCATCTCCTCGCGCTCTGTTCGCCGCGAATGAACCGATTGTAAATCATTCCGGCATTTGCGGCTCTGCCCACTAGCTGGAAATCATTCTCCGTCAGGAACTTACCGCAGCGCACGGAAGTGGGGCCCCGATGCAAACTGCGATTTGCTACCATCGTCTCACGGGATCAACTGTGCCCGGTCCGCTCATGACCGTCGATTACTCCATCTCGCGCAGTGCTGTAGCCCACAATATCACCCACGCCGTCGCCCGCGCTGGAGCCTGGATGCTGTTGCTGACCGCAGCCAGTTTTGCCGCGCAACCGGCGACCGTCTCTGCGTATCACGATCCGGTGGACCTGGTGCGCAAAGCGGTGCAGAACGAAATTAAGGCGGCCAATGACGACACCGCCCACTTCCTGTTTCGGGGCACGAAGACCACCCCCCACGGATCCACCACAAGACTTTATGTCGAGACCAAGGAGGCTACTGCCGGCTTGGTGGTCGCCTACAACGGTAAACCTCTGACTGCCGAACAACGCCGTGAGGAAGAGGCGCGGGTTGAGCATTTCATCAAGAATCCCGAAGAACTGAAAAGAAAACTGGAGCAGGAACACCAGAACGCCGAGCGCACTTTGCGCATCACGCGCGCAATGCCCGATGCCTTCCTGTTTGAGTATGCCGGAGGAGAACAGGGCTCGGAAGGCGTTGGCCGGGCCGGCGGCCCTTTGGTCAAGTTGAAGTTCCATCCTAATCCCCATTACGAACCGCCGTCGCGCGTAGAAGAGGTCTTGACCGGCATGTCGGGTTACGTGTTGGTGGACGCCACGGATTACCGCATTGCCAGCATTGACGGCACGCTCTTCAAGGAAGTCGGCTTCGGATGGGGAATCCTCGGTCACCTTGATCGGGGTGGCCGCTTTATGGTTCAGCAGCAGGAGGTCGGCGACAATCTCTGGGAAATTTCAAGCATGACTTTAAGCTTCACCGGAAAGATCATGCTGTTCAAGAGTCTCTCGATCAGTTCGACGGAGATATTCAGCGGCTTCAAACAAGTTCCTTCGGACTTGACATTCGCGCAGGCGCTGGAGTTGCTGAAGAAGGAAGAATCCACTGTGGCCGCAGAAGCCGCCGAGAATTCTGCTGCCGGCAGGCTTGCCCATAAGTGAGGAAGCGACGCTAACCTTTCCCGGCGCGAAATGTTTCTTCGCGTACAGTGAACTTCTTCACCAGGTCTTCGCGCACCTGGTAGCCGGTTCCCGGCGCGTCACTGACCGCGATCATTCCATCGGCACGGACTTCCACTTCGGGGTCGATGATGTCTTCCTTCCAATAACGCTTCGATGCCGACACATCTCCGGGCAGGCGGAAATTTTCGAGCGTCGACAAACCGATGTTGTGTCCCCGTCCCACTCCCGATTCCAGCATCCCGCCACACCACACTGGAATGTTGTGCCGCACGGCGACGTCGTGTATTTTCTTTGCCTCGCTGAAGCCGCCCACGCGCCCCACTTTGATGTTGACGATGCGGCAGGCACCGGTCTCGAGCGCAAAATCGGCGTCGCGCGCACTAAGAATCGATTCGTCCAGACAAATCGCCGTCTGGATGGCTTTCTGCAACCGCGCGTGAAGATAGATTTCGTCGTTCCACAGCGGCTGCTCGATCATGAGCAGGCTGAAGGCATCGAACTTGCGCAGGTGCTCAACCTGATCGAGCGTGTAGGCCGAATTCGCATCCACACTGAGAACAATATCCGCCCAGCGGGCACGGATCTTCTCGAGCACATTCAGATCCCATCCCGGCTTCACCTTGATCTTGATCCGCCGGTATCCCGCCGCCAACTCAGTTTCGATCTTCTGCAGAAGTTGTTCCGGCGAGTCTTGAATGCCGATGGAAACGCCGCAGGCGATCTCGCGCCGCGTTCCTCCCAACAATTTCCAGAGCGGCTGTTGCTTCTGTCGCGCCTCCGCGTCCCACACCGCGTTTTCGAGCGCGGCTTTTGCCATGCGATGGCCACGGACTCTGGCAAAACGCGCTGCACAGTCCCGGCCGGCATCCAATTCGCTCTGCAGCAGCAGCGGCGCGAGATACTTCTTGATCGTAGGCCACGCGGTTTCGGTCCATTCCGGGCTGTAATACGGATCTTCCCCGGCGACGCACTCGCCCCATCCACGTACACCATCGGACTCGACGCTTATCAGAAGGATGCGGCGGCCGTAAACTCGGCCAAAGCTCGTTTCAAAAAAATGCACGAGCGGCATGTGAATTTCGCGCAGAGTTATGGATTCGATTTTCATGATTTAGCTGCTAATACCGCCACCTTTCGTCCCAGTCTCCCAGCAGGAACCGGCCATTGCCGCGTTCGTCGCGCTCATAGCCGAGCACGCTCCGTCCTTCGGCAAACGCGCGGCTGAACCGCTCACGATTGCTTTCCTGAACCGCCAGCGCCTGCGCACGCGTCGTCGCGTCTGCCTTCCATTCGTAGATCTCCGCCGGCACATCGATGCGCGCACGACATTGAAACTTCCGGCGGGGAGCATCCGCCAGGACCGCTTCGACCCGCTTTGACTTCATCCACCACTCCGCCACCAGGCGGTCGCTGGGCAGACCGCCCTGCAGCGGCGACGAGGTGATCCCGTACTGGTTCACGTTGTAGCGCCGCGAAATCGCACCCAGCTTCTCGATATTCAAATACGCGTTCTTGATCTCCAGTGGATCGAACGTCCACTCCATCAGTTCGAAGCCACGCGCCAGCGCATCCTCACGCTGATAGAGCTTGATCCGCCGACCCAAGCCACTATTGCGATATTGCTGGCGAACGGCCAGCATTTGCGAATGCAGGTAGCCGTGGCCATTTCGAAATCCCGGGATTGCAAGCGCGAAGCCGATGAGCTCTTTTTCGACGAATGCCCCAATGACCTGTCCTCCGATTTTCGCCGCCACTACGAACATGCGCACCGGAATCAGGTCCGCGTCCGCGAACTTCCATACTTCCTTTTGGAGCGCAAAACAGGCCTGCATTTCCTCCAGCGCTTCGCACTTGTGGATGGTCACTTCGTCGCCGGTAGTTCCGGCGGGTGCGCCGGTCACGCTGGTTTTTCCTGCTGCTTCGCTTGTTGCCATAATGTTTCCAGTTCGTCCATCGACGCCTGCTGTGGCGCTCGCCCGCTGGCGCGCAGACGCCCCTCCATCCATTGAAACCGACGCTTGAATTTGCGATTCGTCTTCCGCAGCGCCGACTCTGGATCGAGCGATAGATAGCGCGCGATGTTCACCAGAACGAAGAACAGATCTCCCACTTCGTCTTCCAGACGCTCGCGCAACTCCGGCGGAACCTGCGGCTTTCCCGAGCCGGCAATCCCCTTCTCTACGGATTGACGCTTCAAAGGAAGCGCCGGCACAGCCTTCAATTCCTCGCGCAACTCGGCCGTCTCTTCTTCGAGCTTGGCAAAGAGCCCTTCAATCTCGGGCCAGTCAAATCCCACATGGGCTGCTTGCGAACTGAGTTTATAAGCCTCCATCAGCGCCGGCATTTTCGATGACACACCGGCTAGCACTGATTGAGCGTCGTCGGCCTGCTCTCTCTCTTCGGTGGCGCCCGCCGCTAGCCGCGTCTTTTTCTCTTGCGCCTTCAGCGCTTCCCAGTTGCGCAGCACTTCGGCAGGAGTATCCGCCTTCACGTCACCAAAAACATGGGGATGCCGGTCCACCAATTTATTTGAAAGGCGGTCCAGCACATCATCCACCGAGAAGTGACCTTCTTCGCTGGCCATCTGTGAATAGAACAGCACCTGCAACAACAGATCTCCCAACTCGCCGGTAAGTTCGGGCCAATCGCGGTTGTCGATCGCTTCGAGAACCTCGTACGTTTCTTCCAGCGTATAGGGCTTGATGGTGTCGAAGGTCTGTTCGCGGTCCCAGGGACATCCGCCCGGAGCCCGCAACCGCGCCATGATCTGAACCGCTCGCTCGAATCGTTCGCCTGTGGTAGGCATCCTGTTCAATGTAAATGACCGCTACTGGACGGGGCAAACCGTGGAGTGGATTGGACGGACTCGCTGCACGTGTGCTCTATACTTTTCAGATGAAGACACAAAGTATCGACATCAGCCGATACTCCTTTAACGAGTTCGTCACCTTTCTGTTCGATCGAGAAGTCCCTCCGGAAACTGCAAAGCGCGACCGGTGGTATTGGCATACGGAAGTAGCTTATGTGCCTGAGATCATCTGCAGTTATTACGTGAGGCTGTTCCAGCAACCTCAATTCCTGCGTGCAAGATTTTCAAAACCGCAGCTCGAACAAGCCTTCTGGGCGATCCCGTCGAAAAATCTCGATTGTTCGGCCGACCGGATCATGTGGGACTCCGATTTGCCGTTTGCAGCTCGAGAGGAATGTGTAAAAACGATGGCCGATTTGTTTAGGAACCTCTTCGCTACTGAACCGCTTGAAACCTCTGTCCAGATGTGGTGGGACGCCCTATGCTACGACTGGGAGTGTGGGAACAAGAACCGAGAGCGAGGTGGTGAGGATGAGCAAATGCAGGATGTGCTTTTTCAGACTCTGACTAGCATTCTCGCGATTGATTCGGATATTTGTCAGGGAGCTGCGCTCCATGGCTTGGGGCACTTGCATCACCCCGAGACGGAAAATCTCATTCAGCGATTTATCGCACAACACCCCACTCTCACGAAGGGGCAGCGCGATTATGCACTCGCTGCCGCCAAGTTCAAAGTGTTATGAATGGAAAGCCTCAACGGCGAGCTCCGTCTCATCCGAAATGATGGCATCCACACCCCACGTTGCAAACTCGCGCATATGCTCGGCGCGATTCACCGTCCAGACCATGATTCTCTTCCCAGCCGCGTGAATCAGATCGACCAATTCTTTATCAGCCAGCTTGCAGTGCGGAATCACCCACTCCGCAGGCATTTCGCGCCAACCTCGAAGCTGAGCCGCGTCCTCGCAAAGCAATCCCAGTGGAATCGCCGGATCAAAATCGCGAATTTCCCTGAGCGCCTCGGGAAGAAACGACGACACAACATACCCCTTCTGCGGCGGATGCTTGCGCAACCCCGCTAGCGTCTGCGACTCCAGCCCCGCCACCTTCAGTTCGACATCGAGGAATGCCCGATGAGCGAATTCGCGCAATACATCTTCCAGCGTAGGCAACGGCAAGCTCTTCGCTACCGTCTTCGCAATCGAAATCCCGCCGACGGTCGCGTCGTGGCAAATCACAGCCTGCCCATCGCCGGAAGGCCGCACGTCAAACTCAAACCCGTCGCATCCGTGCTGTAAACAGAGCTCGAACGACGCCAGCGTATTTTCAGGAATTTCGCGCGATGCTCGTGCCCCGCGATGCCCGAGAAGAAGGGGTCGTGTCATTCAAGTCCCGCAACGATTCGAGGAACAGAACAGCAAGAGTTGATTTTCTCTGCGCGCTCTGCGATCTCTGCGGTAAAAGGTTCTCAGTCCAGATCGAAATCCCGAATCGGCTTTCCCGTGTCCGGAGTTTCTTTGGCCTTCTTCACCGCCTCCTGGAATTTCTTCTCCAGCAGTTCCGAGGCATGCTTTTGCGCTTCCATGGATTGGCGGAAAATCGAGTCTCGCCGGTTGTCCTGTTCTTTCATGGCGCGAGCCGCTTCTTCCATGTCATTGAAGGTTTTCGGCTTGACCGGCGCCGTGTGGGCAATGATGCTGCGCGTCGCGGCGTCGATCTTCATGACCGCGCCGCAGCAGGGACAAGTTACGTCAAAATTGGATTCACGAAAATTGGATTCGCGTTTCACCACTCGCGATCATATCGCAATTGGCTGCAATTCGTCGCAATCCTCGTCAGCGCGGCGTGAGGCGAATCGGCAGAACGTGGAACAGATAGAGCATCTCCCACCCCAGCAGGACGATCGACACCACCACCACCAGGATCGCCAGCATCTCCCCAAAATTCAGGCCCTTATCCTGCTCGAAACGGCGCGCCCCGAGGCTCAGAATATTCAGCGTGGCAAAGCCAAACACCAGCGCCCAGAGGATGTTGTAAATCTCCTCGCGGCCCGACCGCAGAAGGAACATGGCGGGCAGAACCCCCACCGCCAGCGCGTGCAACGCACGGCCAGAGAACGCTGCCCAGCCGTGAGCGTGCCCCGCCGCAAAGAATAGCGATGAGCAACTCCGAGCAGAAGTGAAGGGCCGAGGCAGTCTCATGCAGAAATTTGATAGTACCGTGTTTGCCTTCCCCAAGTCAGCCCGCCGGTAACAAAGGCACCCCACAGGTTACTACGGTTGCTTTTCTCAGGACGGTCACAGAGGATGGTACGCGAGCTAGTACACGAGAAAGCACGCGATGATCGTCAACTTCGCCGAGCGGGCGCACAACCACAACTGGGAACTGGACCCGGTCACGAGGTCCCTGCTCGATACCGACTTCTACAAACTGCTGATGCTCCAGTTCATCTGGAAGCATTACCCGAAGACCCAGGTTTCGTTCTCGTTGCTCAATCGCTCCACTTCCGTGCGCCTCGCCGACATGTTCTCGCGCGAGGGGCTTATCCACCAGATGGAGCATGCTCGCCGCCTCCGGTTTCGCAGGTCGGAACTGGTCTGGCTCGCCGGCAACACTTTTTACGGACGCCGGGGAATCTTCGAACCCGCCTTTCTGGAATGGCTGGAGCGCGATTTCCGGCTGTCGGACTATGAACTATCAGTCAAGGACGGCCAGTTCCATCTCTCGTTCGACGGCCTTTGGACCGAAACAACGATGTGGGAACTCTATGCGCTTTCGATCCTTGATGAGCTCAAAACCCGGGCCGGTTTGAAGAAACTGCGCGAGTTCGGTCTCGACATCCTGTACGCCCGGGCGAAAACAAAATTGTGGGGCAAGATCGAGCGGCTGCGCGGCGTCCCCGGGCTGGCCGTGGCGGACTTCGGAACCCGCCGTCGCCACAGCTTCCTGTGGCAGGAATACGTGGTCAACGCCATGGCGGCGAATCTGGGCAGCGGCTTTACCGGAACCTCGAACGCCTTTCTCGCCCATAAGCATGATCTGGAAGCCATCGGAACCAACGCGCATGAGATCCCTATGGCCCTAGCCGCGCTGGCCGACGACGACGATGCCCTGAAAGCTTCTCAGTACCGCGTCCTCGAATTGTGGCAGGCCACCTACGAGGGCGCACTCCGCATCATGCTGCCGGATACTTTTGGAACCTCGCAATTTCTCGACAACGCTCCCGACTGGGCAGCCGATTGGACGGGCCAGCGCATCGACAGCAAGAATCCCTACATCGCCGGCGACGAATATATCGAGTGGCTCAAGGCGCAAGGTCGAGACCCGCATGACAAGCTCATCATCGCGTCCGACTCGCTCGACGTCGATGACATCCTCGGCCTACACGCTTATTTTGGCGGAGCGATGACGAGCGGCGCCACCGCTCGCACTGCGCTAAATGACTTCCGCGCCGCCGCCGATTTCCTTGATCCGAAAAAGTGGACTCCTGGCCGCCGTATTCGTTTCAGCGCAGGTTGGGGAACTCTGCTGACTAACGATTTCCGCGGCTGCGATCCCGCTGGTGGCAGCGAATTTGACCCCATCAGCCTGATCTGCAAAGTATCCACGGTCGAAGGCAGGCCGGCGGTTAAGCTCTCCGACAACTACGCCAAAGCGCTGGGCACGCCGTCAGAAATCGAACGCTACCGCCGAGTGTTCGGCAGCAAAGGACTCAGCAACATTCCCGTAATCACGTGAACGACTCAATGCCAACCCAGCCACCTTCACCTGTTCCCGATTTTCTCTACGGCACCGCCTGGAAGGAAGATCGAACCCCGCCTCTCACAGAGCTCGCGGTCCGCATGGGCTTTCGGGGCATCGACACGGCTAACCAGCGGCGGCATTACTTCGAAGCCGGAGTCGGTGAGGGATTGGCCGCCGCTTATCGCACAGGCGTAGTCGCACGCAACGATCTTTTTCTGCAGACGAAATTTACCTATCGGCCCGGTCAGGACCACCGCCTGCCCTACGATCCCGCAGCGACGCTTTCCGTTCAGGTTGCTCAGTCGATGGCCAGTTCGCTCGACCATCTCGGCACCGACTACGTCGACAGCTACGTGCTGCACGGGCCCTCCGCCAACAACGAGTGGACCGATGCTGACGCCGAGGTCTGGGAAGCGATGCGCAAAGAACGCGATGCCGGCCGCGCCCGCCTCCTCGGCATAAGCAATGTTGCGCTGCACCACCTGCAGCAGGCAGCCGCCCGCGCCGAACTTCCTGCGTTTGTGCAGAATCGCTGCTACGCCCGCCTCGGCTGGGACCGCGCGGTGCGCCTGTTTTGCCGCGAACACAAAATTGTCTATCAGGGATTCTCGCTGCTCACCGCGAATCAGGAGGTGCTCCACCATCCTCTGATCGCCAGTGTGGCCGCGAGCGCTAAAGTCACAGCCGCCCAGGCCGTATTCAGCTTCGCGCGTAGTGTCGGGATTCTGCCGCTTACCGGCACGTCCGACGCTTGGCACATGAAGCAGGATCTGGCCAGCCGCGGGCTCACGCTCCCGCCGGAAGCGGTAAGCGCAATCGAGTCTCTAACCGGCTAACACTAGTGGAGAGCCGGGAGTCCCCGCTCGGCTGGACCCTTCGACTGCGTTCAGGGCAGGCTCGCGAGATGCCCTCCAGCGTAGACCTACTTCGCCTGCGCGACCGCCTCGCGTTCGCCCACCTGCTGCCGCCACATCGCGTAGTACAGGCCTTTTTGGTCGAGCAGTTCAGAGTGCCGGCCGAATTCGACGATGCGTCCACGCTCCAGCACGTAGATGCGATCAGCATGCATCACCGTCGACAGTCGATGCGCAATCAGAATCGTGATCGCCTCCTGATTGGTTGCCACCTCGCGAATTGTACGGCTGATTTCTTCCTCGGTCAGCGAATCGAGCGAAGACGTGGCTTCATCGAACACCAGCAACTGCGGATGGCGCAACAGCGCGCGAGCAATTGAAAGCCGCTGCTTCTCGCCTCCGGAGACTTTCACGCCACCCTCGCCGATCAGCGTGTCCAATCCGCGGTCCGCACGTGAAAGCAAACTGTGTGCGGCAGCCTGTTGCAAAACCTCCATGCATTCCTCGTCCGTCGCCTCCGGATTCACGAACAGCAGGTTTTCGCGAATTGACCCCGAGAATAACTGCGTGTCCTGCGTCACAAATCCAATCTTTTCCCGCAGCAGATCCAGATCAACGCGATTCGATGGAATCCCGTTGTAGAGAATCTCGCCCGCCTTCGGGGCGTACAAACCCACCAGAAGCTTCACCAGAGTGGACTTTCCTGCCCCGGACGGTCCCACAAACGCAATCGTGTCTCCGCGAGCCGCGCTGAAGCCAATCTCGTCCAGCGCCAGAGCCGTAGAACTCTGATGCTGAAAACTAACCCGCTCAAACTGCAGCGTCATGAGTTCGTCAACCGGTTCCGGATCGGCGGGCTTCGGGTCCCGAGGAGTGTCGAGGATTTGCTGAAAGTTGTGCAGCGAGACTTCCGTTTCGCGATAGATATTGATGACGTTCCCCAACTCCTGCAACGGTGTAAAAATGAAAAACGAATAAATCATCAGCGAGAAAAATTGCCCGATCGTGATCTCCTGGCGAAAAATCAAATAGAGCATCAGAAATAAGATGCTGGTGCGCAACGCGTTGACTGCCGTCCCCTGGATAAAACTCAAACTGCGCAGGTACTTCACCTTCTTGAGTTCGAGCTTCAGAATCTTTCCCGTGATCCCGTTAAGCCGCTCCACTTCCTGATGCGCAAGCCCGAGGCTCTTCACTAATTCAATATTACGCAGCGACTCGGTTGTCGAACCCGCCAGGGCTGTGGTTTCGGCAACAATGGTCTTCTGCATTTTCTTGATCCGCTTGCTCAGCACCGAACTGATAATTCCAAGCATCGGAACCGTGATCAGAAACGCCGGAGCGATGGACCAATGCACCCGGAAGGCGTAAATCATCACAAAAACGATGCCAACGACCGAAATGAAAAGCACATTGATGGCAGCGGTAATAAACCGCTCCACATCGCTGCGAACTTTTTGCAATTTGCCCAGGGTCTCGCCGCTGCGCTGGTCCTCGAACACCTGGTAAGGCAAATCGAGCGAATGCCGGATCCCGTCCGAGTACATCCTTGCGCCCAACCGCTGCACGATCACGTTGACGAAATAGTCCTGGAAATTCTTGGCCACGCGCGACACAAATGCCACCCCCACGGCTGCCAGCAGCAAAAGGCCGGCCCCGCGCACAAATTGCGCTTGCGTGTACTGGTGATACTTGGTGGCGTAGCTGTCGATTACATGACGAAAAATCAGCGGATCGAGCAGCGAAAAGATTTGATTAGTCGCGGCCAGCAAAAGGGCGACCGCAAAAAGTTTCCAGTATTGTTTGGAATAGCGGTAAAGAAGGTTCATAGGTGTCGGCGCGGGACCCGGCTAGCAATGCGGATTAGATGGTGATCCCGCGTTTTCGATTCAGGAAACCGCGCGGCCGGACGGGCGGGGCGCCCGTCTCTCCACCGGATTCCAACTACGTCTCAAGCCGTCCCGGTGTTGGCCAGCGCTTCCACCGCTTCCCACGTCGTGCCAAAGGTTACGAAGAAATCGTTCACCTTCGTAATTTCCATGATCTTGCGCACCCGGGGCTTCATGCCGGTCAGCACCAGACATCGTCCCGTTTTCTGATGCGATACATAGACCGCCACTAACGACCCCAAACCCACCGAATCAATGTAAGGGACATCCGATAAATCCAGAATCATCGTCTCCGCGTTCTCGTGGTGCACCACCCGCTCGAACTGCGGAGCGGTGGCCATGGTGATCGGACCGCGCAGCAAAAGAATCCGCTGATCGCCCGCCACCCCTTCATATCGCTCGACGGTCAGTTCCTGCGCTCCCATGGGAGGAGATTGTAGGGCACCCGGCTCCGCCTGTCACCTGTTACAAACGCCCTTGCCTCTATTACTTGCGCGCCCAAGCGTCTCACTGCGGCTTCTTGTCGTCCCCATGGTCCTCATATATCGAGTACTGCCCGCCGGGATGTTTCAGCTTCACTGTAAACTCCATTTCCGCCTTGTTGATCTCGTAGTCTTCTCCAAAGGTCTGGAAATGCGGGGCCAACACTTGCACGCGGAGCGGACCATACGGAATCCCGTCAATGTTTGTCCGTCCCTCTGCGTCCGTCTTCAGTTCCATCTCTCCTTTGTCCTGCTTTCCTTTGCGTTTCACGGGATGCAGAATCACCTCGGCATTCCTCACCGGCTTCCCGTCGGAGTCGCGCACCACCACAAACCGCAAACTCGACGTCGGCCCCTCATCATCCTGAGCCCGCGCCAGCCCAACCATACCGAGCCCAAGCACAATCACCGCCGCTATCACCATCGAAAGATTTCTTCTCATATGCAATTTCACTCCAAGAAAACTATGTCTTAACAGCTTCGAAGGGCATGCCCGAAAACGAATTTCGTGCACACTAATCTAATTTCAGAACCTATGGCATCGCTGAAGCGACGCCCCGATACGAACCACCGGCCTTTCATGGTTGCGGTTTCTGCACCGGTTGGTTCTTGTCGTCCGTTTTTTTCGTATCTCCGTACGCCGAGTACTGGCCCCCTGGACGTTTCAGCTTCACCGTAATCTCCAGTTCCGGCTGGTTGATCTCGTAGTCCGCGCCAAACGTCTGGAAACCCGGCGCCAGCACCTGCACGCGCAGCGGACCATACGGAATCCCGTCTATGTTCGTCCGCCCATCGTTATCCGTCTTCAACTCCAGTCCCCCGCGAGACTGCTTTCCCTTCCGACTCACCGGATGCAGAACCACGGCTGCATTCCTTATCGGCTTGCCGTTGTAGTCTTTCAGCACCACAAACCGCAAATCCGACATCGGACCCTCGTTCTCCTGGGCCGTCGCCAATTCGATGAGGCTGAACCCGAGCACGATAACTACCGCAGTCACGAGCAAGCCACACTTCTTCATAGCCGTCCATTCTAAGACCGGTCGCATAAACAAGCCACAGCAGGCTGTAGAAGAAGAATTGTGCCTTTGATTTTGGGTGGCGCAGCGCTTCGGACACGACGTGTGAACTGCGCTTTCGCCGCTGCGAGGGAGCGTTGTGAGGCCAAAAGAATGGACTAATTCCCTGCGTCTACCCGACCCGCTCGTACTCGGCAATAACCCTGAAAACCATGCCGACACATCCGACGGGAAACTTGCCGACGGCGGTTTCGGCTGCGAGAACGAGGCCGTCGGCACCGTCGTCCAACGTGTTGTAAATGTCGTTGATTTCCGCCAGCGTAGGCACTGCCGAGTGCACCATTGACTCCAGCAGATTGGTGGCCACAAAGACCGGTCGAGGGACGGCCTTTACGCGCCCGATTATATTTTTCTGCTGTGCGGGGATCTGTTCCAGCGGCACCTGCCGGGACAGGTCGCCTCGATCGATTAGGATAGCGTCCGACAAGCGGGCGATCTCCTCCAGATGGGCAATACCGCTGCGGGATTCAATTTTCGAAATAAGCATCGCCGATGGACCGATCAGCTCTCGCATCTCCTGAACGTCCGCCGGCCGATTTGCGAAAGAGAGCGCAAAGTGGTCGACGCCCATCTCGCGCCCAATCTCGATTGCCTTGCGGTCCTTGACCGTAATGGCAGGCAGCTCGATGTCGCGACGCACGTTGCAAGCCTTGTTGCTGCCGACACGACCGCCTTTGCGGACTCGCAGAACAGCCCGGTCGCCTGCAATCTCCATAACCTGGGCAACGACGGCATGGAAGTCAATGGCGATGAGATCGCCAATCCGTAACAATTCCAGAGTGGCCGGAGGAGTGAAATTGAACTTCTGCGCATCGCCGCAAATGCGATGCCGGTGAACCTCGATGACGCTGTCCTTCCTTAGCTCGGTTGATGCGGCTGCGAATGTACCGGTCCTGACCTGCGCTCCCTCGCTGTCGAGGCATATCGGCACCGTGGAGTGCTCCTGCAGGAAGGCGACCGCCGGACGGACCTCCTCAAGCGGTGTATGAGAAAGATTGATGCGAAACAGGCTCACACCCAGTTCCTGAAGACGCCGGATAACCCTGGGCTTAAGGGAAGCCGGGCCGATGGTACAGATGACCCTGCGCTTAATAGAAGGGATCATATTTCATCCAATTGTCCGGCAACTGCCCCCAATCACTCATTTGTTCACACCAGCTGTCTACACCAGCAGCTTGTAGCATCTTCCTGCATCGAGATTCTGGCCCAAGCTTCTCCAGACCATGCGCGGATTGCTTGCATGGCACGTGCTGTTTGATGCGATGTTGTCCCCTGGTCAGACAGGATCGGTGAGCTCCAGCCTTGTCCCTTTGGCGAGCCGGCCGACAACGGTCTTGGACTGCAGAAACAGTTTGGTATCGAAATACGGCGGGTAAAGGATACGCATGAGGCTAAGCGCCGAATCCAAACGAGCGGAACTCCGGCGATCCGTCGTGAGAGCATATCCGAATTCCTCTAGCGCGTCTCCGATCAGGGTCTCCAGCGCATTAATCTCCGGTTGAGAGAGTTTGGTTTTCCACCGGTTGACGGGACTGAATCCTTCCCCGCCGGATTCATCCTTCCAGACCGTGTTGGGAGAAACGACGCGCCCAATGGCGGTCTTCTGAATGCGGCCATAGTCGAGGTCATGGTCCAGAAACTCGCCGAGCGTGCTCAAGGTTTTCTCGGGATGGCAAACCAGATCTTCGTAGCGTACTTCGATGTAGTCGGCGGGAAATTTCCGCCCGTTGCGCCTTCCCTTCCGAACCGTCCATCGCCAAAGCAGCGCCCACGCAAACAGGGCCCGGTCGCGGGCCCACAACCGCGGCGGGACTCCATGCTGTTTCCTCATCGAAAGCGCGGCGTCCCGTCCATCACGAACAACGTGGACAAACAGAGCGTCGGGAATCTCGCGCTTGAGGGCGGGCATATACATGATGTTGTCGCAATCGTAGACGGCCCAGCGCTGGACACCGGCACGGCGAGCGAGCTCCTCCATGTTTATTCGCAAAAAGTCGCCGCCACTTTTGCATTCTTGCAAAATCTTGGACCGAAGATCCTCTGGGCCGAGGCCAGTTCGACGGAAGGCCTTGCTGCGCAGCCAGAGTTGCATCAGCTTCTCACGATTGCTGCGAACCGACGGATCGCCACAAATCCGAAGCAGTGCCGTATGTACGTAGGGAGAAGCGTGATAAAGGGGAAAGCCGCCGGCAGAGAGCAGGCTATCGTAAAGCAGGGCGGTGCCAGACCGGTGGCAGCCGATCACGAACACCGGTGAGCTCTTACGCGCCGTCACTGCTATTCATTCCTCATTGCTTTGGGGGAGCTTCCCAACGCCATTGTCCCACTTTTTCAACAAACTTTAACGTTACTTTAATCACTCCGTTATCATGTCAAATACTCTATTAAATTCTATAGAATCACTGGTGTTTCTGCGGGTATTAATTGAGGCAACAATATGACGAGAGTACGCCCAGCCCTCGGGTGGCCCTGTAAGTGTAAGTCTCTGCCCTTCGTGGCGGGTAGCCGCATGGTCCAGCAGGTAAGTTATTATTCACATTCCTGAAATAAAACTGGCGAAATGGCTCCCGGGTTGCTATCATTGGTTAGTGTGTCTATTATTGTAATAGACTTATACTCTGCGCACAGATCAACGATGAGCAATTCCAAATCCGCGTTTGCGAAAACCGCGCGAAGCAAGGCGCCTGTTTTTGTCATTGGCTGCAGCCGATCGGGCACGACGCTGCTCTATCACATGATCCTGTCGTCGGGGAACTTTGCGGTTTACCGCATGGAGTCGCAGATATTCACCCTGCTCGAACCGCGGTTTCGCCCTCTCAGCAAGCCGCGCAACAAGCGCCGGATGCTCGATGCCTGGTACGGCACCCGTCTTTATCAGCGTTCTGGTCTCGAGTCCTCGGAAGTTGAGCCCAGGATCATGGCGGAGTGCCAGAACGGCGGTGATTTTCTTCGCATCATCATGGAGGAGATGTGTCACAAGCAGGGGGTGGAACGATGGGCGGATACCACTCCGGAGCACCTGCTGTACATACGCCGCATCAAGGAGACCATCCCCAACGCGCTCATCATTCATGTGATCCGCGACGGCCGCGACGTGGCTCTGTCCTGGGAGAAACTTTCCCAAATTCGCCCGTTCCCGTGGGATCGACAGCGGTCGGCTGTGGCGGCAGCGATCTATTGGGAATGGATTGTCAACAAGGGCCGACAGGCTGGTCGCGAGCTAATCGGGGACTACATCGAAGTTCGGTACGAAGATCTGGTTCGCAAGCCAGCTGAGGTTCTCAGGAATCTGGAGCCATTCATCGAGCACGGTCTCGACTATGAGCGAATAACAAAGGTGGGAATCGGTTCCGTCAGCGCACCCAATACCGCCTTCGAAGAGGGCCAGCGGACCCCGATCGGCCGGTGGATGACGAATCTTCCTCAAGAGGAGTTGTCGACCATCGAAACCCTGGTGGGCGGCACGCTGCGACAACTGGGGTATGAGCTCAGCACGAACGGGTCGCGCCGCACCGAACTGGCGAGAATGCGCACCGCGTACCGGCTGTACTTCGAGGGCAAGCAATACCTGAAGACGAGGACGCCTGCCGGAAAATGGCTGGTGAAACGCGACCTGTCTTGGGTGTAGGGGCTTTGGCACGTTCCTCGAAACGATTGTCAAAACCTGGTAACTTCGGTAACCCGTGTCTTAACAAGGTATTCAAATGACCCCCGCGCCTTGCGTGCTAAGATTTTCAGGGTGCCTACGCCCAGTCCAATTGATCGCAAACATGCTCCTGTCTTTGTGATGGGCTGCCACCGCTCTGGGACGAATCTGCTTTACGACATGTTGCTGTCCTCGGGCGGGTTTGCCATCCACCGCGGTTTTCTGCCGCTTTACAAGATCCTGATTCCCCGCTTCGGCTCCATGAAGAGCCGCATGAATCGCAAAAAAATCCTCCAGACCTGGCTCCGTAGCAAAGGTTTCCGGCGTACCGGGCTCGATGCCGAGCAATTGTCGGCGCGCATTTTAGATGAATGCCGAAACGGCGGAGACTTCATCCGCGCCGTCATGGATTCGGTGGCCCAAAGCCAGCACATGCAGCGCTGGGTGTTGTACGATCCTGACAACGTGCTGCACGTCGAGCGGGTGAAGCGCGACATACCCAATGCGCTGTTTGTGCACATCATCCGCGACGGGCGCGACATTGCGCTTTCGCTCCAGAAAATGGGGGGTTTCACTCCTCTGCCCTGGGACCGCGGTCAGACCCAGAGCCTGGTGGCAACCTCGCTCTATTGGGAGTGGATGGTTCGCCGAGGCCGCGACAACGGCGGCAAGTTCCTGAGCGATTACATCGAGATCCGCTACGAAGACCTGATCACCAAACCGCGCGAAACGCTCGGCAAGCTCGGTGGCTTTATCGATCACGATCTGGACTACGATCGGATTCAGCGTGCCGCCTTGGGCCGCCTGTCGGAAACAAACTCATCTTTTCGCGAAGAAGGCGCGAAGGAGAAGATCAATCCGCTGGGCCGCTGGAGGGACCGTCTCGCGCATGCGGATGTCGCTGCTATCGAAGCGACCGTGGGCGACTGCTTGCAGGATAATGGCTACGAACTGTCGCTGCCTGAAGCCGAGCGCCGACGGAGCTTGCGCCAGTTGTGGATGCGCGGAATGTATCCCACGTTTCTCGGGAGCAAGCTGTGGCTGAAGTTGCACACGCCCGCCGGCCGGCTCGCCAATATGTCCGCACTCGAACTCGAAGAAGAACCGGCGCCGCTGGCGGAGTCGGTCCGGTCCTGAGATCGGGGCGGAGGATCGTCATGAATCCGGCAAGCAAAGTTTTGGAAAACGCCATGGAAAACGCCCTCGTCGAAGATCAGCTCGCAGGTCAGGCAGCAGTCCGGGGCGCTCGTTCCAAGGCTCCGGTGTTTGTGCTGGGTTGCGGACGATCAGGCACCAAGTTCCTCTACCACACACTGCTTTCTGCGGGAGGATTCGCGGTCTATCATGCGGAGAGCAACGCCTTCAATCTGCTCGGCCTGCGCTTCGGCAACCTCATCGGCCGCCGCAACCGCCGCCAACTGCTCGACGAGTACTACACCAGCAAACTGTTTCACCGCACCGGACTCGAGCCCAAGGACATCGATGAGCGTGTAATGGAAGATTGCCGCAATGCGGGCGACTTTCTGCGCATCGTGATGGAGGCAATCGCACGCAAGCAAGGCGTTGAGCGGTGGGCGGAATCCACACCGCTGCACATGCTCTATCTGCCGTTGATCAAGAAACTGATTCCCGATGCGCTAGTCGTCCACATTATTCGCGACGGCCGCGACGTCACCGCCTCTCTGCACCGCATCGGCTGGATTCGTCCGCTGCCCTGGGACCGCGCGCGCGCGTTTGTGGTGCCTGCGATTTACTGGCGCTGGGTCGTGAGCAAGGGCCGGCGCTACGGACGGGCACTGGGCGCGGATTACATGGAAGTTCATTACGAAGACCTGGTGCAGAATCCGCGCGACACGCTGGCGTGTATTGGCAAGTTCATAGCACACGATCTGGACTATGACCGCATTCAGCAGGTTGCGCTGGGGTCGGTGCACAATCCAAATTCTTCGTTTCGCGGCGACGGCAAAGAGACTGAAGCCAACACCATCGGCCGCTGGAAACGCATGTTCACTGCGCCGCAGGTTCGCGACGTGGAGGTGAGCATCGGCAAATTGCTCGTCGAGACCGGATACGCACTGGAAACGCCGGCGGCGGAGCGGCATTCGTCGTGGTCAGTACGTTTCATGAATTTTCTGTATCCGTTGTATTTCGACTTCAAGATTTGGCTGAAATCGCACACTCCGCTCGCTCGCATCGCGGACAAGAAGCGCATGGGCATTGGTGAGTCCGATGCTAAGCCTGTCGCCTAGGAGTTGGAGATACAGGTCGAGTCCGGAGTAAAAGATGAGGCACATTCTTGAAGAATTGAAGAACGGCTGTCGATGAATGCGATTTCCCTAACCTGGCAGCCCGAAGGCGCCTTTCACCACGTGGGCTTCGTTGTGGCTTCGATTGCGAATTCCGTGCAGGGCTTCGCCAGCATGTTGCAGGCGGATTGGGATGAGCACGTTTTTCACGATCCGAACCAGGGCGTTCGTGTCACGTTCCTGAAGAGCCGCCGCGCGGGCGATCCGCTCTGGGAACTAGTGGAACCGGCCGACGAACAATCGCCCGTGCATTCTTTCGCTGCCAAGGGAGGCGGTTTGCACCACGTTTGTTATGTCGTGGAAAAGCTGGAGCAGGCGCTCGCTGACGTGCGCTCGCTGGGCGCAATCGTCACGCGGCAGCCGATGCCCGCAGTCGCATTCGGCGGCCGGCGCATCGCCTGGATTTACACCAGGAACCGCCTTCTGATCGAGTATCTGGAACGCTGATTTGTTTCTAAGTTCGATGTCTGATTCGACCTCCAATTCGACGCCTGACTCAGCTTCTGCAGAGCGCAACCCATCAAACCTGCGGGCTCAAGTCGACAGGCTGATCGCCGAAGGCGCTTTCGACCTTGCCGCGCGGCGACTGGCTGAACTTTGGCGGCGCGATCCCGCGTCGGGTACAGCAAGTTTCGTGACTTTGCGGATCGACGAGTTGCGGGAAAAGCTACGCGACAGACTCACTCTTACAAAATTCAAACTGGCGATTCTGCGCTCGTTCACGGTCGAGCCCATTGTGCCTCTGTTGCGGGCAGAAGCATTCGCATATGGCATCGATCTGGAAGTCCACGTCGGCGATTTCAATACCTACGTGCAGGATATGCTCGACGCCCAGAGTCCGCTCTATCGCTTTGCTCCAAACGCGGTTGTGCTGGCGGTACGCACCGATCAGGCGGCACCGGAGTTATGGCGCGATTTCGCTGATCTGGCGCCGGAAGCGGCGCAGCAAGCCGCCGAGCGCGTGGTTCGCGGCTATGAGCAATGGATCGGCGCGTTTCGAAAACACAGTCAGGCGGCCCTGATTGTTCATTCTTTGGAGCGGCCATCATCGCCAAGTCTCGGAGTTCTCGACGACCAATCCGAGGCTGGCCAGTCCGGGCTCATCCGGCAAATCAATCGTGACCTGCGGCGCATCGCGACCGGATTCCACGGAGTCTACAGCCTCGATTACGATGCGCTGGTGGCGCGGCATGGCAGCGAGCATTGGCACGACGAGCGCAAGTGGCTGACGGCACGGCTTCCCATCGCGGCCGGTTATCTTCTTCAGATGGCCCGCGAGTGGATGCGTTTTATCGTACCGCTCAGCGGTCGCACCGCGAAAGTTCTGGTCGTCGATCTCGACAACACGCTGTGGGGCGGCGTGATCGGCGAAGACGGCATGGCCGGCATTAAAGTTGGCGCCGAGTATCCGGGCGCGGCGTATCAGGCTTTGCAGCGCGCGCTGCTCGATCTGTCGCGCAAAGGAATTCTCCTCGCCGTGTGCAGCAAGAATAATCTCGACGATGCCATGGAGGCGCTGGAGAATCATCCCGGGATGCTGGTACGCGCGAAGCACTTCGCGGCGCTGCGTATTAACTGGACCGACAAGGCGCAGAATCTCCGCGAGATTGCGCAAGAATTGAATGTCGGCATCGATGCACTCGCCTTCCTGGACGACAATCCCTTTGAGCGCGAGCAAGTGCGCGCCGCGCTTCCCGAAGTTACCGTTATCGACCTGCCAAGGAATCCGCTGGAATACGCCTTGGCCGTCAGGAATTGTGCGGCGTTCGAGCGGCTTACTCTTTCGGCGGAGGACCAGCAGCGCACTGAAATGTATGCTGCACAGAAACAACGCGCCGGCGCCGAGCAGACCTTTCAATCGAAGGAGGATTTCTTTCGCTTCCTCGAGCAGGAGGCCGAACTGGAACCGGTGTCGGACTTGACCCTGGCGCGGGTCGCGCAACTGACGCAGAAAACCAACCAGTTCAACCTGACCACCCGGCGCTACACCGAACCGCAGATCGCGGAGATGGCTAACAAGCGGGAATGGCACATATTTTCGATCAAGGTGCGCGACCGTTTTGGTGACCACGGGCTGGTCGGGGTCGCGATTGCGCACGACCTGGGCGAGCAGTGCGAGGTGGATACTTTCCTGCTGAGCTGCCGCGTCATCGGGAGAACAGTTGAAACGGCGCTTCTCGCTCATCTCGCCGAAAGCGCCGCCCAGCGCGGACGCAAGCGACTGGTAGGCTGGTTCCTGCCGACGAAGAAAAACGCGCCGGCGCGAGATTTCTATCAGCAGCACGGCTTCGAGCGGCAGGAGGCCAATGGCGCGGCCTCGCTCTGGGCGCTCGACCTGACGAGTTCCAAGCTGCGCTCGCCCGAGTGGATTAAGCTGAAAGTGACGACCGAGGCAACACCCGGAGGAAAGAATTGACAGCCAGTACGTTTGAACAGGTGCGGAATATCGCCAGTGATATCTTTGGAATTCCGGCGGACAAGATCACGGCGGAATCTTCGCCGGAGACAATCGAGAACTGGGATTCCATGCAGCATTTGAATCTGGTTCTCGCCATCGAAGAAAAGTTTGGAGTGCAGCTTGATCCCGAAGACATCGAGGCGATGAAGAACATCGACGCGGTGGCGACGCTGGTCGAGAAGCTGCAGTCGGCAGCGCGCTGATACTTTTGCGTTGTTATCCTGAGCGAGGGACCTGTGCATTGGAGTCCGCAGCATTCAAATGCGTAGGTCCTTCGTTTCGCTCAGAATGACAATATGAATTCAAGCTCACCTTTCCATTCATGGCCATCGTCATCCAATCCTATCGTCCAGAGCACGAGCCCGCCGTAGCTGAGTTCAATCAGCGACTCCGGCAAGCAGGCGAGGACGAGAATATGGTGTTCTATCGCTGGGCCGAGCCGCGCTGGCTGCCGCGTTCGGCGGAGTCGCGCATCTACAACGAGTTTTTCATCGCCGTCGATGGCGGAATCGTGCGCGGCGGCTATGCGCTCAAGACTCAGGAATTCTTTTTCCCCGACGGACAGATCCGTTCGATCGGCTATTATCACCATCCACTGTCCGAGGGCATCGTCAACAAGGCCCATGCCGTTGTCGGTACGCTGCTGCTGCGCGACGCGATGCAGCGCTCTCCGCTGCTCTACTGTCTCGGCATGGGCGGATACGAGAATCCGCTGCCGCAGATGTTGGTCCGTCTGGGATGGGCACATTGCCTGGTGCCGTTTTTCTTTCGCGTCGTGAATGCCTCACGATTCCTCAGAGATATGGAGACGCTGCGCTCGTCGGCGGCGCGGAAGTTCCTGATGGACCTTGCGGCGTTCACGGGCGCCGGATGGGCCGGTGCGAAGCTGTTCCAGGGCTACCGCGCTGTGACTGCGCCCCGGTCGCTTGTCGCCGAGCGCAGCGAAGTGGCTAGCTTCGAGGCGTCTGATGTTGCCGCGAGCGTGCAAGCTCTCTGGGAACAGGCGCGGCAGACTTGTTCGTTCACAGCAGTGCGGGATGCGGCGAATTTGCGCATTTTGTATCCGGCCGCGGAAACACATCTCACGCGCATCGTCATGGAGCGCAACGGCACCGCGATTGGGTGGGCAGTGGTCGGCGAGCGGCGCAAAGATGAAAAGTACGGCAACATGCGCGTTGGCTCAGTCGTCGATTGTTTTGCGCTTCCGGGAGAATGGTTTTCGGTTGTGCGCGGCGCCACCGCGACACTTGAGCGGCAAGGCTTCGACCTGATCCTAAGCAATCAGAGCCACCAGAGCTGGGGTGAGGCGTTCAGGGCCGCGGGCTATCTGCCGGGACCGTCAAACTTTATTTTCGCGGCTTCGAAGAAGCTGGCGGAATTGCTCGCTCCATTTGAAGAAGTGCGTCTGCGGATGCATTTGATGCGCGCTGATGGCGACGGGCTGCCGGGGAATTTCTAGAATTCGCTATCAGCTCTCAACTTTCAGTTACAAAGATCTTGTTCACTGACTCGCATGGGTGACTTCGGCTGCCTCTTTTTCTGTTTCGGTAGAGAGCCTGTAGCCGAGTTGCTTCATGAGCGGACCCCAGTGGGCCTCCATGTAGGTGACGGTTTTTTCAGGAAGGATGGTTCGCCATCCGCCGGATGAAGCCTTGCGTACGAAAGGCTTATCGGAGCGAGTGTGGAAGGTGGCTACCCATTTTTTGCCCTGCGTCTCTTCCATTTTGCGCATGTTGGCGGCGGAACTTCTTTCGATGGCTTGGTTGATGCGCTCCGGGTCGGGATTGAGGCCCATGAAGCGAGCTACGCGCGCCAGTTCACGCGGCTGATCCGCCTGCAGATCTTCGTAGCGCATCAGGAGGAAACTATCGTGTCCATGGCGCGTGGCCAGCCAGCTGTTGACGTGGTCGGACCAGGAACCGATGCGGCGCCAGAACTTGCCGTCCATCCAGAGAGGAACGAATTCCTCGATGGGACAACCCTCGGGGATCGAGCGGAGTTTCATTTCCCAGTGATAGTTGGAAATGGCCACATCGCGCGGGTCGCGCACGATGTAGATGACGCGGCGGTAGCGAGCATCAAAGCACTCGTGGCTTTTGAGCACGCGCGGGCGAGGGCGGCGGCGCAGCACCCAGTCGGCGGTCTTATACATATCGGGAACGAGGCGTTCGACATTGAGGAAAGTGACAGGCTCGTTTGGATTCACGAAATTGCCAACCAGGAAACGTGTCCAGGTATTGCCGGAACGCGGATAAGAGGTGAGAAAAAGGTCGTCGTCGAAAATGGTAATTTCGCGCTCGAGCAGCGTGCGGCGAAACAGCACGTCATGAACCCGCGATAGATGCCGGAATGCCCGGCGAACGAGTAACGCCATTGGTGCTTCCCCTCCAGTAATTCTATTCTTCTTCCTTTATTCTTCGGCCGGGTTGCGTTCGGCGGCGGAACGGTTGCCTTGCAGCCATCCGAGAAATTTTTGCTTGCGCGCGAACATGTTGCGAGCCTCGTTGCGCAACTTGCCTACGATTTGATATCGAGACTTGGTGAACCAGGGCACGCGATGCGGCGTGCATCCGTACTTTTCCTTGTAAGTGCCTTCGCCACCCCAGTCGAAGATTGAGGCGCCGCGCTTTTTCCAGTAGCGCATCGCGTACCAGTGGCAGGCTTCGTTGGGACGCAGGCTCTGATGGGAACGGAAGCTGGCGTTGCCCCAGAACTCCGCAATCTGGTTGAAACCGGGATAGATTCCAGTGGCGATACACTTCCCTTGCGGATCGCGCGCGCGAAGCAGCAGAATGTTGCCGCTTGGCTCGACGTTGCGAACCAAGGCTCGGACTCGTTCGACGGAATACGTGGGGACAAGGGACTGTTTGGCGAACACGTCCTGGAGTTGTTCGTAATACTCGTCGGCGAAGGCCCGATCGTGCGCCTCTTCGAGTTTGAGGCCGCTCTTGTCCGCCTTGCGAATACAGCGGCGGCAGGCGCTTTCCATGCCATTGAATAAGTCTTCTTCCGAGCGGGTCAGGTCGGTGCGGTAGGATGCGTAGTATTCGCATTTGAATCCCGCGGTCTCGCCGTCCTCGAAGGTGAAATTGGGATCGGAGACTTCGAGATGCAGGCACTTGAGATCGTCCCAGGCAAACTTTTCGAGAGCTTCGAGCGC
>Ga0074044_10000635_pt1 | contig 33232 bp, 31 predicted proteins | sample BogForMeECP23OM1_FD_94443 | JGI IMG/M metagenome (GOLD analysis project Ga0074044, IMG submission 94443) | Bog forest soil microbial communities from Calvert Island, British Columbia, Canada - Bog Forest MetaG ECP23OM1 | ecosystem: Environmental > Terrestrial > Soil > Wetlands ...
CGGCCGCTGTCCAGGTGCATGTGCTGCGCGACCGGCAGCAACGACAGCGCCTGCCGGACGACATCGAGCAGCAGTTCGCCCTTGGCAGAGAAATGGCGATAGAGCGCACCCACCGTCAGCCCGGCGCGCTGGGCTATCGCCTCCATCGAGGTGCCGTCGAAGCCTCTGAGCGCAAACAGATCGGCGGCCGCATTCATGATTTGCTCACGCGTCGCGCCGGCAGGACGATCTTCCTTGCGCGGCCGCCCAATGCGCCGGGGCGCCCGCACTTTGGACGCCGCCGCGGTGCTCTTGTTGCTCATCGTTGACAAAGTAAGTGATCATTTACTAAATTTGCGGACCAGCAAGCAAGCGTTTAGATCAGAGTTGCGCGCGGGAGACACGCCATGGATTCTGCTTTCGCCGACGACATCAGGCGCCGGGCCGCATGGGAGAAAGAGCGGGAGCAACATCCCGAGGGGTTCCCGGCGCTTCCGGCAATTCCCGCCGCGCGCTATTGCGACCCTGCGTTTTTTCGCCTCGAGCGCGAGCACGTGTTCGGAAAGACCTGGCTTTTCGTCGCCCATCTCGACGAACTCCCGGAACCGGGCGACGTGCTGCTGCTCGACCAGTTTCCGATGCCGCTGTTGCTGATCAGGGGCGAGGACCGCAAGGTTCGCGCCTTCTACAACACCTGTCGCCATCGCGGCGGCCCGCTCATCCGCGAGCCCAAAGCGCACGTGAAGACCCGGCTGGTCTGCCAGTACCATAGTTGGTCCTACGACCTTGAAGGGCGGCTTCGCGGTGTTCCGGACAGCAAGAATTTCGGCAACCTCGACATGACCTGCCTGGGGCTCGGCGCAGTGAATTGCGACTCGTGGGCGGGCCTCATCTTTATCAATCTGGATCCTGGCGCTCGCCCGCTGCGCAAGTTCCTGGCGCCGATAATCAAAGACGTCGACGGCGAGATCGGAGACGCCGCCGGTTCCGTGCAACTCCGCTTCGTTCGCAAGACCGCGACCCAACAGCGTGGCAACTGGAAGCTCGGAGTCGACGCGAATATCGAGACCTATCACGTCAACACGGTGCACAAGACCAGCGCCGCGCCGGCGATCGATCAGAACGCAACCACCATGTGGCTGCTGGAGAATGGACATTCGCGGATGTTTATCGCGAACCGGCCTGGAATAACTCCGCGCTCGTACATCAGCGGCTTTCCGAAAGTCAGCGCCGTTACCGGCGAGGGCGTGTATTCGTATCTCATTTATCCGAACACCGTCCTTGTCATCGCACCCACGATGGCGTTCACGACGCAGACCTGGCCGGTCGCGCCCGGGCAGATGCGCTACGACGTGTATTACATGATGGCGCAGGAGATGAACGACTCGAATCGTCCGGCGTATGAAGGAATCATGCGGGCGACAGACCGCGTGTTGGCGGAAGACCTCGGCAACCTGCCCTTCATGCAGGATTCCTTCGAAGCCGGAACCATCAATACTATTCCGCTGAACTACCAGGAACGGCGCATCTATTATCTCCACGAGGAAATCGACCGGCGGATCGGTGACGAACTCGTCATGCCCCATCTGCGAGTCGCACCGGTGCTCGCGGACTTCGTGGAGAAGTGAGATGGAGCCGTTCATCGCGCTGATGCGCAAATACGTGATCGACTATACCAACAGCCATGACCAATCGGTCTGCGACGAGATCATGGAACCCGACTACGTATTTCACATGAGCGGACTGACCTTCCGCAGCCGCGACAACGACTACAAACCGGCGGTGAAACGGCTGTTCGAGGAAATGCCCGGTCTGTGTCTCGCAATCCACGGGTTCGTCACCAATGGGAACCGGCTAGCGATGCTCTTCAGCGAGCACGGCGCCTCAATTCCGCACGACGACCGGCTGTCCGCGTGGGGTGGGATCGGACTTTACAAGTGGAACGGCCGGCGGCTCACAGAGAACTACGTCGAGCAGGACTACCTGGCGCGTTTCGATCAATTGGAGAGCGGACGGCCGCATCCGCTCGAACCGCTCCACCTTGATCCCTGGTTCATCCGCGCGGTTCCGGCAAACCCAGAAGCCGAAGAGATCGTCCGATCATGGCTGCGGCGCGGCGACCTTCGCGATGCCGCCGGAGCGGTGATCGACGATTCGTGGGTGCCGAACGCGACTCCGCAGCCGCGCCTCACCTCGATCGAGACGGAGATCAACGATCTCTTCTCGGCCGGCGATGGGGTTCCGTTTCACATCACGCAACATGGCAAATACGCGAGTGGAATCGACGGGCTCACGGCGGAACATGTCGGACGAGATGCGACTCTATGTATAGCAGGAGTTGCGCGCGTTCAGGACGGAATGGTGAGTGAAGTCCGCGCGATCAGCGATCGATGGGGCCTAAAGCGACGGCTGCAACGCTGACACGGAGCGATTGCGATGAATCTCGACTACGACCCTTTTTCTCCCGAATTTCGCGCCGACCCGTATCCGGTTTACGAAGAGCTACGCCGCTCCGCGCCCGTCTACTGGGCAGAGCGGTCGAAGACCTGGGTGGTCTCGCGCTATGACGACGTCGCCGGCATTCTGAAGGATACGCAGCGTTTTTCCTCGGATGCGATGGCCTCGGTGCTGACCGGCTCGACCCGCCATCGATCAGACGCAACGCCGCCGCGCGGCTCGCCGCGACCAAGCCTGGTGACCAGCGATCCTCCGGTACATACGGGATTGCGCAATATCCTCAATCGCGGCTTCACTCCGCGACAGATCTCGGCCTGGAAACCGGCGGTCGAAAGAGCGGTGAGCGAAGCTATTGATTCGATCCACGCCACGCGCCGCTTCGATGTGATCGCGCAGCTCGCCATTCCGGTGCCGGTCATCGTCATCGCGGAGGTGCTGGGCGTCGAACCCGGGCGGTACCCCGATTTCAAGCGGTGGGCCACCGTCATCACCGTCGGCATGAATGGTTCGAAGCGCCATCTCGGTTTTGTCGGCAGCGGCGCGGCCGCGGCAAGCGCCGAGATGTCGGAATATCTGCGCCGCGTGATCGCGCGCCGCACGGCGGAGGGCGAACACGATCTTATAAGCGTCCTGGTGCGAGCCAGCGAAGGCGAAGTCCTGACGCCAGACGAGGCAATTATTTTCGCGAACCTGCTCTTGTTCGCTGGGACCGAGACGACAGCAAACCTAATCGGCAACGCCGCGCATGCGCTACTAACTCATCCCGGCGTTCTGGCGCGGGTGCAGGCCGCTCCGGATCTGATACCCGCAGCGATCGAGGAGACGCTTCGCTGGGATCCTCCGGTGCACTACCTGTTTCGGCGCGCGACTGCGCCGGTGGAAATTGCCGGCGTCGCAATTCCCAAGGACGCTATCGTGACTATCCTGCTAGCTTCGGCGAATCGCGATGAGACCGCATTTGGAAGCGACGCGGCGGTTTTCAATATCGACCGCAAGAACGAAGTGCCGCACATCGCGTTCGGCTTCGGCATCCATTTCTGTCTGGGCGCCGCGCTGGCCAGAATGGAGGCGACAACATCGCTCCAGCAACTCGTTCCTGTATTGTCAGGCGCTCGCAGGGTAACCGAGCAATTGGAATTTATCGATTCGTTCCAATTCCGCGGGCTCGCCTCGCTGGAAATGGAATGGACGCGCTGACTGGTCGGGCGACGAAGACGATCGTCGCACCGCTTGAAGATCGATCGTCGGACGACGCAGCCGCCAGGACTCCGGTTTCTCGCGTTCATTGCAGCGCGATCCCTGAGAAACAGTATCCGCGGCCGTGTAACAGACACGATGAGGCCGCATCGTGAACGTCGCGGCGAAGTGAACGAACGCTGGTTAGGGTGCCTCGCTGTAGGGCTTCGGCCAGCACGCGGTCGGCTTCTGAATCGAGCGCGCCCAGGCAGGGAAAAATTCCGATCTGGGAAATGAACTTTGCCGAATAGCCGTTGGCTAGTCGCTCTATGCGCAGCATCACTCCCAATCCCGCGATCCCCTCACCGAATCTGCTGCCCGCGGGCCAGCGGATCAATGGCAGGACAAGTCGGCCGCCCGGCTTGAGGCTGTCCAGCCATAAGGGAAGTGGATGCGTTGCTCCTGCGTTGACGAAGAAACCGTCAGCCTTTCCGGTGTCGTAGGAGGCGGCGTCGCCCGCGATGACTTCGACATTTCGAAGGTGCGCCAGGCTTCGTCGAGCCCGCGCTGCCAGCTCCGGATCAAATTCGATCCCGGTGACGTGACCCTTGTCACCTACCACGTGCGCCATAATCGCCGTGTAGTAACCGGCGCCACAGCCGGCGTGCACGACGTAGTCGCCCTCGCGTAAATCGAGCGCGTCTATCCAGGCGGCAAGGCCGCTGGGGCATCCGTTGTTGATGCGGCGGGTCGCGTCAAGGGCCACTAACACGTCATCGTAGATGTGGGCAGGATCATCGTCCTGCGTATTTTCGTAGTTCCATAAGCTGGGTGGTCGAAGAATTTGCCACGGGCCGGGGCCCAGATAATTCTCCCGCGGTACTTCCGCGAAGGCACTAACCAGCCGGTCCGAACGCAAGGCCGCTTTTTGACCAATCAGTTCCGCATAACGCTGGCGCGCCAGGTTCTTCAAATGTTCCCTCCGTGGCAGTCGGCGCCCCGACAGTAGGGGTCAGATCAGCCGTTTCGCACGATGTTCAGTTGAGCTTGCTTGTCAGATCGATTCCGATCTGCGCGCGGACTCGCGCCCGGAGCGCATCCGAGTGCTCGCGAAGCATACGCCCTCTTATCGATTTCAACACGAGTTGTTCCAGTTTGTCCCCGACCGTAGATGGGTCAAGTCCAAGCGCGCGCAATTCCTCCGCGGCTTCGTCGAGCTCCTCGGGCGAAATCTCATCAAACGATTCGGCGATCCTCTCCAGCGATCGTCGAGCACTACCTTGTTGATTCTTCTTCATGGGTTGATCGGCGCTCCGCCTGAAGCCGAGCACTGTCCAGGATTGGCAGTTAACTTAAGAGCAAGACGCCTCAGTCTCTTGAGACAATTGTTTACGTGGTTCACCGACTTACCGATGCGAGCCGCGATGTGGCGAGGCTTCGCTTCACCAAAATCGACAATCGCACGCAACACTTCGAGCAACTCCGGTTTCCCCCGAACCACGGCGAACAACTGTTGGGTCTTTTGGTCAGCGCCATCGTCTTCTTGCGACGGAGCCTCGGCATCGATTGCGCTCGCCGTCGAAGTCCCCCACAGATCATTGCTGACAAGCCTATAGTCGGTCGGTCCTCGCGGAGAACCTCCCGTGTCGTCCAAGAGCCGTTCCAGGCGCCGGTTGTCGCTCGACTCCGCAAGATGGTTCAGCAGGCTGTCAACGACGCATTTCAAAAACGGCAACAGAGGACCCCTCTCCGGATCCCAGGTTCGCTCGCCGCTTATGACGCTCAGGATCGCCTGCGCCGCGATGTCGTCGGGCATGAGTCCTTTGGCCAAGGCTTCGGTGCTGCCAGTCCGCCAGGCCAGATTACGGGCGCGAAAAGCAGCATAGCCGGCCAGTTTGATGCCGGTCTCCTTCCAGTCCCTATCCAGCAGCTTTTTGACTGCATCCAAGGCCAAACAATCCCCGCGTCGGATACTTTCTGTAACACCTATACCGGTAAAGATCCGTTTTTTGCCATGGCAAGAATTCTTGGTCTGACCGGTATTAAGCGCCGGAGGGAAAGTCAGTTCGGTGAAGACAATTGAAGGCAGCGAATCGGCGGAGCGAGCCCTCGACGCGTTGGTTGAAGCGGCAGAGCACATTCGCGGGTGTTCCCGGTGCGCGCGGCTCTTCGGGACGGCCTATGAGGTGGTTGAGTCGAGTCAAAACAAATTCGAGGAGTTCCGACCCTAGGGACTCACCAATCAACTGCTCCCGGAGCTTCGCAGATGCGGCGGATGGCCGAGGGGAATCTGACTTTCAAGCTCCTTGTGAGCCGGTTTCCTTCGGCAACTAACCGATCTATGCAGGAGCACCCATCGACGACGTGGCGCGCTGCACCGACGCCGTGTATCGGGAAGTGAATACGAACGCGCCCACTACTGTGATGGTGGGAACGATCAGAGGAATCCAGGCCTCCAGGCCGGTCGCGCCCACCACCGCCGACGTCGCCAGCAGATTCAGCGTGAAGAGCGACGCCCACACCGACGTCAGAATCAGATTGGTTCTGCGAAATATATCTGTTTTCCAGAATTCCCGCGGCGTCGATTCGCGCGCGTACATGGTCGTGAATGGCGTCCCGAGCAGGATCGAGCCCCACGCTCCTCCCGCGAAGATAATCCACATCACCACGAAGTTGTATTTCCAGAACGAGATCGCGATCGCGCCGCCGAGCAGTGGAATACCCGCGGCGAGTACGAAGAACGCAAGCGCCGCCAACTCCGGCAACTTCATAGATGTGCGGTGGGTTCTCGCCATCACGACGGGATAAGCCGCCGCGACTAGAGCCACAAACGCACCGATTGTTCGGTAGCCGAAACCGCCGAGCACGAAGTAGACGACCCAAGGGAGCCATCCCCAGATCGAGGACGAACGCGACTGTGAATTGGTGGCCATCTCGCTCACTTTACTCAGTCTCCATAGCGATGCATTCGCGTTATGTCCCGACCCAGGGAGTCATGGAATTCGAGGCCTAAGAGCTGGCGCAGCTTCGGGGTCGCGCGTTCGAGCACCGCCGCCGGAACGTCCGCGATATCCGGTTCCATCGGACGGATAACCTTCGCGCCGTAATTTATCAGCAGCGAGACCCGGGGCTCCTCGGTGTGGTTCTGCGACGTATCGTGCCATAGCAGTCCGTGCGACAGGATCGCGGAGCCGCTCGATCCGGTCACCTTCATCGCTTCGCGTGCGAATCGGTCGCGATCGGGCGGAGTGCCGCGCAATTGGCTGCCGGGCACCACCAGGGTAGCGCCATTCTCGGCGGTGAAGTCCTGCATCATCCAGACCACCTGCAGCATCAGAGCAGGACGCACGGCAAAAGGTCCGCGCATCGCCCAGTACGGATAGTCGATGTGCGCGCCCATCTCGAGCGCGCCCGGGTCGAGGATTCGTGCCGCATACGAGCTGAGCGTCATGTCGTCGCCGAGGAGCGCCTCGGCCACCGCGATGATGGCCGGATGCTGCACGAGCCGCTCGAAGATCTCTCCGCGGTGAAGCAGTTGGCGAGTGGTGTGCTGGCGGATTCTCTCGTTGCGCGCCGCGACTCCGGGAACAAGCGAGAAATCACCGCTCGCGAGCACGAGTTGGCGAGCTTCCGCCGCCTCCGCGCGGTTCATCAGATCAGGCAGCAGCGCGTAGCCTTTCCCTTCGATGATCTCCCTTACAACCTCGGACGCGGCAACCATGGATGCTCTCCTGTCGACGCGGAGCTTCCGTCAGCCAGATTGCGAACTCAGAAAGCGCGCAATCGCTTCAACCGATTGTTTGTCCTGCTCCACCCAGAAGGAATGCCCGGCAGGTTCCAGAACTACGAGCTTCGCCCCAGGGATGCGCTCGGCGATGATGCGCGAATTTTCCCATGGGATGAGCGCATCGTCCTTGCCCGTGATCACCAGCGTCGGGCAGCTAATCTGCGGTAGGCGATCGTACGCATCGTGCCCTGCGATCGCCTTCATGCGATGACCGAACGCCGTCGAATCGATCGGCCGCTCGCGGCGCGCTTCGATCATCGCGGTGATTATTTCCGGATGACGCTCGATATAGCCCTTGGTGAATGCCGCCTCCGCCAGCGCCGTGCCCCGTTCCTCGGCGGACATCGAATTAGTTGAGTAGGCGGACAAGGCGTTCCGCGCGGCTCGAATCGATTTCGGTCCGCCGGGCATCGTGCAACCCAACACGAGAGAGCGGACCTTGTGCGGATGGCGCAGTGCGAGTTCCTGAGCGATCGTCCCGCCCATCGAGACGCCGAGTACGTGCGCCGCTGAAAATCCCACTCTGTCCATGAGGGCCGCGGTGTCGTCCGCGATCATCGCGATGCTGTAAGGCACGTCGGGCTTTTCGCTCAGTCCCGAGCCGCGCTGATCGAACGTGAGCACCTGAAAATTCGCCGCAAAGGCGGTGGCGAGGGCGGTGAAGGTCGTCTGATCGCCCTGCGCACCGTGAATCATCACGAGCGGCGCACCGGCGCCGCGCAACTCGTACGCCAGCTCGACTCCATTGACGCGCGCTCGCTCCATATTCCCTCCTCGTGTTGGCGTCGCGAAATTCAACTCATAGCAGCAGCCCCCGCTCACGGTATATCGCAGGGCGCTACGGAATGAGCAGCAGTTTTCCGGTGGAGCGGCGTGACTCGAGATAGCGATGGGCCTGCGCGGCTTCAGCGAGCGGAAACTTGCCGCCGATCGGAACCGTCAGCTTGCCTTCGCTCGCCAGCCGAAATACGTCGTCCACGGCGTGCCGATGGATATCGCCCAGCGCATAGACCATCGTCACGGCGAATCCACTCACCTTGATCGACTTGCCGAACAATTCCATCGGGTTGAGCCGCTCCGGCGCGCCGCCGGTGCGGCCGTAAAGAATCAGATGACCGAACGGGGCGAGACATCGCAGCCCCTTCTCAAACGTCGGCTTGCCAACCGCGTCCAGAATCAGAGCCACGCCGCGACCGCTGGTAATCGTCATCGCGCGCTCGGCGAAGTCCTCGGTTTCGTAGTTGACCACATGATCCGCGCCGAACTTACGCACTAGCTCAAGCTTGTCGTCACTCGAAACCGTTCCGATTACGCGCGCTCCCGCAGCCTTGGCGATTTGAACCGCGGCAATACCGACGCCGCCCGCGGCGGAGTGGACGATCACAGTGTCTCCGGGTTTCGTATCGTTGCAGGTATGAAGCAGGTGCCACGCGGTGACCACCGCGATCGGAAATGCGGCGGCCTGCTCGAAGCCCATATCGTCCGGCAGGACCATCACGCGCGAGGCGCGAATCAGCGTGTACTCCGCATAGGAGCCCATTCCTATATAGGCAACACGCATGCCCGGCTTTAGATCGGACACGTCGGACGCGACCGCCTCGATCACGCCCGAGGCCTCCATGCCCGGCGTGTCGGGAAACCTTGGTTTGACGACGTACGTGCCGCGCAGGAAGAACGTATCGCCGTAGTTGATCGCGATAACGTGATTCTTCACCAGGACCGTGCCGGGCCGCAGTTCCGGCTTCGCGATCTCCCGCAGTTCCATCACCTCGGATCCGCCGAGCCGGTCGAATTGAATCGCTTTCATCGCCGTCGTGGAGCCGCGATCAGCCGCGCGGACGGTTCATCATCCGATGGTCGACCCGTGCGACGACCTCGCCTTTCTGATTGGTAAGAGTAGAGCGCACCACGGCAAATATCATCGTCCCGCTGCGGCCGGTTTTCTCGTAAGTCTCTTTGACTTCCGACGCGACGCTGATTTGATCGCCGACCCGAAGCGGCGCTTCGAACTCGATGTCGATGCCGCCCATCAGGCCGCCGCGGGCGAACGCCGGAATCTGATCGAAAACGTCGTCGGCATAACGAAACGAGGCCAGGAAGCCCGGGGGCGCGATGATCCCACCATAGGGCCCTGCCTTGGCCGCGACCGGATCGGAATACAAAGGATTGCTTTCGCCGATCGCGGCGCAGAAGTCCGCGATCCTCTCGGCCGTCACCACAAAGGGCGTTCGCGCCTGAAAGGTCCGCCCCACCATCCTGGAGTCGTCGTCGTGCATCGGCTGCCTGAGTCTTTACACGGATTCGCCAAAGAGTGAACTCCGCCCGAGGGCGTCGCGGCCAAGTCCGCTACCGAGTTCGGCCCACCTAAACCGCAGTGTAGCCGCCATCCACGACGAATTCGGCGCCGGTCACGAACGATGCTTCATCGGAGGCGAGGAACACCACCACCCACGCCACTTCTTCCGGTGTTCCGGCGCGCTTCATCGGAGCGATCGCGGCGATAGAATCGAGCTGCTCCTTGTCCAGGACATCGGTCATCGGTGTCTTGATGACGCCAGGATGCACAGAATTGACGCGGATTTTGTCGGGCGCGTAATGCACGGCGCCTACTTTGCTCAGCACTCTGACCGCACCCTTGGTGCCGTGATATGCCGCCGCGCCGGCGGAGCCGATTATGCCGTAGATCGACGAGATGTTGACGATCGAGCCGCCGCGGCGCCGTTTCATCGCAGGCACCGCCGCCTTCATCCCGAGCCATACGCCCTTCTGATTGACGGCAACGACGGCGTCCCACTCCTCTTCGGCGGTATCTTCGATGCGATTGAAACTCAGGATGCCCGCGTTGTTCACGAGGATGTCCACCCCGCCGAACTCGCACTCGCAGGTCTCGACCGCAGTGCGCCAATCGGCCGCCCGGGTGACATCGAGATGAAGCGCCAGTGCGACCCGCGCCTGGGCGCGGCGGTTTATCTCTTCGGCCAGCCGCTGCGCTTGCTCATCGAGCACGTCGCCGATCAGGACCTTCGCGCCCTCATCGACGAACATCCTCGCTTCGGCCGCGCCCTGGCCGCGCGCGCCGCCCGAAATGAGCGCGACTTTTCCCTTGAGACGGTCCATGATTTCCCTGCCTCCTCTTCGCGAGCCGTTGCCAAAGTGCGTGGCAGCTTGACATCCTCGATCGAAGGCGTCTAAAAGGCAATGGTTGGACCAATAGAGGGCAAACGTCATCCGGCACCCGCTTGATAGCCGATAATCGATTCCTGCGAACGCTATGCGCCTGCAAACGGCACGCGAGGTCATCATGGAGCAAACGCAATACGAGGTGGACGAGAGGAATCGCTATCGTATCGAGACTCCCGGCCATCAAGGATGGTCTCGCACCGCAAGGCCCGACGATCCGGACAAGTACCTGATGATCTCAGCGGACTGCCACGCCAACGAACCCGGCAAGCTGTGGCGCGATCGGCTCGATGCGAAATATCGCGACCGCCTGCCGCACGTCGAAGTGGACGCCAACGGCGAGAAATGGTTCATCGCCGAAGGGATGGGCAAGTCACGCGTGCGCGCGCGTATGATCGCCGATGTTCCGCCCGCGGGCGAGGACCGTTTGCGCGGGCGCGCGGGCGCGGACCCGGAAGAGCGCATCGCTGATCAAATTCGCGACGGTATCGACGCCGAGATCATCTTTCCCAACAAGGGGCTAATGATGTTCGCGACCAAGGATGCCGCCTTCGGGATGGCGCAGTGCCGGGTTTGGAACGATTTCGCGTGGGAGATGTACGGCAAGTACAACGACTTCATGTCACCGGCGGCCGCGATTATGACCGCGGACGTGGCGCTCGCGATCGACGAAATAAAACGGGTCGCGAAAATCGGCTATCGATTCCTGACCCTGCCCTGCAAGCCGGTGTTCGGCGGCCACGACTCGCGCGACCCCAATTACAATCTGCTCGACTACGATCCGATGTGGGCGGCGATTGCGGACGTCGATCTGCCGATTACCTTCCACGTCTCGACCGGACGCGATCCGCGCGCCGCGCGCAAGGAAGGCGGCGCGGTGATCAACTACGTCTCGCATTCGCTCTCCCCCACAATCGAGCCGGTCGCGAGCCTCTGCGCCTCGGGCGTGGTGGAGCGATTCCCGAAGATTCAGTTCGCAGCGGTGGAAAGCGGAATCGGATGGGTGCCGTGGGCGCTGGACGCCATGGATGAAGCGTATCGCAAGCATCACCTGTGGGCGTATCCGAAGCTCAAGATGCTGCCCAGCGAATATTTTCGCAGTAACGGCGCCGCGACTTTTCAGGAAGATCGCGCCGGACTGGAACTCGCCGAGAAGTGGAATCTGATCGACAACTTCATGTGGGCCAATGACTATCCGCACGCGGAGGGAACCTGGCCCCATTCGGCCGAGGCGATCGAGCGCGAGATGGGCCACCTGAGCGACGCCGCGCGCGCGAAGATCCTCGGGCTCAACGCGGCCCGGATGTTCAAGTTCGATATTGACCTGCTGCTGAAACGGCGCCGCAAAGCGGCATCGGTTCGCGCGTAAAACGACTGACCACGGCGGAGGACGGAGGGACATATGATCGAAATAGGCGTTTTCCATAACGGCGCATCCGATCTTCCGGTGGTGCACACGCCTTCGGGCGTGGCGATCAACGACGGCAACCTCGCCGAGGTGCACGAATCCAGTCAGCGGGGGCTGATAGGCCAGGTGCGCCAGGGAATTCTGGCGGACAAGCTCGGCTTCAACTACTTCTTCATGACCGAGCATCACTTTCAGCCTGAGGGCGCCGAGTTCAGTCCGAATCCTCTGCTGGCGGAAACCGCGATCGCGGCACGCACGCGCCAGATTCGCCTCGGCCAGGCCGCCAATATCGTGACGTGGTGGCATCCGATACGAATCGCGGAGCAGGCCGCGATGCTCGACGTGATCAGCGGCGGACGGCTGGAATTCGGCATCGGACGCGGCTATCAGCCGCGCGAGGCCGAGGTGTTCGGATGGCCATTCGCAACGATCCAGGACCAGGAGCGCAATCGCGCCTACTACCAGGAAGCCTACGAGATCATCATCAAGGCCTGGACGCTGCCTTCATTCTCGCATCACGGGCAGTTCTTCACGATTCCGCCGGTATTCACCCGCTGGAACCATAAACAGACCATCGCGTATTTCGAATCGGGCAAGGCGGGCCGCAAACTCGAGGAAGTGCTGAGCATCGGCGACCCCGACCCATACGGCGGCGCGAACCCCGTCATGCAGAGTGCGACCGTGCTCAAGGAGCTGCAGGTCTTTCCGCAACCGATCCAGCGGCCGCATCCGCAAATGTGGGAACCGCTCACGACCGAACGATCGATCAAATGGGCGGCGGAGCGCGGACTCAACGGCTATTTCATCGTTGAGCCCAATTCGCGGCTCAAGAAGAATGTAGAAATCTTCTATCGCGAAGCCGAGAAGGCCGGATGGCCCGATCGGCTTGGGCGCGGCCGGCTCAAGTACGGATGGGACTCCGAAAAGCGCCGCGGAGTCCTGACCGGCCGCTACATCCATATGATCCTTCCCGGCCAGAGCCGGGAGCGCGAACTGAGGCGCTACAAGGAAGCGCTCGAAGTGCAGTGGGATTACTACGGCCCGTTTGGTTTCGCTTCGGTGCTCGCGGATGCGAACGAAGAGAAACTCGACCCGTCCAAGAAGGTCGACCCCGACCTGCTTCTGAAAAAGGAAGTTGCGTTGTTCGGAACGCCCGCCGAAGTAACCGCGCAGATCATGCGCATCAAGGAGAGCTGTGGCTACGAAGATTTCGCTTTCAACGCGTGGTTCGAAAAGGGCGGCTTCGACACCAAAGAAATCGAGGCGCAGATGCAGTACTTCGCCGAGGAAGTGAAGCCGCTGCTCGCACGCGCATGCGGCGGGCAGGTGCAGAATCCGGCGCTCGGACTGAACTTCGAAGAGAGCCGCTGACAGCAGGACTTGATGGCTTCGCTGGAAGCCGAGCTGGCTACATATATTCAGTCGAAAATGCCCGAGGCCACTGGCGTTCGGGTCGATCGGCTCGAACAAATATCAGGTGGCGCCTCACGCCAGACCTACAGGTTTCGCGTCTCGTATCAGCACGAAAGCGCAGAGCGCGAACGTTCGCTTATCTTGCGGCGCGATCCATCCGCGAGTCTGATCGACACCGACCGGCGAATCGAATTCGCAGCCTATCGCGCATTCTTCAAGACACCTGTTCCGGTCCCGGAAGTTCTGTGGCTCGAAGATGACCCGCGCCATCTAGGCAGCCCTTTTTTCATCGGCGTCGAGATGCGCGGCTTGCAGACCGCTCCCTCCATGATGCAGAGGGAGCCGTATGCGGCCCATCATCAGAAGATCGCAGAACAGAAGTGGTCAATCCTGGGCGAGATCGCTAAGCAGGACCCGGCGCGGCTCGGGCTCGTCGGGACCATGGAACCGGTCAAGCCGGAGAATTGTTGGAAGCGCGAACTCGACTATTGGGAAGGCGTGCTCGACTCCGACGAGTTGATTCCGCAGCCCATCATGCGCGCCGCGATTCGATGGATGCGGCGTAACCCGCCCCCTCCCGCGCAGAAGGTGAGCGTCGTGCACGGCGACTATCGCACGGGGAATTTCCTCTACGACGAGCAGGGGCGCATCCACGGCATCTTGGATTGGGAAATGTCGCATCTCGGCGACCCGCTCGAAGATTTTGGTTGGAGCCTCAATCGAGTCTGGTGCTGGGCGCAGGACGATCGCCGCGGCGGGCTGGTACTGCGCGATCAGGCGATCGCCATCTGGGAAAAGGCGAGCGGACTGAAAGCCGCGCCTGAAGCGCTGCAGTGGTGGGAACTGTTCGCGACCGTGAAGGGCCAGGGAATCTGGGTTTCAAGCGCGCATGCGTGGGAGACCGGCGAGAATAAGGATCCCATCCTCGTCCTGAGTTCCTGGGCGCTGATGAACAGCCAGGATCGCGCCGCACTCGAACTGATGGGGCATCTGCGATGAGGCCGGGAGTGCAAGCCGTCTTTCAGAAGATGGCGCAGGATCTCGTCGAACGGGTAATCCCCGCGATTAGCCCCAGCTATCATCAGGGGACAGTCGGGATGATCGCCGCTATGTTGGCGATGGTAAGTGAGGAATGGGACCGCGCGGCGAGCCGGCGGGCCGAAGAGAACGATCGATTGCGCGAACTTTTTCGCGACGCAGCCCCTGTGGTAGAGAACGCCGACCTCAAACGCCGGTTGCTGGAACTTGCAAAGACCCAGGACCGCGATCTCCGCGTCTCCGCGCTGGAGGCCAACAACTGCGCGCTTCGCGTCGCGCTGATCGATTTGCATTCCAAAATCGAACGGCAAAAGGGGCCCGCTGCACGCAAAGTCGAAGACGCAATTTGGAAAGAACTCGTAAGATCGACTGAACGGCGCCGGTTCTCCACCGCACCGTTCTGAGAAACGCGCGAGAATCACACCTCTCCACGCGAGGACGAGTCTCTGAATCTCTTCCCGGGCAGGGGGGAGAAGCGCGCCATCTTTGGGCGCGAAGAGAGGATCATTATTCAGCGAGCCGAGACAGCGGTCCGCGATTCTGAGTTCTGACTATCGAGGAGAAGATTCATAGTCGCGCGCTTCTGCAGGCGGGCTGACAGCGGACCCTCTCCTGCCGCGCTAAAGATGCGCGGCATCCTTCCCGGTCAGGGGGAGGAATTCGGATCAGACGTACAGTGATGCGAGTCGCGTCAGTTCGGCTTCGTATTTGTCGGGTTTGAGCTGCGTCTGCACGCCGATTACGAACCGGTGCGCTCCCGCGTCGCGATACTTATCGAGTCCTTCTTGCACGCCGGCGCGATCGCCCTGGACGAAGCCCATCGCGGTGATATCCAGTTTTTCGAAATCGCGGCCTACTGCGTCGCATTCGCAGCGCAGCTCTTCGAGCTGCTTCTTCAGATACCCGTGAGGAACTCCGATCGGGCACCATCCGTCGGCCCATTTTGCAACGCGCTTGAGCGCGTTCTTATCGAGGCTGCCGATTAGAACCGGCGGCCCCGGCTGCTGCACGGGTTTGGGATTGGACCGCACGGGACCGAACTTGACGTACTTGCCCTCGAACGACGCCTCGGGCTTGGACCACAGCTCGCGCATCGCCGCGATATATTCGGCGGTCTGGGTCCATCGCCGGGGAAAATCGACGCCGAGCAGTTCTGATTCCTCGCGCAACCATCCCGCGCCGATTCCAAACAGAAATCTACCGCCGGAGAAGGCGTCGAGGGTGGCAACTTCCTTCGCGGTCACGATCGCATTGCGTTCGGGGACCAGGCAGATTCCGGTTGCGACTTTCAGCTTGGTCGTTACGGCGGCGGCCATGCTGAGCGCCACGAAAGGATCGCACATGTGCGCATAGACATCGGGAATCGGGCCTTTGGTGGAAGGGAACAGGGTCTTTGGATTCACTGGCAAGATCGGATGTTCGGGAATCCAAATCGACTCGAAGCCCAGCGCCTCTGCCGTGCGCGCGAACGCGGCGGGATTCGCAGTGTATCCGGTAAACGGCATCAACAATCCAATCTTCATAATTCACCCTCTGGCGGTTAGGATACGACAATCCGCAGATTTCGCAGATGAGCGCACATTCGGCAAGACTGACCGGTGAGAGAATCTGTTGAGATATGAAGTCCTTTTCCCACTGGGAGAAGGTGGCGCGCCGCGCGCCATATGAGGGTCGATGGATTCATCGCAAACCTTGGTGGAAATTCGATCGGCCCTCACCGGTCTCGCTCCGCGAGCCACCCTCTCCCGGAGCGAGAGGGGCGCGATGCCCTAGCGCAAATCTTTGTTCGTATAACCCAAAATCGACCGCGCAATGATGAGGCGCTGAATTTCGCCCGCGCCTTCATAGATGTCGAAGATACGACCGTCGCGGAAAAAGCGATCCAGCGGATGATCTTCCGAAAGCGCCGCCGGCCCGAGCAGATCGATGCATCCCTGCGTAATCTTTCTCGCGGCCTTGCCGCCGGCCGCTTTCGCGATCGAGGCCTCGACCTTGGGCGGAACGTTTTGCTGCTCGAGCCACTTGGAGCGCAGCACGGTCAGCAATGCGGCTTCGTACGCGGCTTCCAGCCGGAGGAAGCGATCGGCGACGGCGGAGCGGCTTCGCACTCCCCCGCGATAGCTGATCGCTATGTCTCGCTCCGCGAGTTTTTCCCGCGTGAAGTCGAGCGCGGCGCGCGCTACGCCCAGCGCCATCGCCCCAACCATCGGGCGCGAGTCGTTGAAGACCGACATCGTGGACTTGAAGTCGCCCTTGATGTGGTTGAACTCCGGAATGCGGCAATTCTCGAACAGCAGGTTGCAGGTGTCGTGAGAGCGAATGCCCAGCTTCTTTAGCTGCGGTCCGACCGTGAATCCCAGCGTGTCCTTCTCCACCAGAAAAGTCGTCAGGCCGCGGCTTCCATCCGGTGCGATGAATCGCGAAAAGACCATCGCGGCGTCAGCCGATTGCGCTTGCGAGATGAAAATTTTTTCGCCGTTGAGTATCCATTCGCCGGTCTCGCGATCGAAGGTCGCGGTGGTGCGAATGTTAGCGGGGTCCGATCCGGCACCGGGTTCGGTGATCGCAATCGAGATCGTGTGGTTCTTCCACTTGTCGATCTGTTCCGGCGTTGCGACCGTTTTGAGCACGGTGTTGCCAAGTCCCCACTTGCTGCGATGCAACGCGAGTCCGCCCCAAAAAGTCTCCAACATCACCAGCGAATGGAGGATTCGCGGACCGCTGCTCCCGTTTACGACTTCCTCAGCGAGTCTGACGGGGTTGGACAGCTTGGCCGCTTCTGGAAACTGTTCGGGCGGGAGTTCGTTCTCGTGTTTGTCATAGTAACTGGCGTAGCGCCGGCCGATCTCGGCCTGATCGTGAGTGAGCTTTAGAATCTCCTGATCCGTGGGAGTGAGTTCGAAATCTATCATCGTCTTTTCCTTGTTCGTTGCATCGCCAGATTAAACGCCGACCGCGCCTTCGAACACCGAGACCGAGCGCGCGTCGCGGTACCACATCTCAACGGGGTTGTCGCGCAGATAGCCATGGCCGCCGAGCATCTGCACGCCCTCATCTGCAATCCACATCGCCTGTTCGGCGGCATAGGTGTACGCAAGTTGGGCTTGCCTGGTGGCATCGCCGTCCTTCTCCAGAATCGAAGCGGCCTTCCAGGTCATCCATCGCATCGCGTCGGTTTCTATCCGCATGTCGGCGAGGCGAAAAGCGATAACCTGCTTCTGGGCAAGTGCCGCGCCATGGACCACGCGCTCCTTCGTGTATGGGATGACGAACTCCATGACGGCACGGCTAATCCCGGTCATGATCGCGGCAAGCGCAGTGCGCCCGGAATCGACGATGCGCTGAACATCGCATCCCGTCGATTCGCCGAGCCGCGCGCCCGCCGGCAACTCAACATTCTCGAAACTCACGGCCGCCGTCTCCAACGCACGCAAGCCGATATTCGGTCTCTTGCCGCCAATGGAGACGCCCTTGAGCTCCCGGTCGACTACGAACGCTTCGAGCGCGCCGTCGCATTGCGCGACGACCAGAAAATGACTGCACTGTCCCGCAAGCGGAATCGGGCCCTTGATGCCGCTCAGCCGATAGCCGTCGCGGGTTTTGACCGCCGCCGTGCGGACCGCGGAAACATCGAAGGCGAAGTCGGGTTCCATTATGGCCACGCCCGCGCAGCGGTACTTGTCGGTCGCGAACAGGGGAAGCAGATTGTTCTTCTGCGCCGGTGAGCCCTGAGTTGCGATCGCACTCACAAATCCGGTTGGCGCCGCGACAGCGATCGCGAATGCGGCATCCGCGACGGCCAGTTCCTCGAACAACAGCGCGTTCAGAGTGGCAGACGAAGCGTCGGCGTCAGCCTGAGACTGGACGATTCCGGTCGACCAGATCTCATCGAGAATCGACGACGGAATTTCCTCCCGGTCGTCGGCGCCGCGCGCCGCCGGCCGCAGCGAAGCGGCCAACTCTTGCACCATCGATTGAGCAAGTTTCTGCTCGTCGGTCAGTTCAAAGGAGATCAATGCTCATTCCTCCGTCTGGGAATTCGGTTTTTTTCTATGCCATCGTGAGAACGATTTTGCCGATCTGCGCATCGCTCAGCATGTAGCGATGCGCTTCCGCGATACTCTCGAAGGGAAAGGTTCGATCCAGCACCGGCTTCAGCTCTCCCGTGCCGAACGCCTCGAGCAAATGCGCAGCGAATCGTTCGCTGCACGCAAGCGCCTCTTGCGGAGAGCGCGTGCGAAACGTAACCCCGATGATACTTGCGCGCTTGCGCGCCACCTCGTCGAGATTGCAGTCGCCGACGTTGCCGGCATTGCGCCCCACACTGACCAGGCGTCCCTTGATCGCCAGCGCGCGGATGTTGTCGGCGAGCATCGGGCCGCCCACGTTGTCGATTATGACATCGACGCCCCGTTTTCCGGTCGCGGCAAGAACTGCATCCACCCATCCGGTTTCGCCGACCGCGACGACCTGATGGGCGCCGAGTGCGAGCAACGCATCGCTCTTCGCCGCGGATCGAGTCGTCGCAAGAACGGGATTCGCGCCCAACAAGTGCGCGATCTGAAGCGCCGCCGTTCCGACTCCCGAAGAAGCGGCCGTAACCATCAGCGACTCGCCGGCTTTGAACTGCGCTGCCGTCACAATCGCGTCGTGAGCCGTGACAAAGACGTTGGGAATCGCGGCGGCCTCGGCCCATGAAAGCCTGTCGGGGATGCGCATCAACTCGCGATGGTTGGCGACCGTGAATTCGGCGTACGAACCGGGCGCGCGGCCCATCACGCGGTCGCCCTGCTTCCATCCGCTCACGCCCTCGCCGAGCGCTGCCACTTCGCCCGCGAACTCGATACCGCCGCGCATCGCACGCAAAGCGGGATTGCTCGATCGGAGCAGCGGGCGCGCCAGTAGTTCACCGCGATTGGTCCCAGTCGCGCGGATCCTGATGAGGACTTCGCTGGTGCCGGGAACGGGCGTGGGAATTTCGCGATATTCGTATACGCCGCCCTCGGCTCCGGGCACGACGAAGATTGCCTTCATGATTTTCCGGTCCGGATGGCTTGCGCCTGATGGCCAATCGAGCTTGACATTTCACGAGTGTCAGTTCAGTATGACAATGGTTGAACCAATGGAGCATATGACAGATACGAATGTCAAGCGCGGAGACTCCACACGCGTCGGGGCGCCCCATCGCGACGAGTCGCGCACGCCCGGCCGCGTCGAATTCAGACGCATCCGGACGCCGCGCGCGTTCGAGGAAATTGCCGATCAGATTCGCAAAGAGGTCTCGGATCGCCGCCTGCGCGCCGGCGATCGGCTGCCACCCGAGCGTACCCTCGCGGTGCAATTCGGCGTGTCGCGCAACACACTCCGCGAAGCGCTGCGCTCGCTGGAAAATGCCGGCCTGCTCCGCCTCCAGAAGGGCGCGACTGGCGGCGCTTTCGTACGCGAGAGCACGGGCGACGCGATCATTACCGGCCTGCGCGACATGTTCCATCTGGGCGCCATTCAGCCGGAGCATCTGACCGAGGCTCGCGTGCTGATCGAATCGATCGCGGTGCGCACGGCCTGCGAGCGCGCAACGCCCGAAGACATCGCCGCGCTCCGGGCCAACATTGCCGCCGCGGAACTCGCCGCCCGCGACAAGATCGACTTTTACGAGCAGGCCGGGATTCATCTCGAGTTTCATCGCATTCTCGCGCGCGCCACAAAAAATCCGGTGATGGTCATCGTGATGGAGGCGCTCGTCGACGTGATGCAGCATTTCATCCGCGCGATCGGACAGAAGCGAAATCCCTGGGTACTGCCCTCGCGCCGCCGGTTCATGAAGCATTTTGAGGCAGGTGAAAGCGACGCGGCGGTGGCCGAGATGCAACAGCATCTCGAACGCCTCAATCGCTATTATCTGTCGCTACTGAAGGAAAAGGACCGCGCCGAGGCAGCCAATGGATAACGAGATCCTGGCCGGCGTGCGCGTGCTCGACTTCACGACGATTGTATCGGGCCCGTATTGCACGCGGCTGCTTGCGGATCTCGGCGCCGAGGTGATCAAGGTGGAGCCGCCCGAGGGCGACTACATTCGCACGCAGCCCCCGATGCGTGACGGCAAGAGCGCCTACTTCGCCCATCTGAATTGCGGCAAGAAAAGTCTCGCCGTCAATCTTAAGCAGCCACGGGCGGCGGCTCTCATGCGGGAGCTGGCGGACCGCAGCGACATCGTGGTCGAAAACTCGCGTCCGGGCGTCATGCGGCGACTCGGACTCGACTACGACACACTCCGCGCGAGCAATCCGCGCGTCATCTATTGCGCCATCTCGGGTTTCGGCCAGCGCGGCCCATGGGCCGGCAGAAGCGCCTACGCGCCGATCCTGCACGCGGCGAGCGGGTACGACACGGTCAATTTGTCGTACCAGGACGGCCTCGACCATCCGCTCTGCACCGGCATTTACGTGGGTGACGTGCTCGGCGGCACCACCGCGTTTGGCGCAATCCAGGCCGCATTGTATCGTCGGGAGCGGACGGGGCGGGGCGAATTCATTGACCTCGCGATGATGGACGCGATGCTGGGAATGCTGATCTATGAATTTCAGGAAGCGCAATTCCCGGTCAGCAAGCAGGCCAGGGGTTTTCCTCCGACGCGCGCCAAGGACGGATTCGTGATGATCGCGTTCGTCAAGCCGAACAACTTCGAGGCGATGGCCCACGCGACAGGACATTCGGAGTGGATCAGCGATCTGCGCTTCGCCACGATTAACAGCCGTTTGAAAAACTGGAACGAGCTTATGGGATTGGTCGGCGAATGGGCTTCGCCGCGCACCACTGCGGAATGCGAATCAATTCTCGATGGCGCCGGGGTGCCCTGCTCGCGCTACTACAGCGTGCGCGAGGCGATCGCCCTGCCCCATATGGCGGAACGCGGCAGCTTTGAAACGATCGATGATGGCGCGGGCGCGATGCGCGTGCCGAACCCTGCCTTCAAGTTCGAGGAAAGCCCGGCGCACGCCCGCAATCATGTGCCGGCGCTGGGCGCCGATGGTGCGGAAATTCTCTCCAGTGTGCTCGGATACTCGGCGAATCAGATATCCAGCCTTCGCGAGCAAAGCGTCATTACCGGAGAGTAGGAGGGACTCACGTGGGAGAAATTCTTGCCGTTGGAATAACTCACTATCCTCCACTTGCAGGCAGTGACGAAACGATGTCGTGGATTCTGAAGCGCATGCTGCAGAACCCGCGCTTGCCGGAGCAATACCGCACGCCCGGCGGATGGCCCGCCGCGATGCGCGAGGAATGGGGCAACGACGAAGGAACGGCCGCCGCGAAGCGCCATCGGGAGCGGCATGTCACGTGGCTGCACAAGGTTCGCAGCGCGCTCGACGCGTTCAAGCCCGACTTCATCGTCATCTGGGGCGACGACCAGTACGAGAACTTTCGCGAAGAGATTGTTCCACCCTACTGCATCTACGCGCACCAGGCGTTCGAATTTGGCCCGCCCGCGAAAAACGTCTGGAATGAACCCGCCGACAAGAAATTCCGGGTCGAAGGCAACGTCGCGGCGGCGAAATATCTGGCGAGCCGCCTCATCGACGCAGGCTTCGACGCCGCATACTCCTACAAGCCGCTCCATCATTCGCTTGGCCACGCCTTTGCGAACGCAATCTTCTACCTGGACTACGACCGCAAGGGATTCCCGTATCCGGTTATTCCGTTCGCGGTCAATTGCTACGGCAGGCGCGTCATCGCGCAGCGCGGCGGTCTTCCAGTGTTCGAAAATCCGCCGAGCGAAGCCGATCTCGATCCCCCTGCCCCGACGCCGCGGCGGCTGTTCGATTTAGGCGCCGCAACCGCGCGGATTTGTTCCGAGAGCCCGTGGCGCGTTGCCTTGATGGCGTCATCGGGATGGTCGCACGCATTTCTGACCGCGAAAAACTATTTCCTGTATCCCGATACTCCCGCCGACCGGCGGCTCTACGACGCCTTGCGGGCCGGACACTACGACGAATGGCGCAACTACTCGGCTTCGGCGGTGGAAGACAGCGGGCAGCAGGAGCTGCTCAACTGGATGTGCCTGGTCGGCGCGCTTTCCGAACTCGGCCGCAAACCCAAGGAGACCGAGTTCATCGACACCTGGATCTTCAATTCGTCCAAGTGCTTCATGGTGGCCTGAGCGCGGCATCTACCCGCAATGAAACTCGAAGGTAAAACCGCAATCGTAACCGGCACCAGCCCCAACATCGGCGGAGGTATCGCCGAAGGATTGGCGGCCGAAGGCGCCGCGGTCGTGTGCGTCGACTCCCGTGCCGACAACGGCGCGGATTGCGCGCGATCGATAACGACGGCGGGAGGCCGCGCGCTCGCGATCACCTGCGACGTGACCGATGAATCGCGGGTTCGCGCCGCCGTCGATGAAGCGCGCAAGCACTTTGGTGGGATCGACATCCTGGTAAACAACGCCGCCTTCTTTAATCGCAAAGGCGTGATCGAGATGCCATTTGGCGAATGGCAGGCGCAGCTTGCGGTCATCCTTGGCGGCGCCTTCCTGTTCACCAAGTACGTCGCGCAGTCGATGATTCAAGGCGGCCGCCGCGGCAGCATCATCAATATCATTTCGACCGCGGGTCACCAGGGCGAGCCGAACAATATCGCTTATTGCACCGGCAAGAGCGGCCTTCTTAACTTCACGCGCTCGGCCGCGATGGAACTGGTATCGCACGGCATTCGCGTCAACAGCCTGACGCCTACCGCGACCGATCTGTCCGAATCGATCGAGCGGGGCAAGCAATGGGGCCGTAAAGCGCCTGATGCCGCGCGACTGCGAGAAGTGATGGAACCGTTTCGGTCGGGAGTGCCGATGCAGAAATTGCCAAGTCCGCGGCACTACGCGAAAGCCGCGATTTTCCTGGCGTCTGATGACTCAGAAATGATCACGGGGACGGATTTGCGCGTCGATGCCGGCGCAGTCGCACGCTATTGGGCGTGGAATCCTTCGCAACGCTAGTCGGGGAGAACTCTGATGGACGAATCAAACATCAACTATGTCAGCGAGGATCAAGGGGCCGGGCTGTTCCGCGTAAATCGCCGCGCGTTCACCGACCCGGAATGCCTCGAAAACGAGCGCAGGCGCATTTTCGAAAAATGCTGGATCTATGTAGGGCATGAGTCCGAAGTACCACACGCGGGAGACTATCGATCGCGCAGCGTCGCGGGCAGGCCGATGGTCCTGGTTCGTGGCGACGACGGTGTTATCCGCGTGCTGCTCAATACGTGCACTCATCGCGGTACGATGATCTGCCGGCAGAAAGCGGGCAACGCGAAAACCTTTCAATGTCCTTACCACGCCTGGACTTTCAACTCTCGCGGACAATTGGTCGGGGTGCCGGGCGAGGAGTCATACAGCGACGCGTTTTCGCGCGAGGAGCGCGCGCTGGCTTCACCCGCCCAGGTCGATAACTACCGTGGATTCATCTTCGCTTGCTTCGATCCGGCGGCGCAGAGCCTCTACGACTACCTGGCGGGAGCGAGAGAATACCTGGATCTCGTCGCCGATCAGTCCGAGCTCGGCATGAAAGTGGTCGCCGGGCAGCAGTCATACAGCGCGCGCGCCAACTGGAAGTTGCTGGTCGAGAACAGCTACGACGGCTATCACGGCATGCCGACGCATCAGCGCTATTTCAGTTTTCTCAGCGACATCGGAGTTGACATGAAAGGCCGGGACGTCGCCAAACCATCGCATCAAATGGCCGTCGATCTCGGCAACGGCCACGCAGTGCTTGAGTATGAAAGCGCGTGGGGACGACCGATCGCCCATTGGGTGCCGTCCTTCGGCGAGCATCGCAAGCCTCATTTCGAGGAACTGCGTCGGAAATTCGAGAATCGTTTCGGCAAGGAGCGCGCCTGGCGCATTTGCGAGACGAGCCGCAACCTCGGCGTTTTCCCGAACCTGGTCATCAACGACATCATGGCGATCACGATTCGCACCTTCTACCCGGTTTCTCCCGACTACATGGAGGTGAACGCCTGGGCGCTCGCGCCGGCTGAAGAGAGCGCGGAGGACTCCGCGATGCGGCTCGACAATTTCCTTACCTTCCTTGGGCCCGGCGGTTTCGCGACACCTGACGACGTTGAGATGCTCGAATCCTGCCAGCGCGGGTTCGCCAATCACGAAGTCGGATGGTCCGACATATCGCGCGGGATGAAGCGCGAACAGCCGTCGATCACCGACGAATCGCAGATGCGGGCGTTCTGGCGGCGATGGAACCAGCTCATGACCGAGCCGACGGTCCGCCGTGCGCGGAGAGCGGCATGAGCTCGTCCGATCTGCCGACCCGCGCCGAAGTCGAGGACCTTCTGTATAAGGAGGCGGCACTGCTCGATGAGTGGCACCTGGAGGAATGGCTTGACCTCCTGACCGACGATGCTGTCTATGAGGTACCGCCCACCGATGTTCCGGAAGGCGACTCGCGTAACACTCTCTTCATAGTCGCCGACGACATCGTGCGCATCCGCTCGCGCGTCAAGCAATTGCTGGGCAAGTCGGCATGGGCGGAGAATCCGCATTCGCGCACCCGGCGGCTGATCACCAATGTGCGCGTGCTCGGCGGCGACGGCGACGACTTCCTCGCCAGCGCCAACTTCGCCGTATATCGGATGCGCTACGAATCGGTCGACACCTATATCGGTCACTACGAATACCGGCTCGCCCGCGATCACGGCCAGCTCAAGATTCGCGCGCGCCGCGTCATTCTGGATATCGAGGCGCTGCGTCCCCACGGCAAGATAAGTTTCATCCTTTAGGCAGCGGCCCATCTGTCCGCGCATACGAACCGGGAGTCTGCGATGGATGTAATCGACATGCATAATCACTTCATCGCGCCCGAAGTAATTGATTTTCTCGCGCGTGAAGGCGGGCATTTCGCGACAAAAATAGTCGAACGCGACGGCCGCAGGTTTTTCCTCATCCAGGAAAAGGCGATGCGGCCGATCGATGGCCCGATCTCCAATGCCGCCGCCCGGCTGGCGGACATGGAACGCGAAGGGATTACCGCGCAGGCGGTGTCATGCGTTCCGTTCCTGATGTATCCCGAGGTCACGACCGATCTGGGCCTTGCGATCGCGCAGGTCAACAACGATGCGCTAGTGGCTCTCGCCGCCAGGACCCCCGAGCGTTTCGTCCCGCTCGCTTCGGTGCCGATGCAGAATCCCGCGGCGGCCGCCCGGGAAATGGAACGCGCGGCGAAGCTGGGGCTGCGCGGAGTTGAGATTCCTCCCAAGGTGGTCGAGCGCCAGCTCGACGAGCCGGATTTCGAGGTCTTTTGGGCGGCGGCCGAAGCACTGCAAATGGTCGTTTGCATCCATCCGTTCGAGGCCGCTCCGTCGGGCGCTCTCGCGCGCTACTTTCTGGGCAATCTGGTGGGAAATCTCTATGACACCGGCCTTGCTGCCGCTCTGCTGATCTACGGCGGCGTGCTGGAACGTCATCCCAAACTGCGCATCGTGCTGTATCACGCCGGGGGCGCGCTGCACTCGCTGGTTGGCCGCCTGGATATGGGATATCGGCTGATTCCGGAATGCCGCGACGCGATCCCGCGGCCGCCCTCGACGTATGTGTCGCAACTCCACTTCGACATCATCGCGCACAATCGCGCGATGCTCGCGCATCTGGTGAAGACGCGCGGCGCCGACGGTTTCGTCGTGGGCAGCGACTATCCCCTCCCCGCCGGCCTCGCCCATCCGGTGGAAGAAGTTCGCGCTCTAGGCCTCGACCCCGCGGACGAGGAAAAAATTCTCGGAACCAACGCCCGCGAACTCCTACGCCTCAACGACAACACTTGAGTCGACAGCGGATTAGCGCTCATGGATTTTGATTTCACCCCGGAAGAAAAAACTTTTCGTGAAGAACTTCGCACCTGGTTTGCCGCCAAAGCGCCTTCAATTTTGGCGGACGGTCCCCAGTACTCCGATCCGGAGAAGCGCTGGGACCGCGCCACGCGCTGGCACAAGTCATTATTCGAAGCGGGCTGGGTCGGAATTTACTGGCCGAAGCAATTCGGCGGACGCGGCGCCACGCTTATTGAGCAGTACATCTACGAAGAAGAGAGCGATCGAATTGGCGCGCCGGGAACGACTAACCCCGTAGGACTCAACATCGCCGGTCCCACGATTATGCAATGGGGGACCGACGAACAAAAAAACCGCTATCTCCGGCCGATACTGTCCGGCGACGAAATATGGTGCCAGGGCTATTCCGAGCCGGGCGCCGGCTCTGATGTAGCGTCACTCACGACCCGCGCCGAAGACCGCGGCGACAACTTTGTCGTCAACGGCCAGAAAGTATGGACGACGCTCGCGCACCGCTCTCAGTTCTGCCTCTTACTGTGCCGCACCGACCCCGGGGCGCCCAAGCATAAAGGGCTCTCCTACATGCTCGTGGACATGAAAACCCCTGGCATCACCGTGCGGCCGCTGGTGCAGATGACCGGGAATCATGATTTCAACGAAATATTCTTCGAAGACGTCGTAGTTCCCAAACGCAACCTGCTCGGCCCACAAAATGACGGATGGCGGGTTGGAGTGACCACGCTCATGTTCGAGCGGGTCACGGTCGGCGCCTTGCTCCAGATCGAACGCGAAGCCGGGCGCGTTCGCGAGTTGCTCAAACAACCCGATCCATCGGGCAACCGCCCTGCCGATGATCCGAGCGTCCGGCAAAGGTTCGCGCAACTCGAGAGCGATTGCCAAGCTGCACGTTACAGCTCGCTGCGAAGCCTGACCCGGCGCCTCAAAGGCCAACCGCCCGGACCGGAAGGATCGATCGCGAAGCTGTTTCGTACGGAGGTGATGCTGCGGATGATGAGTTTCGCGGAGGAGGTGCTTGGTCCCTACGCGCAAATCGTCGAAGGGTCGCCATTCGCCGTAGAACACGGGCGCTGGATGCATTCTTATTTCTATGCGCGCGCCCAGACCATCGCCGGTGGAACTTCCGAGATACAACGCAACGTAATCGGTGAACGCGTCCTTGGCTTGCCAAAGGGCTGATCGGACACGAGCGGCTGGATCGTTAGTCACCCAGCGCAGACGGAGCCGGAAATGAAGAAGCGCGACGAAATCAAACTGACTCCTGAGGAACAGGCCGCGTTTCTTCGCGATACGCGCAAGGTCGCCCTGGCAACACTGGATAAGGAAGGATTTCCGCACGTCGTGGCGATGAACTTCATCGCGCAAGACGGTGCGGTCCTCATGACCTCTTACGGCAAAGCGCAGAAGGTTCTGAACATCAGGCGCAACCCCAAAGTGGCGGTCATGGCCGAGTCAGGACGGAAGTATTCGGACTTGCGCGGCGTGATGATTCGCGGCGAATGCAAGATCATAGAGGACCCGGCTGCCGTTGTGGCGACGCTCAATGCAATCCGGCAGAGAGACACGGGTAACTCCACGCCGAATCAAACCCCGCCGACAACGACTGTTACGAAGCGAGTCGTGCTGAAGGTGATCCCGAAGAAAACCGTGAGCTGGGATCACACCAAACTAGGCGGCCGATACTGATTTTAGCGATGACCGCGCTTGCGCCTTGCCGAGTTGCTCGCGCAGCAGCTTCAGCAGATTGTTTCGCCGAAAGGGCTTTGCGAGGTGAAGGTCGCATCCGGCTTCGACCGCGCGATTGATGTCGGTCTCAAGCGCCGATGCCGTCAGCGCGATTATCGGAATGGGTTCGCGCCCCTGCTCGCGCTCCCATCTCCGAATCGCAACGGTGGCATCGTAGCCGTCGAGAGTCGGCATCTGCATGTCCATCAGTACCACGTCGTAGTTACAGGATTTGACCTTGGACAGTGCGTCCTGACCGTCCACGGCGTCATCGATCTCGAATGGCATTTGCCTGAGCATGTCGTGAACGAGCGCGCGATTCACCGCGACATCGTCAGCTATCAGCAAACGGGCGGGCGGCATGATTTCGAGTTGTGCCGACGCCGCAGCGATAGCCGGCGACGGTTGCGGCGCTGCGGACGAGACTCCGGCGGCTGCGGAAATAGCCGCCACCAGGTCCGCGAACTTGACCGGCTTGGTCACGTAGGAGTTGAGCCCCGCCGATCGCAACGTCGCAAGATGCTCCGTCAGGTCGGCCGTTCGTAACATCATGACGATTCGCGAGAGGTCGATAGCGGGAACCGCAACTGCCTCGATCAATCCGGGGAGCGTAAAACCCGGCAGGGAGCCATCCAAAAGAACCACCCGGTATCTGGTTCCGCCGCCGCGCTCTTTTTCAAGCAGGCCTACCAGCTCGCGTCCGGATGCGCACTGAGTCGCCCGGGCGCCTAACGGAACCATCATCTCGCACAAAGCGTTGCGGACTTCTTCGTTGTCGTCGACGACGAGGATCGAAACCCCGGCGAGCGACGGCAGCGGTCCTTCTTCAGCGGCAAGCGCCGAAGGCGGCTCGAAACGAATCGTAAAACTAAAGGTGCTGCCTCTCCCGGCTTCACTGTCGACCGCGAGCTCGCCGCCCATCAACGCGACCAGACGAGTGACGATCGCCAGACCGAGGCCAGAACCGCCGTAGCCGCGGGCGCTTGACGAATCCGCCTGCGTGAAAGGCTCAAAGATCATCTTCAGCTTGTCGTGCGGGATGCCGATGCCGGTGTCGGCCACCGAGAATCGAAGCGAAGGCGGCACGCCGGGCCGCGAATCCGGTGCGACGGTCACGACCACCTGTCCGTGCTCGGTGAACTTGATCGCGTTGCCGATGAGATTGGTCAGGACCTGGCGCAGCCTGAGCGAGTCGGCCAGCACGCGGCGCGGGGTGCCCGGTTTCAGGCGGGCGACGAGTTCGAGGTCCTTGTCGAAGGCCGTCACCGCAAGCGCGTCGAGGACCTGCTCGATCATTTCGCGCAAGTCGAATTCGCTGGCGGCCACGCTCAATCTGCCCGATTCCATCCGCGCCAGATCGAGAATCGAATTGATCAAGTCCAGCAGCATCGTGCCGTTGCTCTGGATCAACTCCAGGTACCGGCGCTGCTCGGCGTTGAGCTCTGTCTCCCCGAGCAGCTCCGACATGCCCAGCACCGAGTTCATCGGGGTGCGGATTTCGTGCGACATGGAGGAGAGGAATTCCGATCGGGCGCGCGATGCGGCCAGCGCCGCCTCGCGGCTTATCACCAGTTCCTGCTGGGTTTCACGAAGCCGCGCGATTACCCTTTCGCGCTCGCGAACTTCCGCCGCCAGACGCTCTCGCCCTTCGATTACGAATCGAAGCCGCCGATCGAGTTCGAGCCGATAGCGATGCGCAGCGACGCACGCCACCTGCCCGACCACCGCCCCGGCAATCATCGAAACCCAATACGCGACAAATGCCGGATCGTCATGCGGGCAAAGGACCGTAAATACCGCCACGCTCGCAAGCGTCATGGCATTGAACCAGAGCTGGCGCGACGGCCGCCAAGGGAAGAACGCAGCGGAACCGAGCTGCAGCAGGAGCATGCCCAATATCGCCGGCGAAAAGTTTCCGGCCTTCACGCTGGCGGCGGTTATCGCAGCTATCAACAGCGCACTGCCGAAGAGGACGATCGCTTCCCATCGGCGATGGAACCAGTCCGAGAAACTGGCTGCGAGGAGTGCGAAAGCCAACAGGAACTCACCGGAGTAGAAGATCAGACCGATTTGCCGAAAGGGTCGCGTCTCCAGCGCATTACGCGTGATGCCCATCAGTGCGACGATGCTGACTACGAGTAATCCGTATCGGACCATCCGGGGGCCGCGACTTTCGGCCGCTGCCTGACCCAGAGCCAGCTCCACCGTTTCGTGTTCTACTGACGACACGGCGGGGGAGTCTGCCTGAGCCGTCTCCGGCGCCATGGGCAAGCCGTTCGGCTCAAGGAATGGTTTTGATGTCACTCGCATCTACGATATCTGGGTCTAAACGCAGCCCAGTCCAATATAGCCGCAATAAGCGACTGTTGACAGATCTATGACTTGAAGAAGACACCTCGCCCAATTCGATAGTTGCAAGCCAAGGAAAGCAGCGGCTTTTGATGGGACCTTTGCATAACGAGTGACATCGCGAACGAGCGCTGACCCGGGATCTCCATTCGTCGCCTCCGGCCCCTCAGGACGGGCTCGCAAGATTAAATTTTGGGCGAACCCAAAAAAGCGCAGGGAATTAAAGGAAGAATTGGGTTCGTTTTGTAAAAAAACAAACGGCTTCGGAGAGGCGTGCGGTCGGCTCCGATGGTCCTCTTTGTCACTGGAAGAAGCGTCGGCGAAGTTGACAACGACGACTGCTGGAGCGGGTACATACGCCCCTGCTGGGTTCGTCGAGGATCTGGAGAGGGTAGCTTCGTGCCGGCCAAGGTTCGCTAGCAGGCTGTTGAAAAAGGATTTCACCGCCTGCTTTCCCTTTCTGTAATCTCTCGCGGAGGACAGTCGTTGTAAAAGGAGCGCTTCGCGAACGCGGAACCGGTACCGGCTTCGCTTGCGCGAAGCTGTCCGGAAGCCAGAAGCCATGTCGACTTCGTTCGCGTTGTAGACGCGAGGGCCCCTCTCGCTCCGCTCAGGGCGCCGAAGCGGCGGCTCAGGACGACACCCAGCGGCATCGGGCGCCCTTCCGCTGTTTTGCAAAGGTTTCCGGAGGGGGGAAAACTGAAGGAAAGCGGACGAATATGCCGGAGGGACCATAAGCGAGATCGTACGCGCCCCCGCGCATCGCGTCCAAGTCTAATAATGTTTAGCGCGTGCCTAACAAGCGATTGAAAAAGGATTTCACCACAAAGGCACCAAGTTAATGCTCTCTTTCCGAGGCCGGCCGGGGAGTCATGCCGGGCGAAGCTTTATTTGGCTTTTTGGCGAGTTCTCCTCGGAGCATTTCCACAAGATCCTTCCCACTGACGGGTTTGGCGAGATGAAGGTCACATCCCGCTTCGACCGCGCGGGTGATGTCGGCCTCCAGCGCCGATGCCGTCAGCGCGATTATTGGAACGCGGTCGCAGCCCTGTTCGCGCTCCCACGATCGAATCGCCGTCGCGGCGCCATAGCCGTCGAGAACCGGCATCTGCATGTCCATCAGCACCGCGTCGTAGCGGATGGCCATGACCTTGGCGAGGGCATCCTGTCCGTCCACGGCGTCATCGATCTGAAATGGCAGGTGCTTCAGCAGGCCGCGTACCAGCGCCCGATTTACCGCGATATCGTCAGCGATCAGCAACCGCGCCGGAGAGATAGCCGGCGTTTGGGTGAAGATCGCATCCGCTTCGAGCGCGGGCCGCTGGGCTGCCGCTTCCGGCGCGAGAATCGTGCGGATAGTGGTCAACAGATCATCGCGCTTGACCGGTTTGGTCACATACGAGCTCAGGCCGGCCGTCCGCAACTTCGCGAGATGCTCTGTCAGGTCCGTCGTCCGCAGCATCATGATGATCCGCGCAGGATCGACAGGCGAGGCCGCAAGCGCATCAACCAGATCCGGAAGTGTGAAGTCGGGTAGAGATCCATCCATGAGGACGATTCCATCGCTCGCCAATGCCGCTCCTTCGATCCGGCCGATAGCTTCGTGCCCGGACGCGCACTGATCCACCTTGGCACCCAGTGCACCCAGCATTTCGCATAGCGCATCGCGCGCCGCCTGGTTGTCGTCGGCGACCAGGACGGTAGCGCCGGCAAGCGAGGAGGCGGCACGGCCGTTCTCTTCGATGGCCAGAGAGAGCCGATCAAAGCGGGCAGTGAAGCTGAAGGTGCTGCCGCTTCCCGCTGCACTCTCCACGCTCACCCTGCCACCCATCAGCGAGACGAGGCGCGTTACAATTGCCAGGCCCAGACCCGAACCTGCGTATCGGCGGGCGCTTGACGAATCCACTTGCGTGAAGGGCTCGAAAATCGTCTTTAATTTGTCTGGCGCGATACCGATGCCTGTGTCTGCAACAGAGAACCGCAGCAACCGCGATGAGTTCGCATCCGCAGCGGGCTCGACGGTCACCACGACTTGTCCATGTTCGGTGAACTTGATCGCGTTGCCGATCAGGTTGGTCAGAATCTGCCGGAGCCTCAGAGAATCTCCCTCGACGCGCCGCGGCGTCCCCGGCCGCAAACGCACTACCAGCTCGAGTTGCTTCTCGAAGGCCGTCACCGCGAGAGCGTCAGCGACCCTTTCGACCAAATCGTGGAGATCGAATTGGCCGGCAACCACGCTCAGATCTCCCGATTCCATGCGCGCCAGATCCAGAATCGAGTTGATCAATTCCAGCAACATCGCCCCGTTGCTCTGGATCAGATTCAGATACCGTTGCTGCTCGACATCGAGTTGCGTGTCTCCGAGCAACTCGGCCATTCCGAGCACGGAGTTCATCGGAGTCCGAATCTCATGCGACATGGAGGAAAGGAACTCCGACCTTGCTCGATACGCCGCAAGCGCGGCTTCGCGACTGACGACCAGCTCCTGTTGAGTTTCTCGAAGCCTGCCGATCATTTCCTCTCGCGCGCCCACTTCCGCCGCCAGACGCATGCGCCCCTCGACTACTGATCGAAGGCGGCGATCAAGTTCGCGCCTATGGCGATAGGATGCGACGCAGGCGACCTGGCCGACGATCGCGCCCATAATCAGCGCACCCCAATAGATCGCGATCTCCGGGTCGCGGCGGGGCGAAAACACGGTATAGACAGCAAGGCTCATGAGCGGCCCTGCGCTGATCCAGAGCTGATGCGATGGACGCCAGGGTATGAACGCGGCGGTACCGACCTGCAGCAACAGAAAAGCCAGAATCGCCACCGGAAAGATCTCGGTCGAGAGGGTCAGGTGGGTTATTCCAGTCAGCAGCAGGACGCCG
>Ga0074044_10000636_pt1 | contig 33199 bp, 30 predicted proteins | sample BogForMeECP23OM1_FD_94443 | JGI IMG/M metagenome (GOLD analysis project Ga0074044, IMG submission 94443) | Bog forest soil microbial communities from Calvert Island, British Columbia, Canada - Bog Forest MetaG ECP23OM1 | ecosystem: Environmental > Terrestrial > Soil > Wetlands ...
ACGTAATTGGACCATAAGCTACCGTCACCTACCCTTCGGGACATTCGAAGTTGCTGACTCATACAGGTTAGAGCAGAGCGGAGAATTACTCTTGTCCTTCAGACTTCGCAGATTGAATATGCCTGATTGTCACATATACTGCAAGGACGTAGAGCAAGCCAAGTCGGTGACGATTAAACTGCATGATAGAATTTACCAAGAGATCGCCAAACTCAACAGAGACTACGTCTCAATCTACAACATCACGCATTCTTTTCTCGATAACAACCGCGAGTACGTCATGGAACTGATTAAACGCGAAGGCAAACCTGCGTTACTAAACTTCGTCCCTGAAGGTATCTATTACTGGGTACTAAACATAGAATATCATATAATCGACGAATTGGAGCGACCACGTGAGATTGCAACCTTTCAGATTGATGTAGGAAATGCCAAACGCTTCGGAATTTCGTTCGTCGACGAAGATGGGCAACACAAATACCCAGCGATAATTCACACCGCCGTCATCGGATCAATTGAACGATATTTATTCACGGTCTTCGATCAGTGCGCACGTGTCGAGAAAAGCGGCCGAAAACCTGCTCTGCCATTATGGCTATCGCCAACTCAGATACGTTTGATACCCATAAAACCCGATTTTACTAACTTCGCGTTGAACGTTGCTGTAGAATTATCCAAATCACAGGTGCGGGCCGATGTGGATGATCGAAACGAAAGCCTCGACAAACGCATCCGAGAAGCAGAACTAAACTGGATCCCATACATAATTGTCATTGGCCAAAGAGAAGTGACTGCTAACAGGTATTCCATAAGAAGACGCCACGACAATGCAAAATATGAAGCAACGATCGCCGATCTTAGCATAGAAATCACCACGTCGACGAGCGGCTATCCCAATATGTCGCTCAAATTGCCTACACTAATCAGCAAGAGACCGGGGTACAAACAACTCTAAGAAAACAAACAGGTTAAAGGTTTATATGTTCACCAAAGGTTAACCGAAAACTTGTGGGAGAATTGAGCAAGGATCAAGGCTATGGTTTCGCAATCTTCCTCGTCTCGATCATCATTGCAATCGTTTACTTGATAATGTTCTTCTCCCCTTGGATACCAGGACTGCAGACAACACATTGGTACGCGTTAGCGGTAGGTATACCAGTGCTGCTCTTCGTATTGCTCATACTCGTCATATCAGGATGGATTGGGTGGACTATGTTAACCACTCCACCACCGGCCCCGCTTGAACCTGAACCAGCTACAGAACCAAGCACAGACAAAGATACGCCTGCCGCTGACACAAATACTACGAAGACTAGAAAGAAGAAGTAGCCTTACCGAACGACGCTATCCAGGGTATGGCATAAAACCAGTCTTCTTAGATTACGCTTTCCTTCGGATAGACCTCTATGCCCTTATCAGTAATTCTGTAGGGTCGCGGCTGCCTATCGATCTGTGTTTCTCGCATCTTCTCTACTTGAATAGTACGTTCCATGGTTCTGCCCGCTGCGATTGTTTGCATTATTATGACACCATGCGCGAGGAATTCTTCTAGCTGTAACGTTCGGCCTCTAATACCTACACGCCGAAGCTCCGAAGCGATCACGCAAGTTGCTCCGGTTTCAGACAACGCTTCCACGAGATCCAGTAGCGCCTTTCGCCTCTGGCTATCGTCAGAGTATTGTGCCAACAACAGAGAGATTGGATCAACCACAATCCGAGTCGCACGTGTTTTCTTCACAGTACTTCTTACTACCTCAAGTAAGCTGATTAACGAAAAATCCTGCTTCCCAATCGTTAGGTTCCCTACTTTTACTTCGCCTGGAATTGCGCGTATCGGCGACGCGTCGACGAACGCGAATTTCCCCTCCTTCTCTGCGGACGTAAAATCCCATCCGAATGTTTTCATTTCACGCATGTAGTGAGCTTTACCTTCCTCCATGCTGACGAAGATTCCGTTTTCACCATATTTCGAATAGCCATTTAGCAAAAACTGAGAACATAAAATAGTCTTGCCAGCACCAGGCTCACCAAGCAATAGGACGACTCGCTCTCGGGGGAAACCGCCGCCTATAATCTCATCGAGTCCCGGTACTCCGGTTGCCGTTCTTGCACTGCTCAAACCAATTCAACTTAAACGGAAGGACGTGCTGAAATAAATGATTTGGGGGTATAGGTCCGCTTGCTTCGACTATCCTTTGGGGTTAGAAATTCAGTAGAAATTACTCACTGCTAGGTGTCATGCGATTTCTGATCTTTCCAGCGAGAGAATAAGGGATGCGTTGACCACGCAGATCTTCGGCCGACAGTTGGTCATCGTAGACGAATGCACTTCGACTTTCGAGATTGCTGAGCAATTCGCTTTAACCGGAGCTCCTAATGGTTTGACGATTATCGCAACTCAACAGTCCCATGGGCGTGGGCGTTTTGGTAGGAATTGGATCTCTCCTCCTGGAGGACTCTGGATGACGGTTGTTTTACGTAACCCCGAACTCTCAGCTTTCGCTAGTGGAATTCCTCTACTAGGCGCATTGTCCATCGCTCGAGCGATCAACACTATGTTCGGAATTCAGAGCCTTGTGAAGTGGCCGAACGACGTGGTGATCGGCTCTGACAAGGTTGGAGGAATCCTTGCTGAAAGTAGATTCGAAGGGAACGAATATGCGTTCAGTTTGCTTGGGATTGGGGTTAACGTAAACTTTCAACCTTCGCTAATACGATATGCCAACCAAAAATCTACGACGATACTGAGCGAATTGAAACATCAAGTCGACATCAATACTCTAGCTTCCGCTACACTAAAGGAAATTGAGAATTTATTCGGCCTTGTAGCTCAAAACCAGATAACTCGCATCTTGCAGCTCTTGCGAGCAGCGGATTATTCATGCGGTCGAAGAGTGAAGGTAACGATCCCAGCTCACACGGTCGAAGGCATCTTTCATAATTACCGCTCTCTAACGGAGGCTGAGATCGATGTGGATGGTGAATATGTAATCATCGAAACTGGAACAGCAATCGCTGTTGAATACACAGACTAATGTGCCACAACAACTAAAAGGAATGAAATCTGAACGTACGAACCGCAGTGAACCGCAGCGAATCGCAGTTGAAAGTATTATGGAACCCGACCCTGCATTTACAAAGAAGATTGAACACCTGCGGGAGCTACGCGAGAAGTCTCTTCTTGGGGGAGGAAGGGCTAAGATCGATTCTCAACATGCCAAGGGGAAGCTAACGGCACGAGAGAGAATCGAACTCCTTCTAGATGAAGCCAGTTTCGTTGAGACGGACCGTTTCGTTGTCTCCCAATTAGAGGACACTGGGGTATTGGGCGATGGAGTCGTGACAGGCCACGGGACCATAGACGGACGTCCGGTTTACGTCTTCGCCCACGATTTCACAGTTTTCGGAGGATCTCTCGGGGAGGGGTTCGCCAGGAAGGTCTGCAAGATAATGGACAGCGCAATGAAAGTTGGCGCGCCTATAATTGGACTTAATGATTCTGGTGGAGCACGTATACAGGAAGGAGTAGTCAGCTTAGGTGGGTACGCCGAGGTATTCTACAGGAATGTTCTCGCGAGCGGCGTAGTTCCTCAAATATCCGCCATTATGGGACCATGCGCTGGAGGGGCCGTCTACTCGCCGGCGCTTACGGACTTCGTGATAATGGTTGACAAGACAAGTTACATGTTCGTGACTGGCCCGGATGTTGTAAAGTCTGCGTTAAATGAAGACGTGACATTTGAAGAGCTGGGCGGAGCAGCAGTTCACAACCAGAAATCCGGTGTATCACACTTTTTTGCTCCGAACGAACAGACAGCGATCCAATTGATCAGGGGACTACTCTCGTATCTCCCGCAAAACAATCTTGAAGATCCACCGCTAATCCGAACTGGAGATGACCCTAATCGGAAAGATCATGAACTAACCTTGATAGTACCCTCCGATCCGGATAAACCGTATGACATGAAAGAAATACTAACTCACGTTCTGGATCACGGAAGCTTCTTGGAGGTTCATGCAGAATGGGCTACAAACATCATCATAGGATTCGGGCGACTTGATGGGCATAGTGTGGGAATAGTTGCCAATCAACCGAAAGTTTACGCGGGAACTCTTGACAATAACTCATCAATGAAAGCCGCCCGGTTCATAAGATTCTGTGACGCATTCAACATTCCAATCGTAACATTCGTAGACGTCCCGGGTTTTCTACCAGGCAAGGATCAGGAGCATTCTGGCATCATAAGGAACGGAGCGAAACTTCTCTATTCATACTGTGAAGCCACAGTTCCGAAACTTACGGTGATCATTAGGAAAGCATATGGAGGCGCCTACGATGTCCTAGGAAGTAAACATATTCGCGCCGATTATAACTTTGCATGGCCAACAGCAGAAATCGCGGTCATGGGACCCGAAGGAGCAATCAAAATAATTTATCGGAAGGAACTAACCCAAACAAACGACGAGTCAACGGCTCAAAAATTCTTGGAAGTGTATCGCGAAAAATTCGCCAATCCATACGTCGCCGCAAGTCGCGGATACATAGACGACGTTATTGAACCTCAAGAGACTCGTCCCAGACTTATTCGAGCCCTCGAAGTTTCATTGGAAAAGCGTGAATTCACCCCACCCAAAAAGCACGGCAACGTCCAACTGTAACCTGGCCAATTCTGGAAGAAACTGGCACCGTACGAGGTGCGTCAAATTTGAAAACAAAATTGCTAATTGCAAATAGAGGCGAAATCGCTCTTAGAATCATCAGGACATGCCGAAAGCTCGGAATACGAACAGTTGCGGTCTATTCTGATGTCGATCAAGAATCATTACCAGTTGCTTACGCTGACGAAAGATACGCGCTTCACGGCATTACGCCAAGCGAAACTTATCTCAGTATCTCAAAAATAATCGAAGCGGCCATTGAAACAAAATGCGATGGCGTGCACCCAGGTTACGGTTTTCTGTCAGAAGATTCGGCGTTTGTCAGGGCCTGCAAAGAAGCGAACCTTATCTTTGTAGGCCCAACAGCTGAAGCAATCTCGAAAGTCGGAAACAAACTTGATGCACGCAAAACTATGCATGAAGCAGGCATTCCACTTATCCCAGGCACCGATGAGCCTGTCAAAGATGAGTACGAAGCTGCCGAATTCGCCAAGAAGGCTGGATATCCCGTAATTCTCAAAGCTGTATATGGAGGCGGTGGCAGAGGTATGCGTATCGCAAACACCGATGATGAAGTGCGCCGATTCTACCGCGTCACGAAACTTGAAGCTGCCTCCTCATTTGGAAGGGATTTGCTATATGTTGAAAAGAGGTTGAGGAGTCCGAGACACGTGGAAATCCAGGCACTGGCCAATTCGGGCAACGTGATAAGTCTGGGTGAACGCGAATGTAGCATACAGCGCCGATACCAGAAACTTGTCGAAGAGGCACCCTCAATTGCAGTGAATGATGAGCTACGGAAACAATTGAATGACGCAACGAAGAAAGGGTTGGGCGCCGCAGGATATACTAACGCTGGCACGGTTGAGTTTCTGATCGATCAGGAAAACAAGTTCTACTTTCTAGAAGTGAACAAACGCCTCCAAGTCGAGCATGTCGTCACAGAACTTACAACAGGCATAGACATCGTGGAAGAACAACTACGAATCGCTTTCGAGTCGCAACTGAATCTATCCCAGAACGAAATTCACGTGAATGGTTGGGCAATCAACATGCGAATAAACGCGGAAGACCCACGAAGAGACTTCACTCCTTCTCCTGGAACAGTCATCCAATTTCACGCACCTAGTGGACCAGGCATTCGCATTGATTCCCATTTGTATTCCGGATACTCAATTCCGGAGTACTATGATTCACTCATCGCTAAACTGTCAGCGTGGGGAAGAGAGAGAACCGAAGCAATTCGGCGGATGCAGAACGCGTTGGAAGAGATCGAGATACTCGGCGTCCCAACGACCATCCCACTTTACCGTGTGTTACTTCGTGACAAGGCGTTTGTGAACGGACAATTTGACACCACATATCTGAACACCTTCGGCGCTAAGCTGAACTCAGAGTTGCTTGATTTGGGAGTATACGCTGCCGCCGTTGCTGCCGTAATGTGTTCAACAAATCTACCACTCAGACATCGCCTGCAACAGAGATTTCATCGCTCGCATTGGAAAACCTCCGCTCGAACGAGCAATCAAAGAAGAGATATGTAATTGACCAACTATAGAGTTCAAGTGAACGGTAAGATTTACGAGGTCGCCGTAGATCAAACGGGTAAACGAAAGTTCCTCGTCTCAATCGCTAACGAGACGTTCGAATGTCACTCCTTCCGTTCCGACGATATTATCTCGTGGAGTGTACATCGCGGGGACAAGACTCTGCACGCAAGAGCGAGATCTCTTCACTTCGACCGGGTTGATGTTTGGCTCGCTGGAACTCCATTTCAGGCGTTCGTCCACGCTCCTAGTGGGGGACATTATCGATCGGTTGACACAGCAGGATCAAACGCTTCTGGCGGCGAGATTCGTGCAGCCATGCCTGGGCGCATTACTAGTGTTCTAGTGAAGTTGAATGAGCAAGTGGAATCAGGTGCGCCTCTGCTTATTCTTGAATCAATGAAAATGCAGAACGAAATCGTTTCCCCGAAATCCGGTCGCGTTAAGTCGATTCGCGTAGTGGACGGAGCGACGGTAAAGAAGGATTCTGTGTTAATCGAAATTGACTAGTATCTTCCTAACTTGCAAGCTTCCGTCTCGCGAGCTCCGCACCCTTCGTTATATTGCTAAGCTTTTGGTGTACAATATCCCATGAGCGTGTTCTGAGACCGCAGTCCGGATTTACGTAAATTTTTTCCGGACCGATTATGCTGGCCGCATAGATTATTCGGTCGCTGATGAGTTGTGGGTCTTCTATGGTATTGACGTGAACGTCGGAAACTCCTAAGCCTATCTCCCTTGTTTCTCCGAGCTCTTTCATTTCCTTGACGAGCTTGTACCCACTCCGTTTTTCGTCGTCGCGATTAGCAAACTCCAGTGCGAGTTGACTGCAATTTTTCAGTTCGAGTATTGAAGGGTAGAGCTGCCGGTATTCGCTGTAGCATATGTGTACGCTCAGCTTGCAACCGAGTCCTGCTGTGCATTCGTTGAAAGCCTCTACGAAGAAGGGAACTTCTTCGGGTCTTGTTGATAAGGCAGGTTCATCGATTTGGATCCATTCTGTGCCTGCATCCACTAGTCCCTTGAGGTTCGGGCGGAGAAGCTCTTTGCCGACATCTAGGACAAATTCACGTTTAGCTTCTAATTTGAGGTTGCCAAGGTCGGAGTATTTGCCGGAAAGCTGTTTTTGATAATGCTCGTTAAAGGACCATTCGGCAAGAGTATATGGTCCGGTGACCGGGACTTTCACTTTTCTCTTTGCATGAGCTGCAACATAGCGATACTCGTCAAGATGATATGGTTTTCCGAATCCAGCCTTGCTCACACAGGCTGCTTTGCGGTAGTACTTGTTGTCGAAAGCGCGTACGTGGCCATAGAATTCGAAGCCTCGCGAATTTCTGATTGCATGTTCATACATTTCAATGCGGTTCGCTTCACCGTCGTAAATGTAATCTAAACCGGTCGCTTCGAGAAAACGAATTCCAAAGAGCGATACGTCTTCTCGCATCTTTCTCTCACTCTCCGGAGTCTTCACAGTCTTGAGCAATTGTCGTACTTCGTCTTCAGCTTCGAAACCGATAACTTGTGACCATTTTTTGAGATGGGCTAAGTCGGAACCCTCTATTTCTTTCCCGCGCAAAAATGCGAGCTGCCATGGAGCTTTCGGCAAGCTTCCTATTTCTTGAGTTGGAAATAGCTTACTCATTTCTTATGGCACCTTCTTTTTTAGTTCAGTCAATAACCGAATTTTCTTTTCGGCTATTTGGAACGGAAGGAATTCGAGATCACAGTTCGGACCAATGTATAGTGCTTTTGGGCTGATAGCGGTTTGTATCTTCTCAACAAGCGATCCAAGATCCTGTGAGGATTCAATTAATGAATTCCGTCCGTCGATGCATCCGCAGTTCAATTCTTTGGTGAAGCTGTACTGAAGTATCGGTTCGATTGGAGTCGCGTAGAGATCCAGTCCGATACAATCGACCGCGAAATTTAGGAGGTCGACGATAATCTCTTCAACATTGTTGAAATATGTGTGTAGAATCGTCTTCATTCCACTTTGGTTGAGTGTAGCGTAAGCATCTTTGGCAAGTTGGAGATCAGACTTGTTCGTGGTCGAAGTTAGGTAGGGTTCGCTGAATTGTAAATGGCTGTAGCCTCGTTGTTCCAACTCCAAGGCGATTTCACGCAATGCGTGGGCAACATCGTCGATCAGGTCTGGCAGATTCGAGTATGCTTCGTTCTGTGATACGCACGCAAAAGTGAATGGTCCAGGTAGGATTGCCTTCTTTTGGTTCTTGGGGAGAATATCGCTTCGGAAATACTGATCGATAGCCGTTCTATTTCCAAGCCTTACTTTGTCTTTCACGACGGGTTTTCTATAGAAGGTGTTATTGTCGAACCAACGAGAAAGGGTGCCGGGCGTGATCCCGGTAAATATTTCTGAAAATGGTCTGAAGATATCCTGCCAATTGAGCTGCCCGTCGACTATCAAGTCAAGTCCGGCGGTCTTCTGTATGGCTATTAGGTTCGATAGGTCCGTTTGGGAAGCTTTTGCAACATCTTCTCTTGATGCCTTACCACGGTCGAAGGCTCTTGTAATTCCAACAACCGTCTCGGACCGTGGATATATGCCGGTTAAGTGGGCGATTACCAAAGAAATCCTCTGAATTGGCCCACAACACATATTCCTGTGTTATTAAATTTGGGCCGACAATTATTCCAATCCGAATAGTTGAGGAACGGTTGGACTCGGACGCCTTGGAAACGTCAGGCTCACTAATTCTTTTACCTCAGACATAATTGGCGGTTTATCATGTTTCCTAGCATCGGTGAACCGCAAACGTTCCGAGCCGGCGCCAGACATGTTTCCCGTGAAGATTCTAAGATTCGCGCACTAGTAAAGAAGCACGGGTTGATTGAGTTCGAGGTGGATGGAGACCCATTCGAGTCATTGGTCGGATCCATACTATCGCAACAGCTCAACGGTGCCGTTGCGAAATCAATTTTTGAGAAACTGAAGGCAATTAGTTCGGATCCTATTTCAGCTGAAAGCCTCAACAGGATTTCAATTTCGAAGCTAAGACGAATCGGCGTCTCTCCACAGAAGATAAGTTATCTCAAAGACTTGAGTGCCAGAGTCGTGAAGGGTCAACTTTACCTTGACGACATGAAAAACAAATCGGATGACGAGATCATCAGAATACTTGACGAAGTTAAGGGCATAGGACCCTGGACTGCTCATATGTTCCTGCTATTCACCCTTGGGCGTACAGATGTTCTTCCAGTTGGCGACTTGGGTATCCAAATGTCGATTCGCAAACTGTATGCATTACGTAAGGATCCTGACGCCGAAAAGATAAAGAAGATTGCACACAATTGGCATCCTTACTGCTCGATCGCGTCATTGTATTTATGGCGCGCGAAGGACTGATCGCGGATCAGGTTCGCGGTTTGAAAAAGTACCGTGGCCATTTCGGCCATTCTTCAGGAGTCCCGGTTTCGAAGTCGATTTGGAGTGAAAGGCCGATCTTCAGGTGTTCGAAATGAACATTCTTGATCATCGCTGGCAGGTTTGGTCCTTCTTCAAGCTTAACGATTCCTACCGCATATGGCGCTAGGGACAGGAATTGTGTTGGGGGGAAGTGAATCACAGTGTACGTCAAGAGAACACCCTCCCCCTTCAATTGAACCCATTCAATTCCTGTACCTAAGCACTGTCGGCAAATTCGACGCGGTGGACATGCGAGCATACCGCATCTCGTGCACTTCGCGCCCATTAGTTTCCGGTTGGCGCAGTAATTGTAAAAATTCTCAATTATTGGAATAATTTTTCCTTCTTCATCCAGGATAAAGGCGGACCCTGGTTCTTGCGCTGTCATTGTGGCCGCGGTCTTCAATTAACTAGTCCCCGCGTTGGTAAACGTGGACGACTCCGGTTGAAGCAGATCCGCCAACATTTTCACTTAAACCGATCTGCGCATCGGCTACCTGGCGGCGTCCTGCCTGGTTTGTGAGCTGCATGTAGATTTCGCACGCTTGCGCTGTTCCTGTTGCACCGACGGGGTGTCCTTTGGCTTTCAATCCTCCGCTCGTATTCACTGGAATTCTTCCTCCAAGCTGCGTCACACCCTCATCAATTAGTCGCCCTCCTTCGCCTGGTTTACAGAATCCGAGGTCTTCGTATGCAATTATCTCTGCGATTGTGAAGCAGTCATGAAGTTCGGCGACTTGAATATCGCTTGGGCCGACTCCAGCCATCTTGTAAGCTTGCTGTGCAGCTAGTTTTGTTACCTTCATGCTACTGCAATCGTCTCGTTCGAATAGTCCAAGAGTATCCTGAGCTTGGCCTGTTCCAATGATGTTTACTGGTATATCTGTGAATTTCTTCGCTATTTTGGGTGATGTAAGAATCAGACAGCTTGCCCCGTCACTGCGCGGACAGCAATCGTAGAGCTTCAGCGGCCATGCTACCGGTTTTGAGGCCAATACTTCGTTAACTGATATTCGCTTCTGAAAGTGGGCTTTAGGATTTAATGCGCCGTGCTCATGATTCTTCACGGCAACTTTTGCCAACTGTTCCTCGGTCGTCCCGTACTTGTGCATGTGATCAACAGCCATCATTCCGAATATGCCCGGAAAGGAGATTCCATGCCACTGTTCGAAGGCGAAATCTGATGCCATTCCTAAGATTTCGGTGACGCCGGTTGTGTTGAGATGAGTCATCTTCTCCACTCCCCCCACTAAGACTACGTCGAATGCTCCTGACGCTATGGAGAAGATGGCAGTCCGCAAAGCTACGCTCGAGGATGCGCAAGCACCTTCCGTCCTGAACGCAGGTATAGGAAGAAGACCTATCCAGTCGAGAAAAAGTGGGGCTACGTGTGCCTGATGCTCATACGCTTCGCTCATCATTCCAACGAACAGTGCCTTAACGTCACGTCGGGGGTCGAGGTTCGGGCAGCCGTCAAAGGCTTCTTTTGCTGCTTCTGCAAACAATTCTCTGCAGTACAATCCTTCACGAACACCGAACTTGGATATCCCAGCAGAAACGATGCTGGCGATCGGCTCTCCCATGAAGCGATACCCCTGATGCCCACTTACCTCAGGCCGTTCGATGCATCAGCGCATTATCAAGTTATTGTCGAATTCCCATTCATACGCCTCGAGTAGACGATGATTGGAATCAATCAGTAACCTGTAGCAGAATTTCACTATATTGCTCGTCGTCAATCGTTCCGCGTTTAAGAAGCACTTTAGCTACCCGCGTGATTGTAGCGTAAGAGCGCAGCCGAACACCCATCTTCATCAGCTGCGCTTTGCCTCCTTGTTGCCTATCAAGCAGGACCACAGCGTCCTTGACCACACCTCCTTCCGCGCGGATGGTGTCTACGGCTTCGATGATGTTCTTGCCGGTCGTTATAACATCGTCCAGGAGCACAACTTTGTCGCCTGGAAAAATTATTCCCTCGATTCGTCTGCGTTGTCCGTGGTCTTTAGCTTCCCTTCGTAGATAGAGGAACGGTTTCGCGAAGTTAAACGCTAGAACTGCAGCGTACGGCACTCCAGCTGTCGGTATGCCCACCAGCCGGCTAGAGCGTTTGATAACTCGCTCAAGCGTCACTGTATAGAACCCAATAGCACGTTTGAACGCTTCCGGATCACTAGGGATTAAACGAAGATCTACATAGTACGGACTTAATGCGCCGCTTGATAATTGAAATGTTCCGAATTTGATGCAGCCAGTTCTAAGTAATACATTGCAAAATTCATCTAGCCCTGGTCTGACCATGTTGAAGGTATTATCAGAAGTTACTGTTTAGCCTTTCATAGGGATCATTTACCGGTCGATCTATAACTTGGTTCATTTCATCACCGTCCGAAGGTGATCAGATGGTCGAGGTGTGGCTCCCTTACGGATCATCTGAAGTCGCTGTCCGCGTTCCTGAAGAAACATTGATTGACATTCTGAAACCACAGGCCAACACGGAGAACGCGGATCCCGTTGCCCAGGTAACACGCCTCGTTTCCTCGAACTCTGAGTTTCAAACCAAGGTAAAGAGAGGGGAACGCATCTGCGTTGCCGTTGGAAGCTCGCGGAACAAACAATTACTTGGACAATCTGCGAACTCGCTTCTAGCAGAACTTAAAAAATTAGATGCTCAGTCCGATAGGATTACAGTTCTTCTCACCTCTGATTCAACTCTTCTAGAGAATGAGTTTGAAACTGGGCTCAGTGTGATCCGTCATTCCGCTAAATCGCAGACAACTCCCCTTTCCGGGTTTCAATCCGATTTTACTCCTTCCATAAATTCACTTTTGGTAGACGCCCCCGTTCGTGTTGTGCTAGGCGAGCTTCGTCCAAACTCGGTTCTTGGATTTTCTGGACTACCCGATCTGATTTTTCCTGGATTTGGCTCAGAGACGTCAATTCGCCAAGAGGTTTCAGGCAGGAAACCTCTCACACCGGTCGACGTTCATAAGGAACGATTAGAAATCGCGCTGCAACTACCTGGCTTATTCGCTCTAGGTTACGTATTGAATGAGGACCGTTCTCTTGCACGAATTACTTTTGAGCCGTTCAACTCGTGCATTGACCAGCTTGAGGGAGTGATCAGGGAATATTGCACGAGAAGTGTTGAAAAGACTGCTGATATTGTGATTATGAGCGCAGGTGGGACGCCTACCGATGAGACCTTACTTCGTGCTGTAGAAAACTTTCCGAATGCGTTGTCGATACTCAAGCGCAATGGGGCGCTGATTGTTGCCGCTGAATGCTCATCCGGGCCTGGAAACGGGGAATTCTACGCTTGGTCGGCTGAGAAAAAAGAGGCGAGGTATCTAGAGGCAAGATTGAGGCATACGTTCAGTTTCAACGGTTGGAAAGCAGCCTTTTTGGCGCGGGCTGTACAGAACCATAGAATCTATTTGATTTCGACGATTCCGGATCATCATGTTGATAATGTCTTCGGATTGAGACCGGCTAAGACAGTGAACGCCGCTTTGCTATCCGCACAACGAGCATTGGGCAACGATTCACAAATTAGTGTTATCCCGGATCCAACTTCAGTGATTGCGAACCTGAAGGTACCGGAAAAACTAGATTCCTGAAAGTTCTGTAGTCAACCTGCCGATTGAATACGTCTGCGTGATCATTAACCACGAGTCTGCTGTCGTGCACGAGGCGCCATTGTATATTTGCTCCGCTTCGGCAAGGTTATTTGTCGCCAAATCCGGGCTCGGAAACAAAAACGCTCTAGTTACAATCAATGATGAAGCAGTATAGGTGACTGATTTCGCAATTAAGTTGCTCGCCGCAAATTGAGTTGGAAACATGCCTACGAAAAATGCAATACAGTTTAACAAAGGGGCGGTCACAAAAATCGCGTCTCTTAAAGTAGCATTATCAAACAGATTAGATACGTTCGAACTAACTTGATCGAGTATGGTTTCGACATTCTGCAAACCCGTAGCTTGATCGTAGCTCAGAATTACTTTGCCTTGAACCATAGCCAGGTACGCGAGGGTCATCTTGCTTTCTCCAAACTTTTGAATGAGTAATGTGTAGATCGAATCGCCGTCATAGCTAATTGGGCTACGAATTGTCGTCGTATTCAGGTTTTGCAAAGCATTTGAAATTGTATCTAGTCGTTCTTGAGTTAGGCTGAGTATTGAAACAGTTCCATTGAATTGTGGCGGGATCAATTGAATGTCAAGCTCATACATTACGTCGGAAGGGAAAATCGTGAGCTTCAGCTGAGGGACTAGGAGCATAACTCTAGATCCAAAAAGGGACGGATTTCCAGATATGACGTATGCTTGATGATAATTGACATAACCAACGTACTGGACTTGGTTTGGCACAAAGGCCATCCAAGGTTGAGGGTTAAACTCGAATGTGGACGGAACGTGACTGACGGTTGGCTGTGAGCTAACGTAAAACGCTAATGACAGCATAGCTACTATCATGATCGTAATTATGAACGAATAGGAACGGATCCGTGAAGGCTTATGCTTATCCCTAGGCTTATTTTTCATTCATTCTCTGCTCTCGTCAGTTGTCACGTTTAGGATGAGGCTGCATGTCCAAACTTCAGATCTTCTTAGCTGCCATTAAGGTAGTTCTTATTTTAAGCATAGTAGATGGTGTTGCAGCGGTCTGTGCTGGTCTGCTCGGATTTTCGGCGCGAAGTCTTTTTGGAGATCTGTTGATTTTTGAGGCGGCTGTTTGTCTCATTATTGGCGGGTTACTGGATTTTGCGAAATCCGCTGGCGTTGTTGAGCTCAGAAGATTGATGTTTGGCAAAAAGGAACCTGTTCTATCTAGCTCGAGAGCGGAGGATTCGCGCAGAGTATTGACGTTTATGACAGCGGGACTGTTGATGCTCGGCGGAACAATTTTATTGGTAATGATTGATGTGACATTTCGCTAGCTGAGAAATGTTTCCTCGTGCCACATTTTTCTTTTGCGATGCTTGACGATGGAGATACTGAATCCAATAAATATTAGAACGAGAATCCCCATCAAAATCGTATCGATAGAAGTTGAAGAAATACCGATCGGAGCGGTTACCAATTCTGGGAGCAGCTGCCTCTTATCCAGTATGCCGGTTTGAGACTTGACGTACAGGTTAATCTGGTCTGGGGTTATTCCGTTGGCCAAGGCGATCATAGCCATCGTATCGTTCAGGACGTATCCTGTGAAGTTGGCGCGACACCACTCGGTCCCGAAGGGGGGCGGTACGGGGACAGAGATGCTGTAGGTGCTGTCGTTTGCTGCAACGACACCCGCAAAATCTCTCCAACTTATTCCATCAGTACTCTGCTGTAAAATTATCATCATGTGTGCAACGGGTGCCGTTCCTTTGATCGTTATAGAGCCTATCCCAAAGACAGCGCCGCCATCGTAGGTAATCTGCGAGGGTGGTTGGCCGACGTTCACCGTGTACCCTGCTTCCCGGAGTAGATCAGCGGCAGCATTCGGATCATAACTGTCTGGTTGTAGAGTTGGATCGTACCACTTTCCCCATCCCGGGCCGAGGAAACTTGCTAGTGGATATCCTGCTCCTCCGAGTAGCTGGTTGACGATTTGATCTCTCGGAATTAGGTGGCTGATGGCTTTTCTGATGTCTCGAGCTGCTTCAGCCGCTTGCGAGGGATCGCTCTGGCCTGCTGGTGTGTCAATGCCGGTTCCGAAGACTGGATGTCGCATATTGAAACCCATTTCTTGCCATCCTAATTCCGGGGAGGAGATGATATTGACGCCCATCTGCTCCAAGGTGGCCTTGTCTGATGAGAGCGCGTAGTTGAAGTCGAGGAGATTCACTTCTCCGTTTTTCAAAGCGGCCAGTGCTGAGTCCTTACTGCTGATCCATGCGACCTTGTATGTGTTGATCGTAAACTGTCCTATGGACTCAAGTCCGGTTGCATTCCAATATTGTGGGAACTTCACTAGGGTGGCGATGTTGTTCGTGAAATCGTAGCTCTGGAGGATATATGGGCCCGCACCAACGGGTCCCACGGCAGTATAACTACCAGTGCTACCGTAACGCTTTGCATCCCAGGTGTAGGTGTATGGTCCATTTGCGGTGCTGAATGGTGCACTATCCCATGTTGAGAACGGAAACTTTTCCATAATATGCATAGGCAGTGGCGCAGAAGCAGCGTACGTTTCGTTCGTGAATGCGTATACTGATGGCAAATGGAATTGGAAGGTATATCTACTCAAGGATTTCCACCAACCGATAGTAAGTGGTACTCCTGGCCCAGTATTGTCGTCAACTCTAGTAGTTTCATTGAGAAATGTGAACGAGACTCGGCTGCCTAGATATTGTACGTTGCCGCCTAAGCCTACGGACGCTAATTGTGGGCTGGTTAGGGCGTATTGGGTGAAAACGAAATCATCTGCGGTCACTTCAACTCCATCTTGGAAGAGTACTCCTGGTCGGAGGGTAATTGTCCACGTGAGATGATCTGGACTAGCGGTTATGTTCTCTGCCGTGCCGGAAATATAGTTGAGATTACGGCCGTCTACTTCTTGTAACGATCCGCCTAGAATTGCTCCATCGATGTAGGCGACGTAGAAACTGTTGGAGCTGGAAGTCCCTCCTGGATCTAATGTGTTGCCTGGGAAGATGTTTCCTGCTTCTGCTAGCGTGAGCTGTGTTCCGCCTGACCAGTGTTGTAGGTCTGGGAAGGTGACGGCGCTGTACACGTCTTTGCTGCCCCACGCTGACCATTGTTGATCGCGTGGGACTACGTTGACGCCTTCGTAGATGTAATTGTACGGAGCGTCATGGAACACGATCTCTTGGAACTTGTGGGTCAAAGCGAGTTGGGTAGTGACATTCGTAGTACTGTAAAGCGTGTCAAGTAGCGAGTTTAGGGCGGAATTGTTGTAGAGTGCATAATTCTGTCCTACGGGTGAAAGATATGCGGGGCTGCCGTCGAAGTTACCTCTAAAGTCAGGGACAGCAGCTGTAAAGCCCCACCCGGTAAATCCGATGTCGTAGCCGCCTTGATCGAACGTTGCACCCTGTGGAGCGCTTAGAAAGAACTCTCTGTTCGCTAGCTGATCGAAGTTTACGTAGAATAGTTTCGCGTCAATTCCCACTGAAATCATGTTACTCGAGATTATGCTCGCGTATTCGCGCCGCACGGTGTTTCCTCCTGTAGGGGCTATTATGGTGACTGAAAAGAGCCCCGTCTGTTGCGCGTGTCCGTTCACAAGAACCACTGAGAGGGCGCTAGACATTGTTACACAGACTAGAAACGCGAGAAGTACCCCTTGGATTATCGATCTTAAGATCGAGCTCGGCATATTGCTGATCACGGGGGTCTATTCAACTTGTGAATAGATGTATGAAGCGGATCTTCCTAAAAAAAGTAATTTTATCAAGTTCTACTTCGAAAATTCCATGAGCTTCCATTCTTCTCAGTATGCCTTAAGGGTTCATTAAAGTGCGAACGTAGAGCAGTGTCAGTTAATGTTGACGAACGGATCGAATGCGTGCTGCTTCAGAGGCGAAGATGGCAAACGTTAATTGCCTCTTAGTTCGAGCAATCGAGTCGAGTCTAATTGGCAAGCATAGTCCGTTACATAATTAGACGCTTGCTATTCATGATACCCGTTTTCCTAGGAGTCTCAATTCTAACGTTTTTGATCGGCAATGCCGCGGGCAATCCGATTAATCTCATTAGACTTGGTTTAAAGAATCCTAACCCCGCGGTCTTGGATGCTTTGCGCAAGTACTATCATCTTGATGTTCCTGTGTATGAGAGATTTGTTTTCTGGTTGTGGGATCTTCTGCACGGTAATCTTGGAGTATCTATTTCAGGTCGACCAGTTGCGTCGCAAATTTGGTCGTGGGCTTGGACCACTATGGAATTGCAGATCATCTCACTTTTTCTTGCAATAGGAATTGGAATTCCGATCGGGATATACTCTGCGAAGCATCAGTATTCGAAGTCAGATTATGCGATTACGTCAATCGCAGTTTTCGGTTTCTCGATGCCAACTTTCTGGCATGGAATCATTTTGATCATTATTTTTTCCTATGATCTGGGCTGGTTGCCCAGTAGCGGAGCTACGGGCATATCGTTCTTGTGGTGGGGTAACCCGATTTTAGATCAGATTGCTCACTTGATCTTGCCGGTGGCGGTGCTCACGTATGTTGGCCTGGCAACTATTGTCAGATTAGTAAGAGCGAATATGCTTGACGTCTTGCGACAGGACTACATACTTGCAGCTAGAGCGAGCGGGCTTAGCGATCGTCGAGTTACCTATCGTTACGCGTTAAGAAACGCGATAAGTCCCATTGTAACGATTATCGGTCTTGGATTTGGAGCCTCCTTGGCAGGTGCTCCTGCAACAGAAACAACTTTCTCTTGGCCGGGCCTTGGTTACGCATTCACCCAAGCCGCTTCAAATCTCGACATTCCGCTAGTCCAGGGCATAACTATTGCAATAACAATCATGGTACTGGTTGCAAATCTTGTGACCGACATCGCATACGCGATGCTTGACCCGCGGGTAAGGATAGACTAGAACGAGAGACGAATGCAATGAGACGCAATGGTCGGAGGGCAAATCAATGGGCTGTCGCATGGCGAAGATTCCGCAAAAACAAGTCGGGAATAATCGGTGGAGCAATAGTCCTATTCTTCATCATTATAGCAATTGTAGGTCCCTATCTAGCGCCCTATCCACCTCGCAGCTACGCTCCACTCTACCAGGGGGATGCCGGGCAGCCACCGTCGTTGAAGCATCCGTTCGGAGTTGAGGAATCGGGAATAGATGTTTTCAGCGAGGTAATAGATGGTACGCGTAACGATTTGTATGTGGGTCTCGCAGCAAGTCTTCTAACCACATTAATCGGAATAGCGATCGGGGCTTTTGCAGGATACTTTGAGGGACTTGTGTCAGAGGTGCTGCTTGCATTAACCCAAATATTTTTCGTGTTTCCTGCGCTCCTACTCATTCTTCTCTTCGCACGAGTGTTTTCAATTCTAGTATTCAAGGGTCTGGGGTTGACGTTAATCGTTCTTATCCTCTCCTTCTTCGGGTGGTCAGGAGTTAGTTTCATCGTGCGAGGTGAGACGTTGAGAGTAAAACAGATGGAGTTCGTACAAGCTGCACGATCCTTAGGTGCTGGTTCGATGCGGATTCTATTCAGGCATATCGTACCTAACATTCTTTCTCCCGTAATTGTAATCGCAACGCTAGGGATTGCAGGCTTCATTTTAACAGAAGTTGCGGTTAGTTTCCTAGGATTTGGAGACGCGAATACACCAACCTGGGGGTTGCTGTTGAACGAGGGATTTCCTTACATCAGAACGGAGTGGTGGGTATCACTCTTTCCAGGGTTAGCCGTGGTCCTGTGCGTGCTTGGCTTCAACTTGATGGGCGACGGCTTGTCAGATGCGCTTAATCCTAGATTACGCGAGTAGAAGAACAGATGATTGGAAAACTCCTAGAAGTTTCCAACCTGCGCACTTACTTCTACACTGAGGCGGGCGTCGTGAAAGCTGTGGATGGAATGTCCCTTGATGTAGGCAAAAGCGAAACGGTAGGTCTGGTTGGCGAGTCTGGTTCAGGCAAATCGGTAACTGCTCAGTCGGTATTGCGCATAGTACCTCCCCCGGGGCGCATTGTCGAAGGATCAATCAAATTTCAAGGAGCGGACATCCTGCAGAAGTCAGAAGAGGAAATGCGAATGCTCAGAGGCTCAAAAATATCCGTCATCTTTCAAGATCCCTCTAGTTCACTGAATCCGGTCTACACAGTAGAGAGGCAACTAACGGACATCATAACTCTTCACCAGCATGTCAGCAAACGCGAAGCGATCCAAACGGCTCAGTCTCTCCTTACACGCGTAGGTATCTCAGAACCAGAGAAGAGGCTGAGGGCGTACCCGCACGAGCTGAGCGGTGGCATGAAACAACGAGTAGCAATAGCGCGAGCGCTATCGTGTGAGCCTTCGCTTCTTCTAGCTGACGAGCCTACAACTAGCCTCGACGTGACGATTCAAGCCCAGGTTTTGGAGTTACTGAAGGAGCTGCAAGCCGAGTATGAGATGAGCATGGTCATGATTACTCATGATATGGGCATAGTCGCGGACCTCACTAGACGAGTTACGGTGGCTTACGCTGGTAAAGTTATGGAAGTTGCCGATACACGGAGCGTCTTCACCGATCCGAAACATCCGTACACGGAAGCGCTTCTGAAGGCCGTGCCAAGTATAAGACGAACTCGCGCCTTGGAGGTCATACCTGGAAATATCCCAAACTTAATCGAACCTCCATCCGGTTGTGTCTTTCATCCAAGATGCAAATATGCTAAGGAGATTTGCAGCAGAGAAGTTCCGGGACTTGAAGTAGTAGATGGTGGACACTACGTTGCATGCCACTTATGGCGAGAACTTAGACTCGAAGGTAGAGTTAACTAAGATGACGACTAATCAAGAAACACTCCTTTCAGTTAGCTCTTTAGTCAAACATTTCGACGTAGTCGAACGCGGTATATTTGGGCGTAAGACGATTGGTGAGATACATGCCGTCGATAACGTAAGTTTTACCATATCACGAGGGGAGACTCTTGGCCTTGTCGGTGAAAGTGGATGTGGAAAAACAACGACCGGCAAAGTCATTTTGTTCCTCGAGAAACCCACCTCTGGAACTGTGATCTTCGAACAAACCAGCATATACCAAGTCTTTTCGAGCGACGACAAGCAAGGCGCAAGAAAGCTCAGAAGCAGAATGCAGATGGTATTTCAAAACCCATACAGTTCGCTGGATCCGAGAATGACGATTTACGATATCATCACCGAAGTCTTCGCGATCCACAAGAATATTCCAAAACCACAATGGCGGCAACAAGTATCGGAACTGCTGAAAATGGTTAATCTTGAAGACTATCATGCCGAAAGATACCCACACGAATTCAGCGGCGGTCAACGCCAGCGGATAGCCATAGCTCGTGCATTAGCAGTTAACCCGAAGTTCATAATCCTCGACGAACCTGTATCTTCACTCGACGTATCTATCCGCGCCCAGATTCTCAATCTGCTCATCGCACTCCAAAAACGTGAAAACCTCGCGTACCTATACATTTCCCATGATCTAAGTTCGGTTCGGCAGATCAGCCACCGAGTCGCGGTAATGTACCTAGGTGAAATCGTTGAACTTGCCCACACAGATATTTTATTCGATAAACCACTACATCCTTACACGCAAGCATTAATCGCCGCTGTCCCTGTGCCTGACGTCGAGCGTAAGACGATTCGAATAATTCTGCCCGGAGAGGTACCGAGTCCAATAAATCCACCTAACGCGTGCCGATTTCATCCTAGATGTCCACACGCAACCGACATCTGCAGACAAACGGCCCCGACGTTGAAGGATGACTTGATCAAGGACCACTTCGTAGCATGTCATCACGCTGACAAGTTCCTGTAGGCGTTAAAGTTCGCATTCGGAAACATGAAGAAGCTTAACTAAGACATTAAGAACGTTAGCGCTTGACCCGTGATCTTTTTGAAGAAAGTGGTCAACTGGGGGATTGTAAGTACCGCAAGGATAGGTGTCGACTGGGTAATTCCGGCCATAAACAAGACTGCAAATGGAAAAGTTGTCGCCATCGCAAGTCGAGATGAAAGTAAAGCACGCAAGGTAGCACAGTCACTCGGAATCTCAGCGTACTATGGCGACTATTCAGAGCTTATTGAAGCAAAGGACGTTGACGCAGTATACATTTCTCTTCCCAACAGCATGCATCATAAGTGGACGATCCAAGCGGCTGAAAACAGAAAACACGTACTTTGTGAAAAACCATTGGGCTTGAGTACTCGAGAAAGTGAAGAGATGGTTGAGGCGTGTCATAGAGCCGACGTGAAGCTATGCGAGAATTTCATGTACAGGTACTATCCGCACATAACAAAACTGAAGGGACTAATTGATGACGGACGTATCGGCAAAGTATCTATCATAAAGAGTGCTTTCACCTTCAAACTAGACGACCTGAACGATATTCGCTTGAATAAGGAACTCGGAGGCGGCTCGCTCTATGACGTGGGCTGTTATTGTGTAAATGTCTCGAGAATGTTAGCTGGATGCGAACCAATTCAGGTGCAGGGAACGGCTCATATTCACGCTAACGGTGTTGACGATGTGTTCGTTGGAATTATGAAGTTCCCGAACGACGAACTCGCCGTATTCGATTCCGGATTTCAGACCACGCTGCGTCATACGATAGAAGTGGTAGGGAGTAAGGGAACTTTGGAGATACCTGCGGCATTTGAACCGGGTTTTGTTAAACCTGAAATCGTAAGCAGGTGCGGCACAACGGAAACGATTACTTGTCAGAATGTCAATCCGTATTTGTTGCTCGCAGAAGATTTTGCTGACAGTATCCTAAATGATCGTGAACAGCAATATCCCTTGTCAGACAGCATCAACAATATGCGAACCTTGGACATGCTCTATCATGCTGCTGGCCTTACATGACTTAACGGGTTTGGGCAATTGCGTGCAACGGCAAGTTTGCGGATATGAGACACTTTCGCTTGTCCAGGCGAACAAGTTCAGATGAGAATCGGCCGAGATGTATTCTGGCTCCTCTGACCAGGACGAGCCCAACTCGTTCGTTTCTCTCTCCCATTACCAAATGCGAAGCTGAAGCAATGTCGTCGGCAACATTAGCTCGAGTTGCGCTCACTGACCTACCGTAAAGATCCTTCTCACCCCGTTCGTCGCGGATTGGTGAGAAGCCTGAAATTCCGATAGCTAAACCAATTGTGCCCATTCTCAGGGCGGTGACTCGGCTATCAACTATTTCTACGCCGATATTTGCACGAAATCGTTTCCGTAAGCTCATCCGAAGTTTATCTGCGGTGAGATCTGGGTTCTTCGGCCAAGTAGTCACCGTTCCCAGCACGGAATTCTTCTGGTCGACACCGGCATTTGGTGTGAGTATTCCGTGCTTGATGGTTAAAACGAATCCTTTTACACCGCCGAGGATAGCGTCGGACTCGTCGATTATGACTTGTGCCAGTCGTCTATCTATTTTCCACCTGGCGCTCACGAGATCAGCGAGTTTCGAGGGTTGAACGAGGTCCAGCTGAATTGTTTGGCCCTCTGATATTGACGCAATCTTGCTGGCAACTGACACCACGTCGCCAGTATGTGGTGTCAGACCATGCTGTTCGAATGCATGTATGATGACGGAGTCTAATCGTTGGTGGGACTGTATCTTTGGAAGTTTTACTGGGATTATGCTGAGTTGACGGTTATTTTGCTTAGGTCGGAGTTTGGAAGTCAAAATATAATCGTGTCTACGATTAGGTCATCTTGGACATTAGACCGGAGATCTCCGCATGTCGATATCCTAGCTCTCCTCTACTATTGAACGGTCGTTTAATTGTGCCAGAGAAACCTCCGGAGGGTGGATGTAATCTGAAGACTGCTTTGACTCCTTTTTGCCAGAGAGTCTTCAATTTGATTTCACCGTTAGCAAGGGCGTTTGCGAGACTGTCGATTGATTGTTGAGCTAAGAATTCTTTCACGTACTGGTCTGTAAGCCGATTGCCAGTATCGACTTCTCCGCGTTTCCTCAGCAGGTTCGCGATGTCTGCGGAGTTCACTTCGCCCCAGGTTACGTAATCTTTACCGTGTCTTAACATGCCCAGCATGCTCGGGTTTTTCTCGAGAAGGATCGCGTTAAACTTGTTAATCAGTCTCAAGTTTCGGAGCGTATGTTCGACATCGGGTGGAATGCCGAATGAACCTCGAATTCGTATAACGAGGAAGAAAGGTGTTTCTTTCGGAGGAGCCGACGGTTGAGTTTGCTGTTGGATGGTTTGTGTAGGTTTTGGTTGGGCCGTGATAGCAGGTTTCTTTTCTGTCCGCTTTGTCCGAGTTGCGGTCGTTGCGCGCTTACGCGTCTTTTCAGTAGCCTTCGCTGTAGTGTGCGGTTTGGTTTTTCGTTTCTCCTTCGCGCTCATTTCTGAACTTCCTGAAGTGCGTTGATTTTTGATTCCACCTCATTGAAGTGTTGAGTAAGTTCCTCTGGTTTTATTTTGCTGTTGAGATAGCTCGAGAAGGTTTTCTTGTATCTCTCCTGATCCGTCAAGATCAACTTAGAATATTTGGCTATGTGTTCGCCGTGAAGTCGTTCAGGACTGGGCCAAGTCTTTTCGTCGTGGGGAATAGCTAAGCCGCCGTCAAGCGCTCCTTTCGCTGCACCGAATATACGTGTGCCTGCACCTCTAAAATGAAGTCCGATGTCCAGGATTGCGTCGCTGATGCCTTTCGCCTTTGCTCGTCTGCCTATCAATAATCCTGTCAGGTAGGCTGCTGGTAGGCTTCCGCATGGGGCCAGCCAACCAAATTTCTTGAGTTCTGATGAATGAGCTGAAACTAGTACATGGTCTCCGTCCGGTTTTGCTTCGATGAGTTGTGCGGTCAAGTGTTTATTCGTTGGTCTTATAACCAGGCGTGCGATACCGGAGATGACGAGGCGTCGTCTTTTTTTATAGTTTGTTCTTCCGGTTCTTCGACGCCTGTACGGGACATTGTATTGTGGTCCTTTCGCCAAGTCTTACTACTTCTCTGATGACGATTTAGTTCGCATGCCGCTGCTGAATTAAAGGGTTTCCAGCGATTGCTCTCAATAAACGTAGGCAAGCAGTCGTCCGCCGGATTTCGCTGCTCGTGCTTCTACATGTGAGATGATGCCCTTGGGTGTGCTGACGATTAGTACTCCGACGTCTCGTGATGGCAAGTACCTCTCTTCCCAGTTTTCGAGCTCTTGAACCCCGACTGCGTAACGTGGTTTGATCACTGCACAGCGGTTGATTCTCCCGAGCAACTGTATCCTGTATTTTCCAGCGCGGCCGTCGTCTATGAATTCAAATTCTCCGACGTATCCGTTCTTTTGCATAACCCTCAGGACCTGCCCCATAAGTTTTGATGCGGGACGGGTTATACATTCACGTTTGTGGCGTCTTTCGTTATTGTAAATTGTGTTTAGCGCGTTAGCGATCGGGTCGGTTAGTGTCATACGTATAGTACCTCATTAGATTCTGATGGCGCGTTTGGCGCGACCGGTTTGGCGAGCCGCAATCATTCCAACCTTCCTTCCGGGGGGAGCGTTGCGTGATACCGTTGTGGGTTTGCCTGCATGTTTGTGACGACCTCCACCGTGAGGATGTGATGCTGCGATCATTGATTGCCCTTTGACCGTTGGCCATACTCGGCCTCGAGATCTCATGAGCTTTTTCGCGGTTCCCGCTTTGAGGAATGGTTTCTCCGTCCTTCCCGCTGCCGCCACGACTCCGACCATCGCTCTACACTTATCGTTCATGTACACTGATTTTCCTGAGGGCATACGAAGTTCTGTACCTTGGGGTGTGTGAGAGACAACTAGGCAGAATGCGCCTGATGCCCGCGCTAATCTTCCCCCGTCACCGGGATGCAGCTCCACGCTCGAAACAAGGGTCCCTTCAGGAACGCGGCCCAACGGTAAGACATTTCCGATATCTGGTTTTGCGTCAGAACCGACGGTTATTCCTTGGTTAATTGAAAGCCCTTCAGGCGCGGCTAAGCAACAGGAAATGCCGTTTCCGAAGTCGATGAGTGCTAGCGGAGTTCCCCTGCCAGCTTCATGCATTAATTCTCTGACTACACCTCTAAGAGACTGATTAGGGTCGGAGATTGGGTAACGAACGGGTGCTAGTCTTCTGAAGCTGCGTGATACGAAGACAGACCCTCCTTTTCCGCGACGTTGAACTTTGATTTGTTTTCCCAAGTATCTCCGAAACCTTCAATTGATTGGAACTGATCGTGCGAACGTGGCAGTCGGATTAATTTAAGATAAACGTTGTGGTGGTATCCATGTCGTTGTCAACGCCTCAGAACATAACCTACCGTGTTGGTCGGGTAGAAGACATTTCAAGCATGCGTCTCGCTGAAGGCATAGCCATCACGCCTCGAAGCATTGAATTCAATATTACGGGCATGGGGCATGAGTTCTGGATTGGGTACGAAGATCAAATCATTATTGCGTTAGCGGTGTTGGGCCGACTCTCACCAGAAGAGGTTAAGATAATTTACTTGCAGGTAGGTGACGCGTACCGTGGACGTGGCGTCGGTTCTTCGCTCCTCCAAGCCATCATAGATTCAAGCCAAGGCTGTGAGTTCAGCGTGATCCCCTTCCACGGTACTGAGGAATTCTACCGAAAATTAGGATTTGTCGATGCCAACAGACTCGAGATGAGGCGAAAGCGTCTCCAACATAGCCCTCGCCAGGACAGAGCATTGCCGAATGTCACCTAGTCTATGGGGCTGTTGCTCATTTTCCTAAAAAATGCAGAAGAAGATAGGTTATTGATTTTTTAAAGACGACCAGCGCAATGCAATTAAGAGGGCTCGGATCTGGTTTCTGCGATCATGCAACGCTCTCCAATACCAGCTTTCGTCATAGCCCAGAAGCTAACTGTGCCTGCAACTTATCGCCATTGTGTCTGAACACGCCTTTTCCTACCAGAACCGTCGTCTGAGAACCTTCTTCTCCTGTTCCATGATAGCCTCGAAGAAGCGGTCAGAAATGCGATGCGTCCGCCTCAGCACCGATCTCGCGTCGGCTGCAGTCATTCTTCTGCCAGCGAAGATATACGCTGCTGGCTTGCCGTATTTCTTCAGGAGGAGAGACGACTCTTTGATTTCTTTTATGAGACGGTCTTCTCGGTCCGAAAGATGTCTAGCCTTCTTTTTGCTGATCCTCTCAATTGCGTCTGGTGTTTCAGCAGTTATGCCAAGTTTTCCCGAGTGGCATTTGGGGCAATTGAATTTTTCTGGCATATCTTTGATTCGTATTATTTCGGCGAAATCGAAACATCGAGGGCAAGCGAGGGTTCTTGATTCGTTCAGAAGTCTTGCTTTTGCGGATTCCAGTAGGATACGTTTCATTTTTTCTGACGGAATTAAATCGCCCTTGCGGCTTATCCTTTCGATTCCGATTGTAGCGATGGGGCTAGGATGTGTCGCGGTCGCTGCGGTGACTAGTTCGATCGAATGATCGAGTTCCTGCAGGACCTTCGTTGTATTCGTAACATCAAGATCTTTCTCGAGAGTTTCTTTGAAGGCTTCTTCCATTATGACCGTTCCTTCAAAGCTTCGCATCAACTGGCGCAGGTTGACACTTTCGAAGTTAGCGTATTTTGTTATCGCCCCGAATCGCCTTGCAACGTGGACTAGTCGACGTTTGAAGAGTCCAGTCTTCTTTGAAGATTCGAGAACCATGTTACCTATGTCGACCTTTGCTAAGCCCAGAATGATCTGAGCGACTCTCGCCGCGTTCGCTGCATGCGAAGTTTGGATCATTATTCTATACGCGTCTTGTTGCACTCCGATCGTTATGCCTAGGTCTTCGGATAGGATGTTTCCAATCAGCCTAGCGAGAGTTCGGTTTACCAGTAAACCCAGATGAGCGTTAATTATAACGTAGTCGTCCCAGTCTTCAAGGGTTATGCGTCGATCGGTGGGCACTATAAAACCGCGCCTTGATTGTTCGACCGTTTCGCTGATAGCTCGTTTCATCGTTTCCGAATCAACAGGATAATCTCGACAAAAGCCAGCTACAATTTCGTTTTCGTCCTCTCCAGATTCGAGCCCTTCTTGGACGCGTCTTCGAATCGCCCCAACCTCTTGTCCGATTTCGAATGGGACTGGAATTTCTTCTCCAACCCAACTAGGAATCGAGCCGGTCGGGTCCTTGATTGATTTGACGTAGATTCTATCGCTTCGAATACTCATCATTTGCCACGGACTACCACGTACGATGAATTTTCTTCCAGGTTCTGCATATTCCGCTACGAACGCTTCGTCAAGGACTCCGACCGCTTCGTCTTTGTTTTGATCGATGATCAAATATTGTTTTTCGTCAGGAATCATTGATAATTTTCCAAAGTAGTATGAGAATAGCGCCTTCAACCTCCGCGGTCGAAGGAGCACGGTGTCCTGTTCGGAATACCAGCCTAGTCTTGGGTAACGCGTGTGCAGGTAATTGATTACGCTCACCAGATCACGTTCGCTGAGGTCCCGATACGGGTACGCGTTCTTTACTAGCTCCATTATTTCGCTAACGTACCATCTACCTTTCTGTATCAGAAGTCCTACGATCTGGTGTGCCAAAACGTCAAGCGGTTGTTCCGGAATCGTTACCGATTCTAGATCTTCCTTGAGCGCCCTTCGCGCAATTACGGTGGCTTCCAACGTGTCATCTGAGTCTAATGTAACAATAATGCCATCTGCGAGTCGTCCGATCCTGTGCCCACTTCTCCCGATACGTTGGATCAACCTAGTTACTTGGCGCGGGCTCATGTATTGGATTACGAAGTCAACGCTTCCGACGTCAATACCAAGCTCAAGAGAGGACGTAGCTACTAGACCTCTCAGTTCTCCACTCTTCAGTCCCCTCTCCGCATTGATTCTGGAGGGCTTTGCAAGGGATCCGTGATGTATGGATATTGGGAAATCAACATCCCATATTTTCATTCTACTCGCGAGAATTTCTGCGACGGCTCTGGTATTCGTGAACAATAAAACTGATTGATGTTTCTCGATAAGGCCTTTCATGAAACGTAGTCGAGCTGCGACTTCAGGATGCGTGTAAAGTTGTGCGGCTAATTCTCCATCTCGCGGTGTGGGACTTGGATTGATGACTTGAATACGTATTTCTCTTCCAACGGGAACTTGGATCGTAGTGACTTCTCGTGTGGTTCCGACTAAGAATCTGGCAACTTTTTCAGGAGTTCCAATAGTTGCTGATAGGCCTATGATTTGGAAGTCACGCATAGCCAACCATCTTAGTCTTTCCAGGGCCAACGCAAGCTGGCTTCCTCGTTTGTCCTCGGCGAGTTCGTGAACTTCGTCCACTATCACATACTTGACTGCACGAAGATGCTGCTTCATTACGCGCCCAGTGAGAACCGCTTGCAGTGTTTCTGGGGTAATTATGAGCATGTCAGGCGGATTCTTTGCTTGAGCTGTTCGTTCCTTTGTCTCCGTATCTCCGTGTCTTACTGCGATTCTTATATCGAGTCGCTTACCCCACCATTCGAACCGATCCATCATGTCTCTATTCAGAGCCCGGAGTGGCGTGACGTATAGGATCTTTATACCCCGATCTTCTCCGCGATCAACCATGAACATGCTAAGGACGGGAAGCACTGCCGCTTCCGTTTTACCCGATGCCGTGGGCGAGATCAGAAGCACATTCTTTCCGGCCAGTATCAACGGGATCGCGCGAAGTTGGGGTTCAGATGGCGTGGTGAAACCGTGCTCTGACAGAGCGTCGCGTAGCGGTTTAGCTAGAATTTCGAACACGTTCGAACTTTGAGCCACGTTCGACAAGACTGCTACCCGAGAACGAATGCTGAAGACCGTAAAAAATAGGATGATGCGACCGGGACACTTGTCCGAAATATGAAGAGTGTTAATGATTAATGTCTGAAGTGAGGGATTACCGATCTGGCGAACATTTTGGCTTGTTCAAGTTCCGTGAAGTTGAGGATGAAGTATTGAACTCCAGATTTTATAAACGACGTGATTTTGGATTTGCATTGCTCCGGTGTGCCTGTGATTCCACTCTCCTGTAGAGCGTACGGCGTAAATCCCTCGAAAGCACGATAACGTTTGACTAGAACTTCTTTCAAGTCTGAGAATTCTCGATCATCGTTGGCCAATAGCACACCTGCAGCAAGAGACTTAGTTATGTGCGAATAATCTGTGCCGTAGCGTTCGCAATGCGCCCTTAGCACGCTTAGTTTACGTTCGAAACCGTCAGGGGTCAGGTTCCAGTGTAAATTCACCGCGTCAGCATATTTCGCTGCCACACTCAGCAGATATTTTTCTCCCTGACCGGCTATCCAAATTGGAGGGTGTGGTTTTTGGATGGGGTGTGGGTTACAGATCGCGTCCTTCACAGCATAGTATTTTCCGTTGAACGTTGCACGTTCCTTCGTCCACATCAAGTTCATGATTTGAACCGCTTCGTCCAGCCTTCGTATTCTGACAGATACTCTCTCGGAGAACGGGGTCCCGTAAGCCTCGTACTCCGGCAGGTATCCGGACTTCTGATGAATACTCGATCTGCCGGTTCCCCCTGCTCCCAGTCCCATTTCGAGTCGCCCGTTGCTTATTACGTCGACCGTTGCAGCCATCTTAGCGAGAAGTGATGGCAATCGGTTCTGTACGTTCGTGACCAGAATTCCAATCCGAATTTTTTTGGTGACCATCGTTAATGCAGATAGAGTTGTCCAAGACTCTAGAATCGGCTGCCTATCAGGTGCCGGAAACGAATGAAGATGATCAATCAACCAAAATGAATCATAGCCCAATCGCTCAGCTTCAACAGACATCTCTTTGAGTTCATCGAAAGTCGCTCCATCCATGTCCGCATAGAAACCGAAAGAAACCATGATGAGTCGACCGGCGATTAGGGTGCAATGAGTGATTTGAAGCATTGCCGACTCCGAGGTCGGCTTTACTCTTCTGATTCTTCCGGGTTGGGCTCTACGGACTTTGGTTGCATGGCGAATTGCTTGAGACGGGTCTCGATGTATTCCGCAACTTTGGTCTCTCCGTATTCAGCTTCCTCTTGTTGTTTCTTTATCAGCGCCGCTATTTTGGCAAGTACTTCTTCATGATTAATTGGCTTGATCACGTAGCCATCAGCGCCATCATTAACCGCTTTGACAGCGTTTTCAAGCGAAGGGTAACCAGTAATTATGACCATAATCAACTTCGGGGTCGATTTCTTTAGAAGATTAAGAAGCTTCGTCCCTTCCATGTCAGGCAGACGAATATCGATCAGAGCGGCATTGTAGTAGGTTGATTCTGATTTTTCGATGGCTTGCTTTCCAGTCTCGGCGGTGTCCACAAGGTAGCCTTGCTCCTTTAGGATACATGACATGGTCTCGCGCACGCCCTCGTCATCATCGATGACAAGTATCTTTGGAATGCCCATTGTGGCGAGCCTCTACGGTGGTTGTATCTTCATGTTGCACGTCAGTACTAATCATTACGGCGCAATTTCCGCTGGAATATACCGAATGTTAGGTGCACACAGAAGTATGTCGTACGTCATATGTGAAGAAGCGGCAAGCCGTGCGGAAGAAAATCGACGCTCACACTTGCTTTGAAGCGCCAGAGATGTTTGCAACGAGATTGATGACCTTACTATGTCTCCATAGCAAATGCTGTTTCAGGCGTGCTATAGTGTCGTACTCTTTCATTCGGCAAATTGGACACTTTGCATGGCCCGACGGGCCAATAGGAAGGTCAAATCCCAGTAAGTTCATTTCCAGCGATCGGACAGATGTTCCACTTCGATCTTTATAATGACTTACCTCGTCCTATTGTGCGAAGGTGAGTTCCCTGAAATCGATGGTCGATGCCATTATCGAGCGTGACGCTGCTTCGTTAGGTTCCGTAATGAAAATCAGATTCTATCCTATGGTAGTAGATCGAGCCGAGGGAGTGAGACTTTGGGATGTAGATGGGAAAGAGTACCTTGATTTTCTGGCGGGATGGGCTGTAGCTAACACGGGATACTGTCATCCAAGGATCGTCGAAGCGGTCACTGAGCAAGTGAAGCGCACAACTCATGTTTCTACGGCATCCTTTCCGAATGAGCCATCCACAGCTTTGGCGGAGAAACTGATCAAAATCACGCCAGGAAAAGATGAGCGGAAGGTGGTGCTGGGTGTTTCTGGTTCGGACGCTAACGATTGCGTCTTCAAGATTCTGCCCCTCTACACGGGTAGACCTAAAATTATCTCGTTCGTCGGAGCCTACCACGGAATGACCTCGGGATCCTTAGCCCTCTCAGGACACTCGTCCGGCGCCAAATTCCCATCAGCTGCCAACGTCATCAAAACCCCCTACGCCTACTGTTATCGCTGCCATCTAGGACTGAATTATCCATCCTGTAATATCCAATGTGTCGAAACTATTGAGGACACAATATTCAAATCGATAAGTCCAAACGACGTAGCCGCAATCATAATTGAACCAATCCAGAGTGATGGTGGAGACGTCGTCCCACCTAAGGAATGGGCTGGCAGAATCAGACGGATCTGCGATAGGAACGACATCTTTCTGGTCGATGATGAGATCAAGGTTGGCTTTGGAAGAACAGGCCGAATGTTCGCGATTGAGCGCTCACACGTCGTTCCCGAAATAGTCACAGTCGGAAAATCTCTTGCATCAGGCCTACCTTTAAGCGCTGTTATCGCGGAGAAGAATATCCTCGACTTGCCCGGCGCCACCCATCTCTTCACCACTGCAGGTAATCCGATCTGTTGCGCCGCCGCTTTAGCCACAATAGAAATAATCGAGAAAGAACGACTATGTGAGAAAGCTGCGAAAATTGGTGGTTACATGAAAAAGCGACTTAATGAAATCGCACAAAAACATCCCTTGATAGGTGATGTTCGAGGCGAAGGACTCATTCTCGGGCTCGAACTAGTGAAGAATACGGAGACAAAGGAACCTGCCGCACGAGAGACGGCTAAAGTTTGTTATCGCGCTTGGGAGAACGGGCTAATTTTGGGTTACGTTGGACAGAACTCAAACATCGTAGAAATTACTCCGCCACTCATATTATCTGAAGAGGATGCTGAGCAAGGGCTGCAAACCCTAGAGACGACGTTTTCCGAAGTGAAACATGGAAAGGTTTCTGATGAAAAGATTACGAGGTTCGCTGGATGGTGATTATCGCGAAACGAAAGATTGCAACCGTAGAAACCTGAAACGATGTGGAACTGATGCAAGGAAGATCGTTGGCTTTGCTCACCGATGCATGTTTCGTTGTTTTAGCGCTATACTTCATCTGCACCTATCTTCGCTTCTTCAATAGCTATCAGCAACCACAAACGATTTTTTTCTTCATCTATCAACTAACTGCCCTCACCTTACTTCTAATCAGGAAAAGCGCGGTCGCTTTTTCATCGAAACCTATGGATTACGTCTACGCACTAGTGGGACTGGGATCTCCGTTGCTGTTTAGACCCATTGCCGGATATGCCAGCTCGGTTATGGGGATATTCCTAGAAGTAATGGGCGGATTTTTCGTACTAGGCGCATTTCTCTCCTTGAATAGAAGTTTCGGCATAGCACCCGAAAACAGAGGCGTCAAAACCATGGGTTTCTATCGCATTATTCGACACCCCATGTATTTTGGCTATGTACTTGCCGAAATCGGATTCGTAATCAACAATTTTTCATATTACAATGTGACTGTCTTCGCACTCGCGATTTCCTTTACGATGTTAAGACTGCAAGCCGAAGAACGTGTTTTACGAAAGGATCCAGAATATCTGGAATATGCGAAAAAGGCACGATGGAAACTAATCCCACTTATTTTCTGAAATTGCGATAGAACCGTTAAAATGTTGCGTCACTAACTGTAGCACTTCCGTTACAAATGTTACGTGAGTACATTGACTCTCCGTCAACCTATCGTAGTAGTACTTGGTCACGTCGACCACGGCAAGACC